>OLGN01001213.1_pt1 | contig 15504 bp, 10 predicted proteins | sample 1605941 | NCBI WGS metagenome assembly OLGN01 (sample SAMN03283269) | human gut metagenome | biome: human-associated habitat; material: feces | host: Homo sapiens | place: USA | collected 2013
ATGTTGAAAAGCGAATCGGCGATTTTGAGTAAATGAAAATGTGCATATGCTTTGTTCCTGTGGTTGCAATTTCATCCACAAGGCAAAAATAATCGGGACTGAACAGATGCAGAGTATTCTTGACCGAATTATGGTCAAGCTCGTAATCGTCAGGGTTATTTATGGTCAACAGCCACTTCCTCGACTGAGGATTTGAACTGCCCATATAAAAACCTCCCTGCTACTGCTACATTGCTACGATAGGGGTAATACTACCCCTATCGCAGAGTCTCTGCACGGTGTGCTTAAGGCACACCATGCAAAGACTGACTTAGTGCAGTTTAAGCCTTTCCCGCATTGGCAGTACGAATATTCTTCGCCGTTGCAGAAACCTTGTAGCCCTCGGGAGTCCAATACGGACGCATCTCAAGTCCGTCAAAGATGACCACCGGATAATGCCTGTCATCAGGCTTTTCAAGTTTGCACTCGCCGTCAATCTTGATCGTCAGCTTTTCAAAAGCCTTATCAGGCAAGGCAACGGTGTATTTGAATCCGCTGACCTCACCTGTTCTCTTGCCGTTCTCATAGACATATGACGGTGCAACATCAACAAGTACAGGATTTTTGCCGACAGTCTTGTTGGCATCAATTTCAACTAAATTGATATTCATAATTTTACCTCCGAAAAATAATTTATCATCGATGACAGCTAAATTATATCATCGGCAAATTACATTCAACAGGCGATTTACTGTGTTCCCTTTTTTCGCATTATGTGCTATAATAAAAATTTTTTTATACAGCTAATGCATCTTTAATTCTATATTTTTTCTTATACTCCCCCTTCTTTTTATCCGAAATCGGCATTTTATCAATCCTTTCATCTATTCTCTGATTTATTTCGTTAATCGTATTCGGAACTTCTTCGAAAAAATTTATATTTTTGCTGTAATACGGAATAAAATCAGAATTGACTTTCTTTAAAACGCTCCAATATATTTTTGATGCGGGGCAGTTACCCTCACAAATTCCTGCTTTATTGAGCAGAAATTTGCTCAGTCTGTAATCGACATTAAGCACCAAAACTGCACGAATTATTGTGTCGGGTTTCATATCAAGATCATATCGGTTTACTATATGATCGACAGTTCCCTCGCCAAATCCGTACGCATCTCTATAATCAGCTCTTGAAACATTCATTGCTTCAAGAAGCTTGGTGAACGCCAAACCGATTGTATCGGCTTTGATCTGTTCAATAAATTTTTCAGTAGATAAAGTAATTGCGGCATCGCTTTTCATGATTGCCCACAAAACGCAATAGCCATGTATAAACCAAAAGTTTATATTGCATATATAAACTCCTTTCATTTTGAATTGATGTTTTTACCGACTGAATCGACACCCAAACATCACGGGCGTTTGCCTAAATTTTATGTGAGGCAACTGCACATAGTTCATTTTTACCTGTTATCAGGTCTGTTTCAACCTATGTTTTTACTTTATCACTGTTAATAACATCTTAATTTGATGTCGTTCTTTATTTTCCTATCGCCTCCTTAACACGGCTGTCGGGATGTGGCATTATCTTGCAAACAAAAAGAGAGTACAAATAAAAATTGTACTCTCTTTATATACAATATTCTGTTTTTAGTATTCAAAAGGGCATACTACCCCATCTTAATGCAATCTCTCTTTTTCAAATATCTCAATGTGACACCGTCACAAATCAATGCTTGACCATACGAAGTGCTTCTACACTTTTATAAATAAAAAGGAGCTACGAAGAATGGAGTCTTAAACTTCATTTCTTCACAATCCCTTGTTATCCCTTATATAATAGTTTAGGTCTGTCTTTGTTTTTTAAACGCACCCATAATCGGATACAACTATCCTTCAGGGGCTTACTTGTTCTCTTGATTTTCAAAAAATCTCAAACAAGTGGGCGACACATAAATCAGTATGTGTCTCACGATCTGATTAAAAATCAGATACTAATTATCACAGCGTCCCTCATATTTTTTCTATATGCGGACTGCGACCGTAAATATTGCAGCGGTACATACTTCATTTGAGTAATAGCCTTTTCTGCAATCTAATCGTTTTACAGATTGACGAATTCTAACCCACTCTAAGGAAACGACTGTACATTGTCAACACCTGTATATTATCACATTCTCTTTTCGTTTTCAAGTGTTTTTTGCTTTAGTTACTTTAGGAATTAACTACTATTTCGTCAGTAAATGCCTAATCATAAAACTCAAACATAGCTCTCAACGCAAAAAGGATACACATCAAAGTGTACCCTTTTATTCTTAATATTTATCTTTCACGATGGATAAATTGAACGCAATTCACCCGATTCAGTCCTGCCTTCTATTGATACTATCTCAAGCAGTAAATAATTCAATGTAGGTTCATCACGATTCACCACTAAATTATCAAAATACAAATTCTTTGTAAAAAGAATTCAGTCGAATAGCATTGAAATGACAGGTAAATTGTGATAAAATATATACAAAACTTACATCATTTGGCAATACATTTGATTCAAATATAGTAATATTTCAGTTGCAAAGTCAGGTATTATTTATGGAACTTATTAACAACACTACCAAAACGCTCAAAGATGATTTGTCCGTTGAGATAAAAAAAGGAAGCAAACTTTCCATTGCCGCTGCTTGTTTTTCAATTTATGCATTTCAGGAATTAAAAAAACAATTGTCCGGAATTGATGAACTTCGTTTTATTTTTACCTCTCCTACTTTCACTACTGAAAAAGCTCCTAAAGAAAAGAGAGAATTTTATATTCCCAGACTAACCCGTGAAAAAAGTTTGTATGGTACAGAGTTTGAGATAAAGTTAAGAAATGAACTCACTCAAAAGGCAATTGCCAAAGAATGTGCCGAGTGGATAAAAAAGAAAGTTACATTTAAGTCGAATATAAGTGATAAGACAATTCAGGGCGGTATTGTAGTAGATGAAGTTGGATACACACCGATAAATAACTTTACAACAATTGAGCTTGGTTGTGAAAAGGGCAATGTAATCAGCACAACTATTGTTAAGGATAATTCATTGGCAAAGACATTGCTTGCGGATTTTAATGAAATTTGGAACAATAGTAAAGTATTGCAGGAAGTCACCGATGAGGTTATTGACAATATAACGGCTGCCTACAACGAAAATTCTCCTGATTTTATCTATTTTGTTACACTCTATAATATCTTCAACGAATTTCTTGAAGATATTTCAGAGGATGTTCTTCCTAATGAGGCAACCGGATTTAAAGAAAGCAAGATTTGGAATATGCTTTACAATTTTCAAAAGGATGCCGCTCTTGCAATCATCAATAAACTTGAAAAATACAACGGATGTATTCTTGCAGACAGCGTTGGTCTTGGCAAAACTTTCACTGCACTTGCTGTTATCAAGTATTACGAAAACAGAAACAAGTCTGTACTTGTTTTGTGTCCTAAAAAGCTGACAAACAACTGGAATACATATAAAGACAACTATATCAATAACCCTATTGCATCCGACCGTTTGAGATATGATGTGTTATATCACACCGACCTTAACAGAACACACGGTAAATCTAACGGTCTTGATCTGGATAGGCTAAATTGGGGCAACTATGATCTTGTAGTTATTGATGAATCGCATAACTTCCGTAATGGCGGAAAAATAATTGAAAATCCTGATGAAGATGATAAAGAAAACAGATATGTAAAACTTCTCAAAAAAGTAATTCGTGCAGGTGTGAAAACAAAAGTTCTCATGCTTTCTGCAACGCCTGTAAACAATCGTTTTAATGATTTAAAAAATCAGTTAGCACTTGCGTATGAAGGTCACACTGAGTACATTGACAAAAAATTGAACACCACTCGCTCTATTGACGATATATTTAAAAACGCACAAAGGGCATTTAATACTTGGAGCAAATGGGATATTTCGGATAGGACAACAGACAATCTGCTGAAAATGCTTGATTTTGATTTTTTTGAAGTGCTTGACAGCGTTACAATTGCCCGCTCAAGAAAGCATATTCAAAAATACTACGATACTACGGATATAGGTACATTCCCGTCAAGGCTCAAACCAATATCACTCAGACCTAACTTAACTGATTTAAAATCAGCCATTACATATAATCAAATTTTTGAGCAGCTTATGCTCCTATCACTTTCAATATACACCCCCACCCACTATATTCAGGCAAGCAAAAAAGAAAAATATTCTGACTTATTTGGTAAAGATAAAGAAAAAATCGGATTCGACCAAATGGGTCGTGAGCAGGGTATTCGCAGACTTACTGCAATCAATTTGATGAAGCGTATGGAAAGTTCTGTTTATTCATTTAACCTTACGCTTACACGCATTAAGGCATTGATTGACAAAACCATAAAAGCGATTGACGATTTTAACAAGTTTACAGACACCAAACTTGACCTAACAGATATTTCTGATGTTGATGAATTTGACGATGAAGATCAGAATGTTGATGACCTTTTCTCTTTTGGTAAAAAAATAAAAATCAGTCTTGCCGATATGGACTATGTTTCATGGAGAAAAAGTCTGCAAAAAGATGCAGATATTCTTGAACTGCTTACTCTTATGGTTGGTGATATTACACCTGAACATGATTTAAAGCTGCAAGAACTGTTGAAAATAATTGACAACAAGATAAATCACCCGATAAATGAAGGCAATAAAAAGATAATTATTTTTACTGCCTTTGCCGATACGGCAGGATACTTATATGACAATGTAAGCACTTATGTAAAAACGAAATACGGTCTTAATACCGCAATGGTATCCGGTATGGTTGAAGGACGCACTACATGTCCAAATCTAAAGAAAGATTTGAACACAGTGCTTACATGCTTTTCTCCAATATCAAAAGACAAAAAATTGCTTATGCCAAATGATGATACAGAGATTGATTTGCTCATTGCAACTGACTGTATTTCAGAAGGTCAGAACTTGCAGGATTGCGATTATCTTATTAACTATGATATACATTGGAATCCTGTCCGCATCATTCAGCGATTTGGACGAATTGACCGTATCGGAAGCAAAAATAAAGTCATTCAGCTTGTAAACTTTTGGCCGGATGTAACCCTTGATGATTATATCAATCTTAAAGCAAAAGTTGAAACACGAATGAAAATTGTAGATATGGCTGCAACAGGCGATGACAATCTGCTAAGTGATGAAGAAAAGACCGACCTTGAATACAGAAAATCACAACTCAAACGCTTGCAAGAAGAGGTTGTTGATATTGAAGATATGTCAAGCGGTATTTCTATAATGGATTTGGGTCTTAATGAATTTAGACTTGATTTGCTTGAATATGTAAAGAATCATCCCGATATAGATAAAACACCTTTTGGACTTCATGCAGTCGCAAAAGCAAGTGATGAAATGCCGTCCGGAGTTATCTATGTGCTAAAAAATCGCTCCAACAGCGTAAACATAGATAATCAGAACAGACTTCACCCATTCTATATGGTTTATATCAGTGAAGACGGACAAGTTATATGTGACCATTTGTCGCCAAAAGCAATGCTTGACAAAATGCGTTATCTTTGCAAAGGCAAAACTGAACCATACACAGACCTTTGCAAACAGTTTAACAAAGAAACCCGTGATGGCAAAGATATGTCAAAATTTTCAGAATTGCTTGGCGATGCAATTTCATCTATTATCGAAGTAAAAGAAGAAAGTGATATAGACAGTTTCTTGGGTGGTGGACAGGTCAGCTTTTTGACAAACGAGATTAAGGGTTTAGATGACTTTGAACTTATATGCTTTTTGGTAATTAGGAATTAGAAATGAGAAATTAGAAATGGAAAATATTGTTTTTGAGAAAAGCAAAAAGTTTGCTTTGAGAATTATTAGAATGTACAAATATCTTTGTGGTGAAAAGAAAGAATATGTCCTTTCAAAACAGCTATTAAGAAGCGGAACAAGCATAGGAGCAAATATTGCCGAGGCAAACTGCGCAATTAGCAAAAAAGATTTTTTGGCAAAGATGTATATTGCTTTTAAGGAGTGCTCTGAAACTGCATATTGGTTAGAACTATTGTATGGTGCAGAATACTTATCTAAGGATGAGTTTGGTTCAATCAATTCAGATTGTGTTGAATTGAAAAAATTGCTTTCAAGCATAACTAAGACTATGAAGGATAACTCCTAATTCATAATTCCTAACTAATAACTGATTGAAACGGAGTGAAAATTGAAATGCTCGGATTACCAAAGACGACGGAAATGAGTAAGCAGCTTCCGAAAAAAGCTATTTATACAAAATTTCAAATGAATACAGCAGCAAAAGCAAAAATTGATGCTGATATTTCAAGAATCACGATAGTAAATGAAATTGCTCCCAATAAGGTTAATATTCCTGCCGGAGAAGATGTAAAAAGTTTTTTTGTTTTGCTTGTTTCACTCAAAAAGAAAAAATATGATGAAAAAACGATAGCAACGCTTTCTAAGTTGATACCGCAGAATATTTTATTTGTTCTTGAATATGAGAATGAAAGCAGACTTGCTATTTACCATATAAAGGTAATGCAGACAGAATGGAAACCTACTGAAAATCAACAAATTGAACTTCAGGGACTTAACCTTGATACAGTCTGGGAGAACATTGTTAAGGGTTTGGAGTGTGGAGTGTGGAATGAGGAGTTATCGCTTGACGAAAACATTGCACTACATAACAAACAGGAGCAACTAAAAAAACAAATAGAAAAACTTGAAAAACAAGCGAGGGCTGAAAGACAGCCGAAGAAGAAGTTTGAACTTGTTAAAAAAGCGAAAGAACTAAAAGAAGAGCTTTCCTCATTGAGTTCTTCCACAAAGAACATGTTGAATATGGAGCAATAATTTAGAAATCAAAATCATTACTATTGGGCAGAATTTATAATTAGGTATGTATACTGTATAAAAATCAACAACAAATTGGAGTGATAAAATGCCATTAAACAGCAAATCAATAGAAACGCTTTCAGTTAATGCCGTAAAAAACAGTATCGTAACATCAGAGTTTCTTGACCAGTTTATTGCAGATAATGATAAAGAACCATCTTGGGACGGCTTTGTCTATATTTACGGGGATAAATCTAAGAAAAAAAGTACACTTAAAGGCAGAATGCCAGTACAAGTAAAGGGCAAGGAATGCGATGACCATTCAAAAGAGACAATTTCTTTTTCAATGACAACGGTAGACTTGAAAAATTATCTTTATGACGGAGGTTGCGTACTCTTTGTTGTATACATTGGAAACGGTGGTTTGACTAATAAAATTTATTATGCGGAACTCACCCCTGTAAAAATAAGGCAGTTATTAGAGAAAGCAAAAAAACAATGTAATAAAACGGTTCACTTAAAAGAGTTCCCGTCAGACAACAATAAGAAAGCTACGATTTTTCTTAATTGCTTACAAAATTGTCAAAAGCAGGCAAGTTTTAAGGAAGGCAAATTGCTTAGTCTAGAAGAGTTGAGAGACCAGGGTGTGCTGGAAAATATACTTATACCATTTTCAGGCGTGGGATATACTGACCCCCAAATGGCACTTATAAAAAACGAGGTTTACCTATACGCAAAGATTAAAGGGAGTTCTATTCCGCAACCTATAGACATTATTCCCCAAGATATTTATACTCAAGAAGTGGTAGATGCCTTAATTACGATTGACGATCAACTTTTTTATACTAATTATCGGATTATAAAAAGTGCAAAAGAAATTACTATTTGCTACGGTGATAGTTTAAAAATGCAGTTCAGCGAAAACAATCCTTCCTGTAAAATCAATTATAAAAATTCAGAAAAAATTCGTATATTATCAAAAGACCTTGATTTTATGCTAACTATTTTAGATAAAGGATATTTCAAGGTTAACGACATTGAAATTCCATTTGATCGTAATGGAGTGGATTCATCAAATTTTGACATAGAAAATGAACGAAAACGCCTCAGTTTTGTAAAAGATATTGTTAGAGTTCTTGATATGTTAGGTTGTTCTGAGGATATCGACATAAATGATATGACCGATGGAGATTGGAGAAATCTTGAACGTTTAACAGTAGCCTTTTTAGAGAAAAAACCGGTTAAAGGACTTAAAAAAGATTTACCACACGTTATCTTCTTGAAAATTGGAAAATTAAAATTTGCATTATATCTAAAGCAATACGAAGAAAAAGGCACATATGAAGTATATGATTTTTTCAAAACTGATATTCCTGTTGCTTTTGAGGATAAAAATAACGCTGAAAAAATGCTTCCAATTTCCCAGTATAGTATTTTGCACAAAAACGACTTCTTAACTTTAAACAATATAAACTTTGACGTTTTACTTCCTTCATTTCAAAAAGCAGAACATCACTATGAAACATTTAACAGAGCAAACTTGTTTTTACTTGAATTGCTAAATGCTTTTGATAAAGCTGATAAAACAAGAAAAGAAAAAATTTTAAAGGTTTGCAAGGACTTTAGTGATTGGATTTCTGAAGCCCCTGAAGATGAACTCGATTATCAAATTAAAATTCTAAATAAACTTCAAACTACAAAAAGATGGAGAGATTTCAATATTGATGAAATTGGAATTTTATATTCAATGGTAGAAAATAAAAGCACGCGAGAAGATTGTATTGTTGGCGCATATTTACTGTTAGATCAGCAGCAAGCGGCAGAAATACATTTTAAAAAATTATCAGAAAGAGAACAGAAAAACTTCAAAGAGTATCCAATATATCATTTTTGGAAAGCGGAGGAAAAATGCAATGGACAAATTAAAAATGCAGACAGTTAATAAGGCTGATGAGAATTTTAAGAGATTAGCAGAAATGTTTCCTAATGCTGTGACAGAGGCAAAGGATGAGAACGGTGAAATAGTTCGTGCTATTGATAAAGATGTACTTATGCAGGAAATAAACACAAAGGTGGTTGACGGCAAAGAGGAACGCTATCAGTTTACTTGGCCTGACAAGAAGAAGTCCGTTCTTCTTGCCAATGCCCCTATCAATAAGACCTTGCGTCCTGTTCGAGATGATGAAACAACTCCAACTGGAGCAGACAGTGAGGGAAAACCATATTGCAGTAGTGGCAGCGTGAATTTTGATAATACAGAAAATCTTTATATTGAGGGCGATAATCTTGAAGTTTTGAAACTCTTACAGGAAACTTACCTCGGCAAAATAAAAATGATTTACATAGACCCGCCGTATAATACGGGTAATGACTTTGTTTATAATGATGAGTTTGGAATGAGGAATGGAACGAAGTCAGCGGAAATTATGACGAAGACGGAAATCAAATCACCGGCAAACTTGAGAAAAATACAGAAAGCAACGGCAGATTTCATACGGATTGGCTGAATATGATGTACACGCGCCTTCGCCTCTCAAAAGATTTGCTTACAGCTGATGGAGCTATATTCGTTAGTATTGATGACAACGAGCAAACCAACATAAAGAAGTTATGTGAAGAAGTATTTGGAGAGTCGAATAAGGTTGCTGAATTTGTTGTTATTCGTGCCGAAGGTGGCGGAATGGCGAAACAGGTTATAAAGGGACACGATTATTTGTTTGTATATGCAAAGGACATCACAAAGTTTTCCCCTTTAGGTAAACCGAAAGATATTAGAGGAAGAGTGATTGAAAAAAATGGAGAAAAATATTGGATTCAAGAAGATTGGTTACGAAAAGAATTTGGTAAGTATGGAAACTGCCATTATGAGGAAATTCTCGAGTTCAAGGGTCAAGAAAAACTCGATGAAATAGACAAAGGATTAAAAAAAGGAGAATACATACTTATTCCGAAGCCTAATGGTATGAATGTAGTTGGCAAGCTCAGAAACATAAAAGAAGACTCTTCCAAGTTTTATTCAATACTTAAGCACTTGTCGGCAAACGGCATAAAAGACTTGAAAAGCCTTGACCTTGACAAATTCTTTAGTTACCCAAAACCGGTCTCGTTGGTGCAAGAATTGGTTGCAGGTATGACAATTTTCTCATCCAAAGAAAATGATATCATACTTGATTTCTTTTCTGGCTCGGCAACAACAGCTCACGCAGTTATGCAACTTAATGCAGAAGATGGTGGAAATCGCAAGTTTATTATGGTACAGTTACCTGAAGAAACAGATAAAAAGAGTGAGGCATACAAAGCCGGTTACAAAAACATTTGTGAAATCGGCAAAGAGCGTATTCGCCGTGCGGGACAGAAAATTAGGAATGAGCAATTAGAAATTAAGAATGAAGGCGATAACTCCTCACTCCAAACTCCTAATTCCTCACTTGACACCGGTTTCCGTGTATTGAAATGCGACAGCTCTAATATGAAAGATGTTTATTATAACCCTGCCGAGTACGAGCCGTCTCTTTTCTCAAGTCTTGAAGATAACATTAAAGAGGACAGAACTCCGGAAGATTTGTTATTCCAAGTAATGCTTGACCTTGGAATTTTGCTTAGCAGCAAAATTCAAGTTAGGAGTGAGAAAGTAGGAATGAGGAATTATTCTTACTTTGATGTTGAGGATGGATATTTGATTGCTTGCTTTGACAAAAACATTGATGAAGAAGTCATCACGGCTATTGCCAAGCAAAAACCATATTATTTTGTTATGCGTGACAGCTCTATGGCAAACGATAGTGTTGCAACCAACTTTGAGCAGATTTTCGCCGCATATAGCCCTGACACAGTAAGGAAGGTGCTTTAATATGAATAAAAACTATAGAAAAAATTTTCTTAGAGAAAATATAATGTACGGTGTATATGGACGCATTTTATTAGAACATTTTTCTGATTCGTATGATTATCTTGAGAAATTTAAAAAATTAAATAAAAAAACAAATTCTTATGACGAGTTTTCAAATATCAAAAATCAAATAGAATCAAATTATATTGAAATCATCGTTTTTTCCATAATGTGTGTGGAATCGTTTTTAAACGATTATATTGCATCATGTATATTAGATGATAATTATTATAAAAATTTTGATATGTTAAATGTATTGGCAAAATTCAATTTAATTGTGCAGTTTATTTTTAAGGATAATTCTGATAAAAGCGAAAAATGTGCTTCAATGCTAAAAGGATTAAATCGCAATAGAAATAATTTAGTACATTCAAAAAGCAACAACGCAACACATATAGCTTATCGTTCTTTAGAAGAATTAGAAGAAATAAAACCTAAAATGAATGACGAAGATTTTTTTGATAATATAATAAAACAAGATAAAAATTCTTGTTTTAACTTATTTAATGGTTCAAAACAGGCAATTATTACAGTTGTTGAATTAGCAAAGTATTTTGATTCTCAAGATATTGATTTATATGCATCTTTCAAAATATTTTCTTTTAGTAAAAAGGATTGGCTAAATGAATCACAATGTAGTAAAAAACAATTAAAAGCATTTGAAATATTAAATTTTAAAAATATATTATAAAGGGAATTATAATGAAGTTTAATTTTAAGATTCAACAATATCAAACGGACGCAGTTGATGCTGTTATAAATGTCTTTAACGGTCAAGGCTTTCATGATAAAACAAATTACATCCGTGACCTTGGTAATAAAAATCAAACCGATGCGCAGATGACCATTAACACTCCCGATGAAGAATTTGATGTTATAAATGACATAGGATATAAAAACGAGCTTGTTGAACTTTCTGACGAGCAGTTATTACAAAATATTCACACCTTGCAAAGTCAGAATAACATAAAGCTCTCCCCTTCCCTTGTAAAAGATTTGGGCAGATGCAGTCTTGATATTGAGATGGAAACAGGTACCGGTAAAACCTATGTATATATCAAAACAATGTTTGAGCTAAATAAAAAATACGGCTGGAGCAAGTTTATTGTAGTGGTACCGAGCATTGCTATTCGTGAAGGTGTAAAAAAATCGTTTGAAGTAACCACTGATCACTTCATGGAATACTACGGCAAAAAAGCTCGTTTCTTTATCTATAACAGCTCTAACTTAAATCAGCTTGATAACTTTTCATCAAACTCAGGCATCAATGTTATGATTATAAATACACAAGCTTTTGCTACATCTCTTAAAGAAGGCGGTAGAAGCAAGGAGTCCCGTATTATTTATTCAAAGCGTGATGAATTTGCATCTCGCCGTCCAATTGATGTTATCAAAGCAAATCGTCCAATTTTAATTCTTGACGAACCTCAGAAAATGGGCGGTGATGTAACACAAAAGGCATTGAAAAACTTTAATCCGCTTTTCAGTCTTAACTATTCTGCTACCCACGCAAAACACCATAATCTTGTTTATGTGCTTGATGCTCTTGATGCATTCAACAAAAAACTTGTCAAAAAAATTGAAGTTAAAGGTTTTGAAGTTAAGAATTTAAGAGGAACTGACAGCTATCTATATCTTGAACAAATTGTTTTATCGCCAAAGAAACCACCCATGGCGAAAATTGAGCTTGAAATCGGATATAATACGTCAATTAACCGAGAAACACGAATTCTCGGTGTAGATGATAACTTGTACTATGTTTCCCAAGAAATGGAACAGTATAAGGGTTATACCATCTCTGAAATTAACCCTCTTTATGGTACAGTAACTTTCACTAACGGCAAAGTAATCAAAACCGGAGATGTTGTTGGAGATATTTCTGAAAACGATATGCGCCGTATTCAAATTAGAGAAACTATCCTTTCTCATTTTGAAAAAGAAGAAAAACTCTTTGACAAGGGAATTAAATGCCTATCATTATTCTTCATTGATGAAGTTGCAAAATATCGTCAGTATGATGAAAACGGAGATGAAGTTCTTGGCGAGTACGGCAAGATATTTGAGCAGGAATACATCAGTGTATTAAACGACTATGTAACATTGCTTGATACCCCGTACCAAAGATATTTAAAGTTCATCTGTAGTGATGCAACTAAAGTACATACAGGTTACTTTAGTATTGATAAAAAAGGTCATGCTATTGACAGTAAATTAAAGCGTGGCAGTGAATTTTCCGATGATATTTCAGCATATGACCTTATCTTAAAGAACAAAGAAAGATTGCTTTCATTTGACGAGCCTACAAGATTTATATTTTCTCATTCCGCACTTCGTGAGGGTTGGGATAATCCAAACGTTTTTCAGATTTGTACACTCAAACATTCCGATAGCAACACTGCAAAGCGTCAAGAAGTCGGTCGTGGACTTCGTTTGTGCGTAAATCAGAACGGCAATCGTATGGATGCGGAAAGTTGTGGCGAATCTGTACATGATATAAATACCCTAACGGTTATTGCAAGCGAAAGCTATAAAACATTTGTTACGGATTTGCAGTCGGATATTAAATCTGTACTTTATGACAGACCTACTGTTGCAACGAGTGAATATTTCAAAGGCAAGTATGTTAAGGTTGATGATGTACCTACGCTCATTGACGATAAAACCGCAAATAAAATTTACAAATATCTTATCAAAAATGATTATATTGATGATGACGATAAGGTCACTGACAAATATCGTCAAGAAATTAAGAGTGGTACTGTCGCTGAACTACCGGAAGAATTAAAACCTATGACGGATGGTATACATACGCTTATTCAGTCTGTATATGATGACAACATTCTTCAAGATATGTTTACAGATGGTCACGAAACAAAAGTCAAAGATAATCCTCTTAATGATAACTTTGCCAAAAAAGAATTTCAGGCATTATGGAACGAGATAAACCACAAATACGCTTATACAGTAGAATTTGACAGCAATGAACTTATACAAAAAGCCATTGCTCATATTGATGATAAATTATTTGTTACTGAACTTCAATACACCACAACTGTCGGTCATCAAAAAGAAGAAATGAATGAATACGAAGTTGAGCGTGGAGCTTCCTTTACCAGCGAAAAAACGAGAGTACAAACACTTAGACACACTGAAACAAGTCAAGTCAAATACGATCTCATTGGCAAAATTACTGAGGGAACATCATTAACAAGAAAAACTGTATCAGCAATTTTACAGAGCATAAATATCAAAAAATTCTATATGTTTAGAAATAATCCTGAAGAATTTATTACAAAGGTTATCAGGCTTATCAATGAGCAAAAAGCTACAATGATTGTAGATCATATTTCTTACGATACTATTGAAGGAAAATACGATAGCACAATCTTTACAGCCGAAAAAAACACGCAGAGCTTTGATAAGGCGTTCCTTGCAAAAAAAGCAATTCAGGATTATGTGTTTACGGATGGTTCTGCTGAAAAGAGTATTGAAAGAAGATTTGCAGAAGATTTGGATGCAGCGGAAGAAGTATGTGTTTACGCAAAACTTCCGAGAACATTTCAAATACCTACTCCCGTCGGCAATTATTCTCCTGACTGGGCTATCGCTTTCTACGAAGGAACGGTTAAACATATCTTCTTTATTGCTGAAACAAAAGGAACAATGGAAACGCTTAATCTTAGACCAATAGAGCAAGCAAAGATTTCTTGTGCCAAAAAATTGTTTAATGAAATGTCAACAAGCAATGTTGTTTACCATGATGTTGACAGTTACCAAAGCTTATTAGACATTATGAATTCAATATAAACAAAGAAGAAAAGTCGAGTTTGTGTGTTCAGCTTGACTTTTCTTCATACAACATAGTAATACACATTAAAAAAGTGAATACAAAACTAACAAATAAATGAAACAACTATAATACTTGTCAAATAAATACTATGGAAAATATAAGAATCAACAAAGTGCAGAAAGCGGCATTCGAACTAATTCAATCAGATGCAAGATTTTTAAATACAATAATTGATATCAATACAAATGCTAAAAATATTGATAGTAATTTTTTAATGATGTGTCAACCCTACATAGGAATATTTGCAGATGGTGCAGAACAATGGTGTCGAAAAATGGGGTTAGCCGCACCAGTGTTTAACAAAAAAGAAAAGACTTATTATTCTTCTCTTAGACAAGGGCATAAGCTTTTTGAAAAATCTTATAACGATTATACTAAAGCTCTAATGTATCGATTTTACAAAAGTGATAATTATTTCTTTAGAATAAGTGGATTGCGTAAAAATGCCTATTATAATGTAGGAACTGATATTTGCAATGGAGAATTCTGTGGCAATACAATTTTGTGTGCTTTACACACTCCCATTGATGATTTTGAAGATAAAAATTCAGGTGATTTCATTAGCGAGATGGGTGTAATCGTAGGTAAATTGGCTGCTTTTTTAGGGTGCAGAAACTTTCCTCCATATAATTACGATGATATCAATAACATAGTTATATATAAAGACTATCACTTTTATCACAATTGCCCATTAGTTTTAAAAAATGATGTAGGGTTTGTATTGTTTTCAATTCTTTGCAATATTAATTATGCAATAAAATTTGTTGAAAACTACTTCGTTGAAAACATTCCCCAAAAATTCAAATTTGCCTATTTACAATATTATTACCTTTGCGACTTTATAAGAGAAATGAACGAATTACTAAACACCAAGTTGGAATTAAATAGTTCTCTTAAAAACAGAAATATTAGAAAT
>OLGN01001218.1_pt1 | contig 15444 bp, 7 predicted proteins | sample 1605941 | NCBI WGS metagenome assembly OLGN01 (sample SAMN03283269) | human gut metagenome | biome: human-associated habitat; material: feces | host: Homo sapiens | place: USA | collected 2013
GCGGGCAATCGCATCAAACACGGCGGTCACATCCTGCGGGGCAACAAAATCCCGCCCCGCCAGATACGCCGCCGCGCGCGTCATGCTGGTCAGCGCCAGGGTGGCACGGGGGCTTAACCCCACAGCCAGGCGCGGGTCCTTACGGCTGGCCTGGGCCAGCGCCACAATGTAGCGGTACATCAGCTCATGCACAAATACCGTGCTGACCTCCTGCTGCATGGCAAGCAGATCCGCCTGACCGGCAACGGGGCGCACACGGTCCAGCAGGCGGCCTTTGCTCTGCCCGGCCAAAATTGCCAGCTCCGCTTCCTCATCGGGGTAGCCCATTACGGCGCAGACCATGAAACGGTCCAGCTGAGACTGCGGCAGCATCTGCGTGCCGGCGGCGCCGATGGGGTTCTCGGTTGCAATTACGGTAAAGGGTGCGGGCACCGGGCGGGTAACGCCGTCCACCGTCACCGTGCCTTCTTCCATCACTTCCAACAAAGCCGACTGCGTGCGGGAGGAGGTACGGTTGATCTCATCGCCCAAAAACAGGTTGCACATCACCGCACCGGCGTGGTACACAAACTTGCCGGTCTCTTTCTGGTAGACCGAAAATCCCACCAAATCGGACGGCAGAACATCCGGCGTAAACTGCACGCGGCTTTCTTTCAGGTCCAGCGCGCGGGCAAAGGCCAGCGCCAGCGTGGTTTTGCCCACGCCGGGAATATCCTCAATCAGCACATGGCCGCCCGCCAGCATGGCCATCCAGATGGTGTTTACCGTTTGCTGTTTGCCCTGCACGGCCTTGTTTACTTCGGCCGTAACGGCGGCGGCCTGCTGTGTGTACTGCATGGTTAATCCTCCCGGTGTTTTTTCCATATCACCATAATGCCAACGGCGGCGGCAATAACCACCAGCCCGGCCCACAGTGCGTTGTTTTCCAGCCAGATCATGGTATTGGAGATCGCGCTCCCCTCGGATTCCGCGCTGCCCTCCCCCGGCAATGGGGTCAGGGCCTGGGGGGCCACTTCGGCAATGGAGCTGCCGCCGGCATCCTCCACGGTCACCTGGCGCGGCGTTTCGTCCCAGGTAGCGGCGCTTTCCTGCAAATCCTCCTCTTTGGTGGTGTCCGCAGCGGCGGTGTCGTGCTCCGCAATTACCAGGTAGCGCTGGCTGTTGCGGGTGTAGGGGTGGCAGGTGGAAAGGGTCAGCAGGTCCCGCCCCGGCTGGATCAGCACGGCGTTGATATCGCTGGGGTCAATAATTTTCAGCTCGCTCACGCGGTAAATCAGCGTTTCCCACGGGGTGGTCAGCTGGATCTTGTCCCCCACCTGGATCTGCTGCACGTTGCGCAGCATTTCCGCGCCATAATAGCCGCGGTGGGCGGCAATCACGGTGTTGGTGTTTTCGCCGCCCAGCGGCATCGAGGTCTGGCCCAGCAGCGCCGCGCCTTTGGCCAGGTTTTCGCGGCTGGCGCCCAGGTAAACGGGCAGCTCCAGGTTCAGGCGCGGGATCCACAGCACAGCCAGCACATCATCGTCATAGCCATAGGCAGCAAGGTCCAGCGGGGCTTCCTCATAGGCGAACGGGTCGGTCAGGCCGCTTTGGCCCCCGGCGTAAATTTCCGCGTTATAGTCCTGCATCGCGGCGTACAGTTCAGGGTAGGCGCGTTCCGGCTCCGGGGGTTCGGCTGTGGTTTCCTCCGCCGCGGGGGCGGTGGGCTGGGCTTCGGCGCGGGCCGCAAACTGCGCAGCGGTTTTGGCGTTGCGGGTGCTGGTCCACCACTGGGCGGCGGTGGGCTGTATCAACAGCGCCAGCCCCAGCAAAATGGCCAGCCAGGCCAGAATTTTAGCAATCAGCCGTCCCATTTAGTCATCCTCCTCGCGCTTTTTGCAGCGGTGCAGCAGCAAAAGCAGCAGCAGCGCTTCGCCGCCGATCACAATGCTGCCCGTTACCGCGATCCACGGCCAGGCATCCACCACGCGCTTGACCACCGTTCCGGTGCGCAGCGCCTGATACTGCACGGCCTGCGGGGTGTTGGTTTCTTCCTCTCCATTATAAGGGATGCGGGTGCCGCGCACAAGCATGCGGTGGGTGTTGATGGCATACGGCGTGCAGGTAACAAGGGTGCAGTAATCCTGCCCCGCGGTGATTTCCAGATCCTCGGTGTGCTCCGGTTCCACCACTTTGATTTGATCCACCTGGTACGCCAGCGTTTCATCCAGAATATGCAGGTAGAAACAGTCGCCCTCTTCCAGCTTGTCCAGGTCGGTGAACAGCACGGCTTCGGGCAGGCCGCGGTGGCCGGTCAGCACGCTGTGGGTGCTTTCGCCGCCAAGGGGGTAGCTGGAGCCTTCCAGATGGCCTACGCCCCTTTGCAGCACATCATCGCTGGTGCCTTCGTAAATAGGCAGGTTGACGTCAATTTTCGGGATGGTGATATACCCCAGGCTTTCGCCCACATCCACAAGGTCCACATAGCTGGTGCCGGTATCCTCCGCTTCGCCTGCGGCATCGCGCTCCACGGCGCTGTCCAGCTGCTGGTTATAGCGGCGGGCGGCCTCCTTGGCGGCGTCCAGTTTTTCGGTATCCATGCTTTTTACGGTATCATCGTAATTTTGGATCGCTTCGCTGGCGTGGCGCTGCGCCACCGCGTTGCTGATAACCGGGTACGATGCCACCCCAATGCCGGACAGGATCATCAAGGCCGCAAAGCCGACTTTTAGTTTTGTTGTGGTATCCATAGCGTCACCGCGAACCTTTCCGTGAGAGGGTTGAAGTTGGGAGCTGATGCAATTAGAAATTAGAAATTAGGAATTGGAAGTAGGCAAAAGAATAAAGAATAAAGAATAATGAATCATTGTGGTGGACCGCGCCGCATTGCGCCGCTCAGGAGATATTGGGTTGGGGGTGGTTTTTAGGGTAGTGAATAACAATAAAATAATCTGTAGGGCCTTACGGCGTTGCACACCACAAAATTGTAATAAACCTCGCCCTGCACGTAGGGGGCGGCGTCCCCGACGCCCCGTTTGACGGGCCTAATAATTGCCGCCCATCCACCCCGCGCCGCAAACGTTGCAAATCATTTGTAGGGGCCGATGCTCGCCATCGGCCCGTTGACGGGCCTTGCCCTATTTATTTTTAGGTTCCCCACGCGAGATATTGGCGCCCCTTGAGGGGAGCTGGACGCGGAGCGGCCTGAGGGGTGGTTCCCCGCCACAACCCTAACCCGTAGGGTGGTTCCCCACGCAGGGCCTAAAAATCAACCGAACAACGGCCATGTACACCCAAAAAAATTTATTCCCCAATAACCCACCATAGGGGGAGGGCCAAATCCGGCCCTCCCCCTGTGTATGATGGATTATCCCTCTATACCCTATTGGTGAATTGTAACATTGTTTTGCCTTGCGGCGGGCGCATCAGGTGCGGTTCTTCTTTTTCAGGCTCAGCAGCACGCCAACACCGGCCACAACCAGCAGCACGCCAATGCCGCTGAACAGCAGGGTGCCGAAACCACCGGTGGTGGGCAGGTCAAAGCCCTTGCGGTTGATGATGACGATCTCTGTATAGCTGTACGGAGTATCGCCATTCTTAACCTCGGTGGTATCGTAGTTATGCTTAATCAGTTTACCCGAGGCATCAAAGGTTTTCGTATCACTCCATGCGGTGGTGTAGTCCAGAGTCAGGTTTGCGTCCACCGGACCAGTCAACAGGTTATAGCCTTTGTGAGTCTTGGTTTCAACCAGCTTATACTCGCCAGTCGGCAAACCTTTTGCAACAGCCTTACCGTCGGCCTCCGTCTTCAAATCCATAACAGCAAACCACTTAGGCTCATCACTAACAGTAGCGTTCAGCTTTTTTGCTGCTGCTTCCTCAGGCGTTAAAATGGTCTTATTAGCACCCATAAACGTAACGGCGGTGCCAGCTGCGTTAATCTTATCTTTTTCTGGATCAACCTTTTTATAAAGGGTAAATTCAACATCCTTCAGCGGTTCGCCATCCTCATTCTGTTTCAGGATGCCAGTCTTGAACGTATAAACAACAGCTTCGTCATGGATATCATACGGAGGATCCGCTTCGGTAGTGGTAATATTTGTCTTCTTGGAGTATTTCAGGTCGGCACTGTTTACATTGCCCACTGCACCAACCGAAGCGCCGTCCTGGAGCTTTGCGGTATAGGTAATGGTAATGGTTCCACCTGCATATGCCGCAATCTTGTCAGTAGCAAATGCAATCGTAAAGCCAGACTTACCCTCAGCACTCGTTATCGTCAGGGTATACTCAGTACCCTCTTTAAATGTCGTTTCTTCAGTTTCGCCAACTTTTCCTGTAACAACAATATCACTATTAACAACCAGCTGGTTGCTATCCATTTCATCAGATACGGTGAAAGTCTTCAGTTTTGCAACGTTTTCAGGAACATTGACAGTCAGAGTATACGGAACATCATCACCAATGCCATAGTCTGCATCCTTTTTACCTGTAATTTCCTTTTTGAAGTCCGGCTTATAGTTCTTTACTTTAACCTGTGCTCCACTAAAAGCATTAGTGTCAAAGCTCGTTGCATTTTCAGGGTATTGCACTCCAACATCAGCTTCGGTCGCTTTAGCCATCTCGCCATTGTCATTGATCTTAAAAACATAGGCAATGCCGGAATCCAAAATGTAACCATCGTTTGCATTAACTTCAGTTTCCACAAAGGCATATACACCTTTGGTCAAACCAGAAACGCTGATTTTGCCATCTGTACCCGTGGTAAGGACACCCGTATTATTAGCTGCGTCAAGCCACTCGCCTGCATTATCTACGCCATTTGCAGGCTTTTTCTGAATCCAAGTCCATGTTCCGTCATCATTCTTCTTATAGAGCTTAAACTTGTAGCTCTGCATGGTTGTAACTTCTGTATCCGTACCGCTCTGCTTACCGACTTTCTGCAAAACAGCCTGACCATATGCAGTAGAGTTTTTCGGGAAGACATGAACATCGTACAGCCAATCAGTCAGACCGCCATTCGTATCAGTCGAGACTTTTGTCATAGGAACAGAGACAAAGAACGGCTCACATGCAGTCTTGACAGAATCCGGTGTTTCGGTTTCAAGCACAAGGTAAAGACCCAAAGGCAATACTTCTTCCTGCACTTTGCCAAACTGAACAACGCCACTGGCATCTGTCTGTTTCGAACCGAATTCAGTTGCAGACACGCCAGTCTTCAGTTTATAACCGCCGGTAGTAGTATCATGTTCTGCATATTCTTCCCAGCTTGTAGGCCAAGTTACATTTTTACCATCATAATAGTCTTTCAGTTCATCTGCACTCTTAACCTGATAAACGGTAAAGGTTGCACCTGCCAACGGAGTAGGCTTTTCAGTTTTGCCATCAGCGTCTTTCGAAGGAAGATTCCCTGCGTCTCCTAGCTCGCCGGTTGCAGGCCCTCTAGTATCATTGTTCCACTCATACTTATGAATCGTAATGGAACCTTCCGTTTCCGTCCAAACCGGATTTGGAGTGGTTGTCGTTGTTGTTTCACTGCCCTCCGCTGCCATTGCTGGCATGGCGCACAGGCTGAGGGCCAGAACGGCGCTCAACAGGCCTGTGAGAAAACGTTTTGCTTTTTTCATTTCAGTACCTCTTCTCTTAAAAAAATCATCATCGGATGGGCGGCGGGGCCGCCCGGCTTAAGGGTTCTGCATCAGCACGGCGTGCAGTGCGGGGCGCTGCAGCGGGGAAACGCTGCCGCGCCGCCCGCACTGTGCCGTGAAGAAAAAAGGAGGAAAAACTGGGCCGCTTGCCTACTTGGCTTATGGCTGCGCCCTGCCGTAAACGGGCGCGCACTGGCGGGCAGGCCCTGTATCCTGGGGGTTGCTGGGTTTCCGGGGGATGGTTAATGTCGCCGGCCCCCTTTCCTGTTGTAGCGGAATGTGAATATCAACAGCCCTGCCACCGCCAGCGGCATGCCGATCAGCAGCCACAGGCTTGGCGCGTCTGCACCCGTGTGGGGCAGCTTAGGCGTTTTACGGTTCAGAACGGTAAGGGTCATGGTGTAGGTGTTATTGGCGCTCGGCTTAAATTTGCCTTCGTCCGTAATTCTCTGCCCATCAATATAACACTTGCCGTCTTGGGTAAATTTGATCACAATTGGCTGTGCCAACAGGTTGTACCCCGGATATGCCTTGGTTTCCGTCAGGCGGTATGTACCGGGTTTCAGATTTGTGAACGCATTGGTGATTTCGCCGTTTTCGTTCGTTGTGGCGGTAATGGAACCTGTGTTTGTGCCATTTGTGCCATTGAATATATAGGTAGTATCTACCTTCTGCGGTTCTCCTTCGGTTGTTGGTTCGACCAGCTTTTCCAGCTTGAACTCAACATCTTTCAAGAACACATCTTGGCCCTCATTATTGGGTTCCGCGTCCTTCTTGATGATATCCAGTGCAAACTTCGGGTTCTGCAGCTTGTTGGTCAGCTCAATCTTGCCGCTGCCGCCGGTGATGGTTCCATCGGGGGTTACTGTGGCTGGCGTTGTAGTTGCGCCGGTTTCGCTGTCCTTTTCGCTTTTTGGTGTTGCTTTAGCCGTTACAACATACGTATTGCCTTTAATCGTAATGGTTCCGTCTGCCGCGGTAAAGTTGCCAGCCTCATCCACCGTACCTTCCACAATGCGGTAAATATAGTTGTTTGCCGCACTGCCGCCAACCGGGTACTGATCCAGGTTGTTAAAGGGATACAGCCAGCCGTTATCTGTATGGTGAACCGTAACATATTTGCTGCCCGAGGTCGGGTAGTCAACAACATCCCACGGGGCATCCTCAGCACTGTTTGCCAGGCGGCGCTGGAGCTGGATGTAAATTTCATCCGGCTGATTCGTAGTGACAATGTCCTCATTATTTGCATCTTTCCAGTGCTTATCGAACTCAATGTTGATCAGTTTGCGCTGGGTGTTGGTAAAGATTGCGGTAACTTTCAGATCGTTCGGATTGCTCGGATTTTCGCTCGCCACAATCACGCCTTCCACCATGGTGTTGTTGATCACATGGGCTTCATTGCCATCCGGAACGGTTACGCTTTGCAGTTTGGCACCATCGTTGCTTCCGACTTCCTCGATGGTATAGCGGGTGCCAACGGGGATGCCGGTGATGGTCACGGTGTGCTCTGGGTTGTTCCCATCGCTCATGTTGATCTCAACATACTTTATGATGTCCTTTTTTTCCAGACCCTCACCGCCAACATCATTAAAGGTAACTTTGAAGGTGTAGGTGCCATTAATGGTACCTTCCTCCCCCTCTGCGGCCTTCTTTTGGATTTTCAGCCCGCCGGTTTTGACGGTGTTGACGTATTCTACCTTTAGCTTTGTCAGCGTGGAGTTATTTTCGTCCGGGTCCTTATAGGAGCGGAAGACGATGGTGTTTTTGTCAGGCTTCTCGCTCTCCGCCGTGTAGCCATCATTCTTTACACTCTCGTCATAAACTTCCGTTCGGCCATCATCGGGGCCGCTTCCCTCCCGCCCGTCTAACGAAGGTATTGAATCAGGAAGACTTACGCTCTTACCTCCTTCCATCGAAGTAACCTTCTGCCCGTTCTCGTACACGGTCCATTTGGTGTCGTACAGGTTTTGGTTCAATTCCTCTTTGAGCGAAATGTAGCTGCCGCGGCGGAACTGGTCGCTGAAGGTAACGGTTTCTCCAGCTTCCAGAACAAAGCGTCCGTCACCGTCCACCAACTGGGTGTCTGTGTCCATGGTGGAGGTGTACTGTGCGTATTTGGCGTTTTCCAAATTACCGCTTTTGGCGGAGCCGTAATCCGGGATTTTCTCCTGATCGGTTGTAAAGCCGGTCATCTTACTTGGCACCGCTTTGGGAATGAAGGTAAAGTTCCTGAAATAGATGTTGCGGCTATAGTTATCGCCCACGCGGATGGTTGTAACATTGCCGCTAAATTTGCCCTTCTCTTTCATCTTGTGCAGGTCCAGCTTTACGGTGACCCATTGGTCTGGCTTCACTTCGACCGAGCCATACGTTGCGCCGTTAATGCCTGATGTGTCAAGGCTGCCTTTTTGGACGGCGGGGTTCTGATCATCCAGCAGTTCCAGATACAGGTTGTTGAGGGAAAGGTCACCTCCACCACCATCATTTGAACCAACGTAAACCTGGAACGTAAGGAAGCGCATGTTTTCGATATTGATGGGGTTTCCCAGCGTCAGGATGCCACGACGTTTCTCACGCGCTGCACTTTGCGTATCCGTATAGCGTGCGTACCAGTGAAGGACCTGTTCGGTATTTTGCCCGGTATCTTGCCCGGGATCTTGCCCGGAATCCGGCTTGGGATCTGGCCAGGGGTTTTTAACCAACTCGAAAATGTAGTCATCTTTCTTTCCTGGGGTTGCGGGTTCAATCATGTTACCAGTCGCAGTCAAATTCACCACTTCGGTATCGCTTGGATCCGGTTCAGCGGCATCTGTTTTTCCATAATGGGTTGCCTGGTTCTGGATGGTGAAGTTGAAGATTTTCTGGCCTGTAAAGCATTTTTTGAAGTCATCATCAGTAACGTTTTTCAGATCGACCTCTTTTTGAACCTGCAGCTCGTTATTATCCGGGAAGTTGAACGCCACCGCCATGTTGGACTCCCACATACCGCGTTCCATATAGTACATGGTAAGGGTGTGCTTGCCGGTGGAAAGATTGTCGATGTGGACACTTGCGTTTTTATAATACTTTTCGGTTGTTCCTAAGTAAGTAATGCTTGTCTCCGTTTCATGCTTGTTTTCATCACGATCTTCAGCGCCATAATTATCTGTTTTGCTGTTCTTGACCCGGCTGACATAGGAAGTTACGGTGTTTTTCTTATTATCGCGCTGGTCAAATTCCAACACACCAGAAACTCTGGCATGATCACCGCCAATATCCAGGACAAGCTGATCGTCAATGAAAACCCACACATCATCATCACCAGAGAAGTAAAAACGAATTGGAATTTCATTTTTGTACTTGTCCTCAACTGTTCCGGTGCTGGTTAGGGTAAACGGGATTTCAAGTTTTGCACCGTAACCGTAATTGTACCTGGCTGCGCTCTTACTGGTTGTGTTTTCATTGAACGGGAAAAAGCCGTATTTCGTTGAAACACTACCTGTACTATTTGCACTGTCCACGTTGAGGGACGCATCGCTCGTATATTTAGCGGTTGTCTCTCCCGTGCTATCATTACCAAGGTACAACTGATCGCTATTTGTATCTTTGCGCAGATATAGAGAAGTTTTGCTACTGTCAAACCACCAGTATTTAACGCCCTCGCCTGTTTTATCTGATTCTACAAAAACTTCTTCTTGGGTAAACGGGAACTCAACATTGTGGTAAACTTCGCCAAGTTTTGCATTTTTGCTGTTTTGGCTGGTCAGGAACTTTTCATTGAAATGCGGTTCTTTCAGGGTCGTTCCATTCATCACGATGTCGCCATCGCTGTCCCTTGTGTCTGCCACAATGCCCTGGAAAGCGTAGGCATTTTTTTTCCCGTTTTTGCTTCCTCCTATATCATAGTTCGAGTTATTGGCTGCGATAAAGATATTGTAAGAACTCCATCCGTACAAATTCAATGTACTTGCAATATCCGCAAATTTTTTATCCCAATCACTTGGCTGGAAATGGCCTGTATAAATGGGATATATAATGGACTTTCCGGTATTTTTATCTACATAACTCTGATAGTAGTCGCTGATTGCCTGATCGAACTGGCGGAAGGGTACCCAGTTGCGGTGACTTAAAGCAGGAAAATTTTGATCGTAACTATCGTAACTATTACGGTTCTTGCCATTCAACTCGTAATCTGTATAATAGTCATACAACGTACTGGTAACATACTTTGTGTTTGGTTTTTCCGTAAATTCAGCGGCGGCAATATCTACTACTTTAGTGTCAGGATTTTTCCACGTTTCGGCATCACGCAGGGTACCTTTTGGAGCCCAGTAGCCGCCACGAGTGGTATCTTTATATACTGCATCGTCATTCGTATCCGCATAGAAGCAATTTTTGTCATCTGTGGGAATCGGCAGCCACTCTGTACTTAGTCCATGTCTTTTTGTCTCCTCGTCACCGTCAATTTTTTCACCGGAAAAGATGATTGAACTATATCCTTGGGGAATGTCAATATAATAAAGATTTTCGTTTGTACCATCTTTTACCAGCGTGCCGCTTTCGGATTCTACGCCGTCTCCTTTTATCCGAAAATAAATGGTCTCTTTACTATTGGCTTTGGGGATTGAATAGTCGCCGCCAGTATCATTCGCTCCTGTTGTTAGCAGCTTTGAAAAAGTAGCATCGTAATAGATGCGGATGGCACCGGGACGCCCCCATGTTGCATCCTTAGGACCATTGTACATGTAGCAATAGCATTGTTCGGAATACTGGAAGCTTTTCTGGTTTTCTCCTGTTACTTCCCCATTATAAAAATTGTAGTATTCACTTATTTCTGTATCACTATCGCCCGCGGTAAAGCGAACAAAAGAGCAATAATCGTTAGGAATTTTAAAGGTTGCTGTGGAATCAGAAGCAATACCAGAATCCAACCCATCACTATTTAAGAGTATTGGGTCACCGACCCGCTTAAGTTCTCCTGTTTTTTCATCCGGTTCATAAAACCAGGCTTTGACGTTCGTTAGTGTTGCACTGGTTTTATTTTCAAAGGCCATCTTTTGGCCAGCGAAATGCTTATGGCCAACCGTATAGGTAGTCCAATTACTCGTCTTTCCATCATAGTAGTTGCCGCCGATATAACTCGAATCTGTTGGATTGAACGTCATCCACCGTCGGTTATTATTATTATTATCTACTTGAACAATTACTACTGTGGATTCAGGTCTATTGTCTGTAGGGGTATCATCCTTATATCCGCGAAATTCAAGTCCAGCCAATCCTCCATTTGGATAGTGTTCCTTATACTTCAGGACCGCAGAATAAATTTTTCTTCCGTCCTCCGTTTTGCTAACTTCCTGCATCTCAAGATAATATTTTTTATCACCGCCTTCATCAGCGTTATTTCCAACAATGGCATATATTTTTACCTTTTTATAATCGCTCCAACCATCAGGCACTGCAAAATAGAGCGTGTAAGTAGCCGGCACTCCCCTCTCACTAACTGCCTGCACGTTATCCACGCTTTCTGCGGCGTACATCTTCTGCGGCTGTTCGGTCGGTTCCGGGGTGGCGGTGGGGGTCACGGTCGGCACAGGGGTGGCCGTTGCGGTGGCTGCCGGTTCCGGGGTCAGGGTAGGTTCTGCCGTGGGCTCCGGCGTTTCGGTCGGGGCGGGCTGCTCCGGCTCGGCGCTTTGTTCCGGTTCCGGGGTGGCGGCATCCGGCACCGGGGTGGCGGCGTTCTGCTCCGGCAGAGCGGTATCCTCCCCGGAGGCCGTTCCCGGCTCATCCTCCAGCAGCTCTACTTCGTCAGGTGCGTCGGGCAGAGGATCCACCTCGGCGTATACAGGCAGGGCCATTGCCATAACCAGGCAAGCGGTGATAAGCAGCGCTGTCAGCCGGCGCGCCCAACCTGTTGTGTTGTTTCCTGTTCTATTCAATCTGCTCACCCGCCTTTCGCGCTGGCTTGATGGAAGCACATTGTTCCACAGGGGATCCCAGTGGAACAGTAAAAGAAGCCAGCTTCTTTTACTTGCGCAACCGTTGCCATGTTGTTTTCAAAAAAAACCGCATCGAGTTTTCTCATTGCGCATTTACTTTTTATTGTTAAAATATAGCACCTTTACACCAGAAAGGCAATACAATCCACGCAAATTCCTGTTTTTCAGCATTTAACTGATTGCGCTTTCCTCCGATTATACAATATGTTCAAAGCCTTTGTATAATTTATTTCTAATTTTCTTTTTGGCCGCGGTCATTTTATATACTTTGACCGCGCGTTTTATGATCCTCTGCGCACGCAGAGCGCAACTTTGCAGCAAAATTCGCCTTTTTTGTTGCGTTTCCCTGTTTTTGCGCAATTATTTGTTTCGCATGCGCCTGTTTGCGGCGGGGCCTGGCGGCTGGGTGGGCGCCTTGTGGGAGGGATGGCAGGTTTGCGGCGCACGGTTCCCGTTTTTTTGCGGCGCGATGGGTACACCGCGCCCCTGCAAACGGTTTGCGGTGTTTGCGGCGGCGGGTGTGTGTTTGGTGGATTGCATGCCCGCCAACAGGACGCCGTTCTCCCTTTCCAACGGGGTGCGGGTTTGCTGCAGATATGCCATTCGCTTTTTTGTCCCCCCTGCCCCGCCCCTGATTCCCGGTTCCCCCTTGCCGATTTCTATTTGCGCCAGCTCCTGAGGTGCATCTGAGAGCAACGAAAGTAGAGGATCTTTCGCAAGCACAAAATCCGGCTGCGTTTGCTGAGGCAACACCGCACAATTCCCGCCTTGCGGCTTAAGCACCGCTCCGGCGGCTGCGGCACTTAGAATTATGCGGTATTGCCCTGAAACAGACGAGCTTTTTGACGTTTCAGATAGATCCCAGCCCCCAGCTTTCAATCTATCCTGTGTAAACTGCAACCCCTCACGCCCATTCTGTGCGGCACTTACCTTATAATAAAAGGGGTGCTGCCCTGTGTAAATTTGCAACTGATCTATTTGAAGCAGCTGTGAGCTGTTGTAATTTTGCACAGGGTATTGCCCGCATTCTGTGCCGAACATTCCCGAAACGTGTTGGAAAAACGCACAGGATTGCCTTGTTTCCCTATGCCGCTTACCGTTGGAAAAACGCACAGGTTACCCCCGGAACAGTTGCATTTTACACAGGGTATTCCCGCTCCCCTGCCCCGCCGTGACCCGCGTACCTGTTGGAAAACCACACAGGATAGGCCCGTTCCCCGTGTTGCAATTTACACAGGTTTGGCTGTTTTTGGCTTATTTGCAACTTTACGCAGGTTGCTTTCCGCACAGGAAAATGGTGGTGGAATGCACAGGCTGCAGTTGGTTGAACACACAGGTTTGCGTTGTTAAATTACACAGGCTCTACCTATTACTAATATAGAACTAAACAACTAAGCCATAATAACAACCAGAGGTAAGTCGTGCGATGGGGGAGAACGGGAAAAAATTGGTGTTGCCATTCCATCAGGTTACAGAACCCTGAAACAGCAGGACAGAAAAGCACAATAAAACCCTGTGTAACCTGCGCCCGGGCTGCAACCCCCACAGGATATATGGCAAACCACAACGCGGGTGTTGCATTTTGCACAGGGTAATGGCGGTGAAACCCTGTGTAAATTTGCAATTCTTGCGCTGGACAACAGGATGTGCTATAATGTTTAGCATGATGTGTGTGACCACCCGGGATACAGCAACCGATACAGGAGGCCCCTGCTTATGGCGGCAAGTAAACAGAAAAAAGATGATCCGTTTGTCGTTACGTTTGAAGAACGCGGGGACCAGACCATCGTTCGCAAATCCAATGACCTTGTGCAGATGACGCGCAACAACCTGACGCTGAGCCAGCAGCGCCTGATGCTGCATATTTTTTCGATGATTAAGCCAGAGGATACGGACCTGCCCTCTTATGAGCTGAGCATTTATGATTTTATCAAGATGACCGGCATGGACCCGCACAGCGGGGCGCTGTACAAGCAGGTGCGCAAAAATATTGAGGAATTGGCCAACGCGCCCATCCAGTGGATCAAGAATAACGGAACTTCCACGGTGGAAACATTCCGCTGGATCGATAAAGTGCGCATTGATGAGGGCCGCGCGCGCATGACCATCACGCTGGATCCGGTGCTGAAACCGCACCTGGTGCAGCTGAAAACCCTGTATACCACCATGGATGTGACCTACACCATGCTGATGCGGTCCACCTATTCCATCCGCATTTATGAGCTGTGCAAGAGCTACCAGAGCCTGTACCTGAAAAAGAAAGCGGCCGGGGAACCGCTGGTATGGAACCTGAGCATGCTGTATGAACAGCTTTCGTATACGGCCAACCGATGGTCGGATTTCCGCCGCCTGGCACTGGAAAAGGCAAAGGCGGAAATTAACGAAAAGACGGATATTATTTTTAATTACGATGTGTACGAAAAAAAGGGGCAGAAGGTTCTTTCGCTGGTGGTAACGATTGACCCGGTGGATGATGCCGCCGCACAGGCCAACCTGGACAGCATCAACAGCACGGTGCGCAAAAAGAGCAAAAAGAAGGGCCGCCCCACCGTGGCGATTGAGGATTCGCTGCTGGATGACCCCAGCGTGATCACCTTTGATTATGTTTCGGCACCGGAAACAACGATCCCCTATTCCTTTGGACGCCACCGCACCGAGCTGCGGGAGGAAATTGTTGTGAAAGCGCGCATGGATCAGCTGCGCGCGGAGATTACGCCCGAAGAGCTGCACGCGGTGGAAGTGATTATTGATGTGTTGGCAGACGCCTGCTGCACCATCCAGGCAGGCGATGGCGAGCAGGACGGTGGCAACAAAACGGTGTTTGGAAAGATGAATGCCATCATTCTGGATTGCGGCGGGCTGACCAGTTGGCTGGCCGGTGTAGCACCCCGTTATGCACAGGAGATCATTCCCCGGTCGCAGACGATGCGCAGCCCGGCGCGGTACCTGAACAAGGTGCTGCGCGAGGATATGGATAACTATCGCATTTATATTTTCCGCAAGGCAAAGCCGGCAGCAGAACCCAAAGAGGAGCTGTTGGAAGCGGAGTACCATGTGATGGACGAGCCGGTGCAGCAAACGATGCCGGAGCCGGAGCCGCCCAAGGTAGAGCTGATTCCCGAAACGATTGTAAAACGGCAGGATATGCGAGAAGAGTTTGCAAAGTTTGTAGATGATGGATACCTGGAAAAGACGTTGACGAGCGGCCAGCGCGGCGCTTACCACGAAATTTACCGCCACCTGGCAGCGCGGTGCGTGCCATCTCCTTCCAGCCTGCGCAATGGGCTGAAAGACGAAATGCGGCTGCATTACCTGGCCTGCATGAATGAAGTGATTGAAAAGTATGGCAGCCTGACCCCGTTGATGGAAGCTATGGCGCATGAACTGGACTTTGATGTGTTCTGGGCAAAGGCCGCCAAGGACCCCAACGTGAATAACCCGATGGGGCTGTTCTACCACATTATTGAAGAACGCGCGCTGAACCCGATCGGCACCATAATGAACGACCAGGCACAACGGCAGAAGGTTGCCGCCAAGGAAAAAGGTGAAAAAGACAAGTGGCACAACGAAAGCTGGATGGATGCTTTTGAGGAAGATATCCCGGATGACAGCGAAGAGTAATTGAGATGAAGCGGGGCGGAACATCCGGGAGCGCCATTATAATAAGGTAAGCAGCGGCTGGCAGATTGCTGGCCGCTGCTTTTTTGTTGGGGTGCAGCTGAGAAATGGAAATATCCGGCGTTTTTTGATTTCAGATAGACCTTGGGCAACACCGCACAATTCCCGCCTAGCGGCTTAAGCACCGCTCCGGCAGCTGCGGCACGGCATCTGCGTTGCCAAAATGC
>OLGN01001259.1_pt1 | contig 15005 bp, 7 predicted proteins | sample 1605941 | NCBI WGS metagenome assembly OLGN01 (sample SAMN03283269) | human gut metagenome | biome: human-associated habitat; material: feces | host: Homo sapiens | place: USA | collected 2013
GAGCGTTACGGATGTGGGTCTGCCGCTTGCCGGTACACATCGGCCCGTTGGGAAGCTGCGAATTCGCCGGAAATTTCATAAAAATCAGTGCATCCTGCGGGCGGACAGAGTCGTCCGCCCCTACGGGATACGTGAGAAAATGAAGTTTCGCTGTAGGGGCCAACAACTCTGTCGGCCCAGTGGGAAGTTACGGATTTGCCGAAGACTTCCGTAAATACGGTGCACTCTGCCGGGTCGATGTGGGCATCGACCCCTACGCTGGCGCGGTGGAGCCTTTATTCTGCTTATTTCGTTTATGATACCCGCAGTCGCAGTAGGGGCCGCCGGAGGCGAGGGTGTATTCGCGCACGGCGATCACGCCGGGAAAATCGAGGTTATAGATCCTGCAGGAGCCGTTATCGCAGCTGCGGCACGTGTCGTCCAGTCCGCAGCCGAGGTTGACGACCGCCGCGTTCGGATGCTCGCGCAGATAGTCCCGCACCTCCCATGCAAGGTCGTTCTGGCGCATGGCGGCCTCCAGAAAGCCGAACTGCTGCATGAGGCTCTTTGATTTTTGGGACAGAAGCGAAAAATCGTAATCGATCTGCTCCATCAGGCGCAGGGCCGTCTCGTCGCGGTAAAGGTTCGGATACAGCTCCGAGCACATTTTCCGCCCGTAGAGCGGAATGACGAGCGTTTCCTGCACGGTATTCTTCTCAATATGGTATTTCATCGCTTCCTCCGTGTCAGTTAGTTATATCTAACCGTTGTGCTGTCAAAACACCGCCGCAGCGGTTTTCTTTATTTTGACACAGCTTTCGGCTTTTTCAAGAGGGTGGGACAAATGCGGTATATTTTTTTCAAACCGCTTGCAAATCACGCCCATATCGTGTATAGTAGCAGACGGAAAAGCACAAGATTTTGCTTTTTCTAACAATTTGATATTGCCATCCGATGTACAGTAACCGAAGCACGCCGCAGGGCAGGCTTCGGCGCAAGAGAAAGGGAAAACCACTCGACCGGAGCTGTGCGCACAAGACCGTTCCGAAGCAGCGAAAGCTGTCTGGGTGAAAGCCAGTCATTGCGGATTTATCCGCGAGAAGGCAGGAAACGGGCGCGGAAACAAAGAGTTTGTTTCCAGAGTGCAAGTCAGAAGAACTGCTGTCTGCGCCGCATTCGCGGCGGAAAGGATGAATGCGTGGGACGAGCTCTGCCTGTAGCATTCGGAACAGGTGCGCCGTTTTTCCTCACAGGAAAGGCAGCGTATTTTGTTTCTTTGGAGATCCGCCCGCCATTTTGTCAAAATGGCGGGCTTTCGTTTCTCCCAAAGCCGTCTGCGCCCCCTGTTTCCGCTCCTATTTAATAAGGAGCTTGCGATAGATATTTTGATTCTGGAGGAAAAATGTATGAAGAAACGAATTCTGAGCCTGCTGCTCGTGCTCGTGATGCTGCTGAGCCTGCTGCCCGCAGGCGTTCTGGCAGCAGAGGGCGATGTCAGCGTCACACTGTCCGGTATGCATGACGCACAGGTCAAGTCCCTGAAGCTGTATACCTACATGGACGGCGTGAAGGGCGCGGACGATCTGCTGGCCGCGAAGACAGCCGCAGACGGCGCGTATACCATCGACCTTGCGCCCGGCGCTTACTGGGTTGACGGCTATGACGCAAACGGCGACTGCAACGGCGGTGTATCCATCAACGTCAGCAGCGACAGCAGCAGCTTCAAGCTGCAGCGGATGTATCAGATCTCCGTCAACCCCAGTTCATGGGTTAAGGACACAGACTATACTCTTTCGCTGCGCGTAACCGACGCCTCCGGTGCAGAGCGTAAGGCGGAGTTTGGCTCGGCCGTAAATTGGGGCAAGACCTACACAAGCTGCCTGTTTGTCGTTGGTGATACAGTCAGCGTGACAGCCACGCCGAACGCGGAAACGCATCCGAACTACAACCCGGCTACCGCTTCCAAGACCCCGACAATGAACGACAGCCTCAGCCTGACCTGCAAGGAATTCGTCACGGTCACGGTCACAGCGCCGAAGGGCTCGACCATCGACGCCGGTACGCTCGCAAAATACTATGTGTTCAGCTTCCTTGAGCCGTTCGCGCGTTCCGTCGAGGACGGCACGGCCACGTTCCATCTCGACAAGAACACGGATTACTTCTACCGTGTCCGCCATCCGCAGGGTGCAACATACTGGAACTACGTCAGACTGAGCGCCGACGCAGCGTACACGGTCACGGAAGAGGATCTCGGCCTGACCGGTGATTTCAGCAAGAGCACGATCTATCATTTTGAAAACAACGTCTACGACCGTGGAGGCATTTACCTGAACATCAACACCAAGGGCTATAAAAACATGGCCGTTGGCGATACGTTTGAACTCAACTCCTTCCGCAACTGGTTCGCGATCGAAAGCTTTATGAACGCCAAGGTCGCACTGCCGGAGATGCACTATCAGGTCATCGATGTGAACGGCAATGCCAGCGACGTCGTGACCATCACGCCGAACGCGCTGAACAGCAACGTCGCCGTGATGGAGGCCAAGCACGAGGGCACGGCAATCGTGCTCGTAACCTATGACGCAATGACCCATATGGCTGGCCAGACCAGCACGGCCTCGCATCGCTTCTCCGCCATCTGGCCGGAGTTGACGGGCGTGTTTGTCGTGAATGTCGGCGCGGACGGCAGCGCCATCCAGACCAATATGAATCTTGACCGCATGGATGCGGTCATCGAGAAGGATGAGGCGCGGCAACTCGATGCGGAGCATGACATTCTGTTCTACACTGGAACAGAGGGTGCAAGTTACAGCTTCAAGCCCGAAGCGGGCTGCACCGTGAGCGTCCTGCGCCCCACCGTGACCGCTGCGTCTATGACGTATTCCGGCGGCTTCACAAACACTGGCGTCACAACCGCTGAAGACGGCACTGTGACCGTCAGCGGTCTGATCACCGGCCGCAATATCATCAAGGTCACGAAGGGCAGCCTTTCGACCTATCAGGTCGTGACGGCACGCGGCGTGAGCTACAAGTTTGTCAACGCGGAGGGCACGGAGCTGACGCAGGAAGAGCTGGCTGCCATCAAGCCGGGCGATTCCGTCACGATCCAGTTCTCCAACCTGATCAGCCCCAAGGAAAAGCTTTCCGGCGCGTATAACTTTAACTTCTCCCTGTATATGCAGGGCCCGGACGGCACCTTCTTCAAGAGTGATCCCGGCGGAAACTTCGGCGTTTATGACTTCAGCGGCAACCCTGAGCGGCAGAAGCTGACTGTCACCATCCCGAAGTTCTGGGCTGAGGAGACCTACACGCTGAGCGGCGCGATCAAGCAGGCGGGCTGGCCCGGCGTTCCGACGCACCGCGGCATCACCTATGCTGTGGGCACGAATCCCGGCTTCGACGCGCCCAAGACAGCAGGCATTCTCAGCCGTCTGCCGGAGATCACGATCCCGGTCGTAAAGCTTGACTTCCTGACCGGCAAGCTGAGCTTCCAGGATCAGAACGGCACGGCCATTGACCGCAAGGATCTGACCGTCACGCTGGCGGACAGCGCAGGCAACGGCATTGCGGTCGCAGAAGACGGCACGTTCAAGGCTTATGCCGAGGAATACTTCTACACCGTTTCCGGCGCTGGCGTTGAATATGCCTCCGGCAGCGTCACCATGACGGAGGAAGGCCCCAACGAATTCACCATCACCCTGCAGGCAACCGCAGCGGGCGCATGGGACGGCAAGACGCAGGCCGAACCGCAGACCGACGAAAACGGCGTTTACCGGATCGGCACCGGCGCGGAGCTGGCCTGGTTCGTCGCGAAGAGCAAGGACGCGGACGTTTCCGGCGTTCTGACGGCCGATATCAACCTCGGCAAATACGCATGGCTGAACATCTCCTCCAGCAAGAAGGTCGTGCTTGACGGCGCAGACTTTGAGATCACCGGCCTGAACGCCACGGCTGGCCTGTTTGCGCAGATCGGCTCGAATTCCTACATCCATGATCTGACCATCCGCGGCGCAGTTTCCGGCAAGGGCAGCGCAGGCGCGATCGCCGGCTATGCCAGCGGCACTGCTCCGAAAATCGCGAACTGCTTCAACTACGCAGTCATCACCTCTACCGGCAACAACGTCGGCGGTCTTGTGGGATACACCTATCAGAACGCCGTGATCGAGAACTGCGCGAACTTCGGCGCTGTCACCGGCGGCAGCAGCGCCGGCGGCATTATCGGCGGCACAGTCAGCAACGGCTCGACCATCACCGGCTGCTATAACACCGCAGAAATTTCCGCGACCGGCAGCAAGGCTGGCGGCATCATCGGCGGCACCAGCAGCGAAATGACTGTTACAAGCTGCTACAACACCGGCAAGATCTCCGGCACGGCCTCCGGCGGCATCGCAGGCGAGGTCAAGGGCAATGTGAACTGGAGCGGCACTGTGCAGGGGAAAATCACCATCTCCAGCTGCTACTCCACCGGCGAAGCGGGCAGCGCCGTATTCGGCACGGTTGACACTGCTTCCTCCGAGATTTCCAAGTGCTATTATCTGAACACGCTGAACGCGGACGCGAACGCCGAAGCGCTGAACGAAGCTGACCTCAAGGACGCCGACCTGTCCGACGCGTTCGGCCCGGTCTGCGGCGGCTATCCCGCGCTCAGATGGCAGACCGACGCGACCTTCCACGAGGCGAACGGCGAGGGCACGGTCGTTGACCCACTTTGCACCGTGAAGGGCTATACCCGCTTCACCTGCAGCGAGTGCGGCGAAAGCTACCGCACGGCTTATACCGCACCGCTCGGCCACGACTTCTGCGAGGATCTGGACGGCAGCGACAACAGCTGTGTCCTGACGGCTCCCACCTGCACGCAGCCGGGCAAGATCGTCCGTACCTGCCGCAGAGACGGCTGCTCGGAAACGAAGGAAGACATCGTTCCCGCCAAGGGCCATACGCCCAAGGACGGCACCGAGCAGGTCTTCACCGGCTATAAGACCTACGAATGCGCCGTCTGCGGCAAAACCTACACGGTCTGGGACGACGACCGCCTCGGCCACGTCTCCTACCCCGAGCAGACTGTCACCTCTATCAGCGTTTCCGACAACGGCAATTACCCCTGGGTCTACAATGCCGATCTGGACCGCTTTGAGAGCAGCAACCAGGAGCAGGACAAGACAAGTTCCACGACCTCGTTTGCCTTTACGCTGAGCGCACCCACCGTTCTGCGCTTCGGCTACGGCGTTTCCTCGGAAAACGGCTATGACAAGCTGACCATCACGCTCGCAGAAGACGGCGGCAGCACGGAAACGCTGGCCGACGCTGTCAGCGGCGAGAAGAGCGGCAGCATCAAGAAGCAGCTTGCAGCAGGCAGCTACACACTGACGCTGTCCTATGTGAAGGACGACGCCTCCAAGGGCGGCTCGGATATGGCGTATGTCAGCGTTCTGACGCTGGCCGGCATGGCCCGCGTGATCGTGGAGAACACCACGTTCCCGAAGGCGGAGGGCGCTGTCTGGGAAGGCACGCTGGCCGACACCTGGATCGAGCTGACTGGCGAATCGACCATGATGGGCTGCGTTGTGGAAGCACTGGATGGCCACACCGTCGTCGGCGCGGAAAGCAACTACATCTCCTCCATTGACAACTTGAAGGCGTTTGACGGCGGTACCATGTCCGGCTGGATGGGCACACTCAACGACTGGTTCACAAACTTTGGCTTTGGTGAATTTACCGTTGCAAAGGGCACGCTCTGCGCGGGCGACGAGATCCGCATCATGTACACCCGTACCGTTGAGGATCTTGGCGGCAGCTGGAACAATTCCGACACCCGCCTCAAAGCGCTCACATTCAGCACCGGTAAGCTGGCGCCCAAGTTCAGCGGCGACACCTTCACCTACACCCTGACTGTGCCGGAAGGCACGACCTCGCTGCTCGTCACACCGACGGCGGCAAACAAGAACTATCAGGTCCGCGCCTATCTCGGCACGCAGGCTACGGGCCGCGAATATTCCCGCACGTCCCTGATCCCCATCGCAAATGGCAGCGTCATCACCGTCGTCTGCGCAGACGACAGCTGGCCCACCATGAATGAAACGAGCGACGGCAAGCGCACCTACACCATCAATGTGGTTTACGGCGAAGTCAAGTCCGACGACGCGGGCGTCACATCTGTCAAGGTTGCAGGCGTTTCTGCAGCAGCCGGTACGGCTGAAAACAGCTTCTCCGTAACGCTTCCGGCAGGCACGGAGGTCACGGCAGACAGCTTCGAGATCACACTTTCCGACAGCAAGGCCACGCTTACCGACCCGGCCAAGGGTGAGGACGGCGTCTGGACGTTTACTGTGACCGCTGAGGACGGCACTGCCGTGACCTACTCCGTCACAGTCACGGTGAAAGAGGCCAAGACGATCCACGCGACCATTTCCATGCAGGCAGAAAATATGTTTATCATGGTTCCGACCCGCGTGGAAGTCTCCAGCGATCTCGCCGAGCGCTATGGCTACAAGGATGCGGTCACAGACGGCGTTTCCGCACTGGACGTGCTCGTGAAATACCATGAGCTCACCTTCGGTGAGGACTTCACGAAGGACAGCAAGAGCGATTATCTCGTCGTCAGCAACGGCACGATCACCACGGTCAACGGAGAAAAAACCTCCGCGTTCAGTTTCGCGGTCAACGGCGAGTTCCCCTGCGACAAGAACGGCGAATACAACACGCAGTACGGCTACACCGGCTACACCATCAGCCAGACCCCCGTTGCGGAGAACGGCACCGTTGAGTTCTTCTTCTATCAGGACACCAGTATGTACATGGACTACTATACGTGGTTCACGGATACGGACGGAAACCGTCTGGATACCTTTACGGTTCAGGCCGGAACCGACTTCACGCTCGGTATGGACGGCTATATGTACGCCTACGGCGGCGGTCTGAAGCCCGAGGACCGTGTAACGCACGGTGCGGCGCTCGATCCTGAGGACATCCAGATCTGCACAGTCGGCGAAGACGGCACGCTCACGCCGGTCGAGGGCAAGGTCATCGGCGAAAATGGGCAGGTCACGCTCTCGTTTGCCGCCGCAGGCAGCTATGTTCTGTCCGCAATGGGCGACGAGTTCACCAACATTTTCTCCCCGTGGCTCCCCGTCACGGTCACAGCAGCCCCGAAGTCCAATGACGCGAATGTCAGCAGCATCACCGTTGCGGGCGTTGAGGCCACAGCCGGCGAGAACAACACCTACACCGTTACCCTCCCCTACGGCACGGACGTTACAGCGGGCAGCTTCGTGATCGTCACAAGCGACGCAGGCGCGACTGTCGGCGCTCTGACGAATGAAGGCAATGTCTGGACGTTCACCGTCACCGCTGAGGATCGCGTGACCTCCAAGACCTACACTGTCACCGTTTCGTTCACCGAAGCCCCGAAGTCCAATGACGCGGGTGTCAGCAGCATCACCGTTGCGGGTTTCAAGGCTGTGGCCGGTGCGAACAACAGCTACACCGTCACGGTTCCCTATGGCACGGTCGTCAAGACCGGCAGCTTCGTGATCGTCACGAGGCATCCGCGCGCGACTGTCAGCGCTCTGACAAACACCAGAAATATCTGGAGCTTCACCGTCACCGCTGAGGACGGCGTGACCACCGCAGTCTACACCGTCACGGTCAATACCGCCGCGCTTCCGGAACCGATCACTCCGGGTGTCGACAATAAGAAGCCCGCTTCGAAGCCCGAGGTCAAGCTTCCGTTCACCGACGTTTCCACGTCCGACTGGTTCTATGACGACGTTGCGTTCGTATACAAAAACGGCCTGTTCTCCGGCACGGACAGCAGAAGCTTCAGCCCGAACGCGTCCATGACGCGCGCCATGCTCGTCACGGTTCTCTACCGGCTCGAGGGCGAACCCACCGTCACAGGCAGAAGCAGCTTTACCGATGTGCGTTCCGGCGCGTATTACGAAAAGTCTGTCATCTGGGCAGCCGCCAACGGCATCGTCACCGGCACGGACAGCACCTCCTTCTCCCCCGACGCCAAGGTCACGCGCGAGCAGCTTGCCGCGATCCTGTACCGCTATGCACAGTACAGGAAGCTGGCCACCGATGCGAGCGCAAAGCTGAACAGCTTCACCGACGCGGACAGCGTTTCCGCCTATGCCAGCGAGGCACTCGGCTGGGCTGTCTCGGAGGGCCTGATCAACGGTGCTTCCGGCAAGCTCATGCCGAAGGGCGACGCGACCAGAGCACAGGTCGCCGCGATCCTCCACCGGTTCGTGAAAAATGTACTGAACTGACCTCATAATCCCAATTTGCAGCACAGGACTGCCCCCCTTTTTGGGGGGCAGCCCTGCGTGCTGTATTTCAGAGCATATCTGAAAGCCGGTAAACCAGACCGGCAGAAGCTATTGCGCCACTGGACAGATTACCGGTTTTCAGATATACTTGAAATGATACAACACATATGGAGTTGAATTGCGTGAACGTCTGGAAAACAAATAAAAAGGCCGCCGTCTGGGCGGTGCTGGCGCTGGTGCTGACGGCTGCGCTGCTGACCGGGTGCGGAGCGCCGCAGGCCGGGCCGAGCTATCACTGCACCGTCTCCATTTCCTGTGCATCGATTCTGGAGCACATGGAGCTTTGCAGCGAGGAAAAGCGGGAGCTGGTGCCGGAGGACGGCTGGCTGCTGGAGTCTGTAGAGGTCAGCTTTCAGGAGGGCCAGAGCGCTTTTGACGTTTTGCAGCAGGTCTGCCGGGAGAATAAACTCCATCTGGAATTTTCCACGACGCCGGTTTACGGCTCGGCTTACATTGAGGGCATCGGGAACCTCTATGAATTTGACTGCGGGGCGGAATCCGGCTGGATGTACGCGGTGAACGGCTGGTTCCCGAATTACGGATGCAGCCAGTATGCGCTGCAGGACGGAGACACGGTCACGTGGGTTTATACTTGTGAGCTGGGCAGGGACGTCGGCAGCGGCGGCTGGACAGAGGGCGAATGAGAAACAAAGACGCTTTTTCGGGATATCATCCCGTGATCAATTTTCTATATTACGCACTGGTGCTGCTGTTTTCGATGTGCCTGATGCACCCGGTCTATCTGGCGGTTTCGCTGACGGGGGCGCTGGCCTACGATATTCATCTGAAAGGCCGGAAAGCGGTGCGGTTTGCCGTCATGGGGCTTCTCCCTATGGCGGCGCTTGCCGCGCTTCTGAACCCGGCGTTTAACCATGAGGGCGCGACGATTCTGACGTATCTGCCCTCCGGGAATCCGCTGACGCTCGAATCCATGCTCTATGGTGCGTCGGCAGCGGTCATGCTGGCAAGCGTCGTATTGTGGTTTTCCAGCTACAACGAAGTTATGACTTCGGACAAGTTTGTGTACCTGTTCGGGCGCGTGATTCCGGCGCTGTCGCTTGTTCTGTCCATGGTTTTGCGGTTTATTCCGAAATTCAAGGCGCAGATGCAGACGGTTTCGGAGGCGCAGGCGTGTATCGGACGCGATGCGAAAAATGGGAGCGTGTTCCGCCGCGTCGGGAACGCCGTCAAGATTTTCTCAATTATGGTTACATGGTCGCTTGAAAATGCCATCGAAACGGCGGACTCCATGCGCTCGCGCGGCTATGGCCTGCCGGGGCGCACGGCATTTTCGATCTATCGTTTTGACGACCGGGACAAGGCCGCGCTTGCGTGGCTGATCTTCTGCGGGGCTTATCTCATTTCCGGCTGGATGGCGGGCGGAACATATTTCCGGTATTATCCGACCATAAAAGCTACCGCATGGACGCCGATGACGGTCAGTTTTATGCTCGTCTATCTTGCGCTGGTGCTGACGCCGGTGATTCTCGACCGAAGGGAGGACAGGCTGTGGAACTCTTTGCAATCAAACATCTGAATTTTGTGTATCCAGAACAGGCAAAGAATGCGATCTCCGATTTCTCGCTGTCCGTCCGGCCGGGAGAATTTCTGGTGGTCTGCGGTCCGTCCGGTTGCGGGAAATCGACGCTGCTGCGGCAGTTAAAAACCGTCCTTGCGCCGCACGGACGAAGGAGCGGTCAAATCCTGTTTGACGGAAAGAATCTTGATGAACTTTCCCAGCGCGAACAAGCTGAAAAAATCGGCTTTGTGCAGCAAAGCCCGGAGAATCAGATCGTCACGGATAAGGTCTGGCACGAGCTGGCGTTCGGGTTGGAATCGCTCGGCTATGACACACCGACGATCCGCTGCAGAGTGGCGGAAATGGCGTCATTTTTCGGCATTCAGACGTGGTTTTATAAGCCGGTCACGGAGCTGTCCGGCGGGCAAAAGCAACTGCTCAACCTCGCATCGGTCATGGTTTTGCAGCCGAAGGTGCTGATTTTGGACGAGCCGACGAGCCAGCTTGACCCGATTGCAGCGTCGGACTTTTTGGCAACGCTCGGCAAGATCAACCGGGAGCTTGGCACGACGATTATTCTGACCGAGCATCGCTTGGAAGAAGCGTTTTCCTTCGCGTCGCGCGTGGCGGTCATGGACGGCGGCAGACTGCTTTGCAGCGGAACGCCTGCCGAGGTGGGCGCGGAATTAAAATCCAGCGGGAACGCGATGTTTTTGGCCATGCCGGCCGCCATGCGGATATGGGCGGCGACGGATTCCAAGGCAGTTTGCCCCATTTCTGTCTGTGACGGGCGAAACTGGCTGCTGGAATATGCAAAAACGCACGAGTTGAAGCCGATTCCGGAAGAAAATAAAAACGCGCCGGACACGGAAACCGTTGTCTCGGCGCGGGAAATCTGGTTCAAATACGATAAGGACTTGCCCGATGTGGTCAAGGGTTTATCCTTGGAACTGCACAAAGGTGAATTTCTGGCCCTGCTCGGCGGCAACGGCACGGGCAAGACCACCACGCTCAAGCTGCTGGCAAGTCTGAAAAAGCCGTATCGCGGGGAACTGAACATCACCGGCAGCGTCGGAATGCTGCCGCAGAATCCGCAGACGCTGTTTGTAAAAGCCACGGTGCGCGAGGACTTATTGGAGATCATACCAAAATCCGAACGGAAACCTGAGCGTCTCACACAGGTCGTTTCGCTCTGCAAGCTGGCGGAGCTGCTTGACCGCCATCCCTACGATCTTTCGGGCGGCGAACAGCAGCGCGCGGCGCTGGCGAAAATCCTGCTTCTGAATCCGGACATTCTACTCCTTGACGAACCGACGAAGGGACTTGACGCGGAGTTCAAGCAGACGTTCGGGCAGATTTTGCGGACGCTGCGAGCGTCCGGCGTGGCGATTCTGATGGTCAGCCATGATATCGAATTCTGCGCGAAGTATGCCGAACGCTGCGCCCTGTTTTTTGACGGCAATATCGTCACCGAGGCTGCGCCGCGCGTGTTTTTCTCCGGCAACAGCTTTTATACGACCTCCGCGAACCGCATTGCGCGCGATGTGCTGCCGGAAGCAGTCACGCCGGAGGATGTGATCGCGGCCTGCGGCGGAGCGGTCGCGCCGGAACCGGCGCTGCCGGAGTATCAGCGTATTCCGCCTGCACCGGAGAAGGAAGCGCAGGTTCTGAAAAAGCTCCCGGTCTGGCGCAAGGCGCTTGCCGCCGTATCCGGTATCGTGTCGCTGGTGCTGATGATCCAGGTCATCGGCGTGACCGATCTGACAAAGCTTGTGGACGCAGGCGGACTGACAGGTCTTGCGGGCAGCCAGATGAGGCTCTACGGCATTCTGCTTCTCTCGCTGCTCGTGTTTGCGCTGTCCATTGGCCGAAAAGCCGACCGCCCGGATTATCTCATCCAGACGCCCGTGGAAAAGCGGAAGCTGAGGAACCGCACGATTTTTGCGACGGCTTTGATCCTCCTGCTCATTCCGCTGACACTGTTCATCGGTGTGTACTGCTTCGGCGGGAAACGGTATTATTTCATTTCGCTGCTCATTCTGCTCGAATGTATGCTGCCGTTCTTCCTCATTTTCGAGGGGCGAAAGCCGCAGGCACGGGAGCTGGTGCTGATTGCCGTGCTCGTTGCACTGAATGTGGCAGGCCGCGCCGCGTTCTTCATGCTGCCGGAATTCAAACCGGTCGTGGCAATGACGATCCTGGCGGGCGTGGCCTTTGGTGGCGAAACGGGATTCTTAGTCGGCGCGATGACCATGCTGGTTTCGAATATGCTGTTTTCCCAAGGCCCGTGGACACCGTGGCAGATGTTCGCTATGGGGTCAATCGGCTGGCTGGCGGGAGTTTTGTACCGCAAGGGCGTCCTGCGGCGGTCGAAGCTCAGTCTGTGCATCTTCGGCGTGATCGCCTCTACCGTGATCTTCGGCGGTATTATGAATCCCGCGTCGGCGCTCATGTGGTCAGAATCGGTCAACTGGAAGATCATCATGAGCTATTACATCACCGGCATTCCGGTCGATCTGGTACGTGCAGTCGCTACGTTCGTCTTTCTCTGGCTCGGCGCGGAGCCGATGCTGGAAAAGCTGGACAGGGTCAAAACAAAATACGGCCTGGCGGAGTAAGCTCCGCCGGGCCGTTCGGTCTGTCAAAGAACTGCTGTTTTCCTATTTTGCGCAGGCTTTCCAAGGCCAGTGTAGGGGCGGACGCGGTTTTTATTCATGTCCGGCGGCGCTTGGGATGTCCTGAAGCGCGAAGCGGTATTCCTGTTCCGCATCGGGATATTTCTCCCGGTCGACCTTGCTCAAAAACATTTCGAGCGGACGGACCCACAGACCGCCGTCGCCGTAGAGCTTCCGGTAAATCACGCAGGGCTCACCGCTCTCGGAGTCCTTTGCAAGCGCCTCCACGAGATAATAATCGCCTTTGAAATGGCGGTAGACCCGCCCGATCTGAAGCTGCTGCATACCGCTTCTCCCCTTTCGCATAAATGTCCCGCAGGCCGCTTTGAACGGCCTGCGGGCTTTCGTTTTTATTTTGCCAGCTTGTTTTTATCGAAGAAATACTCCTTCGTCAGCTTCGCCACAACGCCGGACAGGGCAAACAGGGCGATGAAGTTCGGAATCGCCATGAGGCCGTTGAACGTGTCGGCAATGTCCCACACCACGTCGAGCGACGCGACCGCACCGATCACGACGACGATGATGAACAGAACCTGATAAATCTTTGAAACCTTGAGGCCAAACAGATACTGCACACAGCGGCTGCCGTAGAGCGACCAGCCGAGGATCGTCGTGAACGCGAAGAGCATCAGGGCCAGTGCGACGAAGACGGAAGCGAATTTCTGGCCGAACATGGTGGAAAATGCGGCTGTGATCAGCTCGGAGCCGACCTTGTGGCCGAAGGTGATATCCACGCCGCTGCAGATGATGGTCAGGGCCGTCAGGGTGCAGATGACGATGGTATCGGCAAAGACCTCGAAGATACCGTACAGGCCCTGCTGGACGGGGCTCTTGGTGTCAGCCGCCGCATGGGCGATGGCTGCGGAGCCAAGGCCCGCTTCGTTGGAGAAGGCGCTTCTGCGCAGGCCCCAGACAATGGTCTGCTTGAGCGCAATACCACTGGCCGCGCCACCGAGCGCCTTGGGCGTAAAGGCTGTGGCAAAGATCTTGCCGAAGGCCGGGCCGATATTGCTGGCATGGCCAAAAATCACGACCAGAGCAAAAATAATGTACAAGATGCTCATGACCGGGACGAGCTTTTCCGCCACGGCGCCGATGCGCTTGATGCCGCCGAAGAGGATCACGCCGATCAGCGCGGCGATCGCAACGCCGAACACGAAGTTCAGCAGCTTCCGCTCCCCTTCCGCAGCCGGGATGAAGGCGTCGATGGCGTCGTTCAGGGAGCCGACGATGGAGTTGACCTGCGACATATTGCCGATGCCGAAGGAAGCGATGGCTGCGAAAACGCAAAACAGAATGCCGACCCACTGCCAGTGCTTGCCAAGACCGTTTTTGACGTAGTACATCGGGCCGCCGACCCAGTCGCCCTTTGCGTCGCGCTCGCGGTATTGGATGGACAGCGTGACCTCGGAATACTTGATCATCATGCCGAGCAGCGCCGCCAGCCACAGCCAGAACACTGCACCGTAGCCGCCGAGGGCGATGGCCTGCGAGGTGCCGACGATATTGCCGGTGCCGACCGTCGCAGCCAGGGCCGTTGTGACAGCCTGCAGCGGCGTGACCGCGCCAGCGCCTGCCTCCTGCTTCTGGAACATCTTGCCGACCGTGTTTTTCATCGCATAGCCGAACCGCGTGAACTGGATCCCGCGATTGCGGATGGTCAGATACAGGCCGCCGATGATGGTACATGGCAGGAAAATATACAGCCATGCGACCGTGTTCAAAGTCCCCGTAAAGAAATTGATGATAGCTTCCATAGTTCTCCTTTCCGGACGCCTCGCGGACGTCCCTCTCCCTTCTCAGAATATAACAAGTACGGTTTGCATCATACCATAAAATAACTATTAAATCAATTTAAATCGCTACACAACATTATAGAATCTTTCCACGTACATTTGTGCATAATGCAAAGACATACGCAAAAACAGTGTTTCTGAAAAAAAAAGGGATTGACGCGGCGGGAAAAACGTGCTATATTATTTAGGCAATCGAGGTGCTAGTGTGGCTCAGTCGGTAGAGCAGCTGATTCGTAATCAGCAGGTCGCCGGTTCAAGTCCGGCCACTAGCTCCAGAAACCGGTGAAAATCGTGAGATTTTCGCCGGTTTTCTCTTTTATTTATTCGGTTTTTCAGGTGGCGAATTTTCCTGACCCACACCGTGACCCACACGGCGAAATGTCCAGAGAGCGTCGGAGAGGATATGCTTGGTATCCTCTCCGACGCTCTGTGTTTTTTGCTGCTTGTTCACATCACTTGTGCCATGAAATTACCCATCTTTTCGGCTGCGCTTTCCTGCATCTGCCGTGTGACGTGGGTGTAGGTTCTCAGCGTGAAACCTGCGTCGAAATGACCGAGCATACTGGATACCGTTTTTACGTCCACGCCGTTTTGGAGCGCCAATGTCGCGAATGTATGCCCTTACGGTATAATTACGACAAACCGGAAAAACCCCGTATATCAAGGGTTTTCGGTTATCTGGCAAGGTTTTTCATCCTTTTCCAAA
>OLGN01001279.1_pt1 | contig 14768 bp, 12 predicted proteins | sample 1605941 | NCBI WGS metagenome assembly OLGN01 (sample SAMN03283269) | human gut metagenome | biome: human-associated habitat; material: feces | host: Homo sapiens | place: USA | collected 2013
CGCGCCATCTCGCCGCCGAGCGCATCAAGCTCGCGCACGAGGTGGCCCTTGCCCGTGCCGCCGATGGCGGGGTTGCAGGGCATGTTGCCGATGGCGTCCATATTGATGGTAAAGCAGACGGTGTCCAGTCCCAGCCGCGCGGCGGCCAGCGCGGCCTCAATGCCCGCGTGGCCCGCGCCGACGACGGCGACGTCACAGCTTCCGGCGTCATAACGCATGACGAGATCCCTCCGGATTCTTATTAGAATAACAACAACTTTTTATTCTACCCGTTTTGCGCCCCGAATGCAAGAGCGGCGGGGCGCGTGCGGCGGCAAAAACGGTTGTGCAGTATCCGCACAACAAAATGCAAAAAAGCACTTGCTTTATCGTGCTAATGTGGTAATATAACAGCGTGCTAACAAGCAAAAAGAAATTTTGAAATACGATGAAGGAGAACAGACATGAAAAAGATGACCAAAGTGATCTCGCTGGCGCTCGCGCTGGTGATGTGCCTGGCGCTGTGCGCCTGCGGCAGCAAGAAGGAAGCAGGCTATAAGATGCTCGACGAGAAGGTCTCCACCGAGCAGTACGCCATCGGCTTCAAGAAGGGCAACACCGAACTGCGCGACGCCGTGCAGGCCGCCCTTTTCCAGCTCTACAAAGACGGCAAGGTCGAAGAGATCGCCAAGAAGTATTCCGACTACAACCTCGACGCGATGCTCTGCCTCGACAAGCAGACCGAGACCACGTTTGACGCCGCCCAGGCGAGCGACGAGTTCAAGGCCCGCACGACCTTCACCGTCGGCTTCGACGCCGAGTATCCCCCGTACGGCTACATGGGCGCGGACGGCGAATACACCGGCTTTGACCTCGACCTGGCGCAGGCCGTGTGCGACATCTACAACTGGGAGCTCGTCAAGACCCCCATCGACTGGGACACCAAGGACGTCATCCTCAGCGCCGGTCAGATCGACTGCATCTGGAACGGCTTCACGATGACCGGCCGCGAGGACAGCTACACGTTCAGCGTGCCGTACATTGACAACAGCATCGTCGTCGTCACGCTCGACAACTCCGGTATCAACACCCTGGCAGACCTCAAGGACAAGACCGTGGTCGCGCAGGCCGGCTCCTCTGCGCTGAGCGCGCTGGAAGATCCGGACGGCGCCAAGGATCTGGCCGACACCTTCAAGGAACTGCAGCAGACGCCCGACTACAACACCGCCATGATGAACCTCAAGTCCGGTCTGGTGGACGCGGTCGCCATCGACATCGGCGTTGCCCAGTACTACCTGAGCCAGCAGGGCTGAGGACCGTCAACACATATCAGAATCTGCTCCAAAGGACGGCGAAGTCACTTCGCCGCCCTTTGCCGCGGTTTCGGGAAAGGTAGGAAACCATGTCATTTTCCATGATCTGCATCCAGCTGCTCAAGGGCCTTGGCTCCACGTGCCTGATCTTCACGCTCACGCTGCTGCTGTCGCTGCCGCTGGGCCTGCTGGTGTGCTTCGGGCGCATGTCCCGCTTCAAGCCCCTGCAATATGTCGTTCGCTTCTTCATCTCCATTCTGCGCGGCACGCCGCTCATGCTGCAGCTGATCGTGGTGTGCTTTGCACCGTATTATGTTTTCGGCATGAAGCTCACGGCGGGCTGGACGTTCGCCGCGCTCATCATCGGCTTCGTCATCAACTACGCGGCCTATTTTGCCGAGATCTACCGCGGCGGCATCGAGTCCATCCCCGTCGGCCAGTATGAGGCGGCCGAGGTGCTCGGCTACACGCGCGGGCAGACCTTCGGGCGCATCATCCTGCCGCAGATGGTCAAGCACGTGCTGCCGCCGGTCACGAACGAGGTCATCACCCTCGTCAAGGACACGTCGCTGGCGTTCGTGCTGTCCTATGCCGAGATGTTCACCATCGCCAAGCGCGTGGCCAACTCCATCAGTAGCGTCATGCCGCTGTTCGTTGCGGGCCTGTTCTACTTCGTGTTCAACGCGATCGTGGCCTGGGCGATGGAGAAGATCGAAAAGCGCATGAGCTATTATCACTGATCGGAGGGAGACACCATGCCTGTATTGGAACTCAACCACATCCGCAAGCGCTTCGGCGATCTGGAGGTGCTGCAGGATATCTCGCTCTCGGTCGAAAAGGGCGAGGTCGTGGCCATCATCGGCCCGAGCGGCAGCGGCAAATCCACGCTGCTGCGCTGCGCCACGCTGCTCGAGCGCATCGACTCCGGCGAGGTCTGCTTTGACGGGCACTACGCCGCGCGCACGGGCGACGACGGCGCCGCCGTCTACGCCGACAAGGCGGAGCTCAAGCAGATCCGCAATTATTTCGGCCTTGTTTTTCAGCAGTTCAATCTCTTCCCGCACTACTCCGTGCTCAAAAACGTCATGGACGCGCCCATCTGCGTCCAGAAGCGCGACCGTGCGGAGGTCGAGGTGTCTGCGCGCAAAACGCTCGAGAAGATGGGCCTCGGCGACAAGGCTGACGCCTATCCGTGCCAGCTCTCCGGCGGCCAGCAGCAGCGCGTGGCCATCGCGCGTGCACTGGAGATGAACCCCGAGATCCTGTTTTTCGATGAGCCGACCTCCGCGCTCGACCCCGAGCTCACGGGTGAGGTGCTCAAGGTCATCCGCGCGCTCGCCGAGGAGCACATGACTATGGTCATCGTCACGCACGAGATGGCCTTCGCTCGCGCCGTGGCCGATAAGGTCATCTTCATGGACGGCGGCGTCATCGTTGAGCAGGGCGCGCCCGAGCAGGTCTTCGGTGACACGCAGCAGGCGCGCACGAAGCAGTTCCTCGCGCGCTACAACGAGCGGCCGTGACAAAAATGTAAGAGAAAATTCAGCTTTTCCCTCTTGCACGGCCGTGCGAGATTCGGTATGATAAAAAGCGCATCGGGTCCCGGTGCGCTTTTTTGATTTTTCATTTGGGAGGGCTTCCCTTGAAGCATACAAAACGGATCGCGGCGCTGCTGCTTGCGCTCGCGCTGTGTTTTTCCTGCGCAGCGTGCAGCAAGACGGTCGGCAGCTACCGCGTGGTCAAGACGCTCGGCACGGAGCAGTTTCGCATCGGCTTTCGCGACGGAGATCAGGCGGCGGTGTATGTCAACGCCGCGCTCAAGGTCCTCGCGGCCGACGGGACGATCCACAGCCTCGCGCTCAAGTGGTTCGGCACGGACGACACGACCTTTGACAGCGACTCGGGCGCGCTCGACGCGCTCGGCGACATTCCGCAGCGCACGTTCATCATGGGCCTGAACGAGGAGCGTTTTCCCATGAGCTATGCCGACGGCGACGGCTACAGCGGCTTCGACGTCGAGCTTGCGCAGGCGGTCTGCGCCCGCCTCGGCTGGACGCTGCAGTATCAGCCGATCTCGAACCAGAACGCCTATGTCGAGCTCTCGAGCGGCAATGTGGACTGCGCCTGGGGCGGCATGGTGCTCGACCAGACCGACAGCAAGGACAGCAAGAACAAGAAAAAGCAGAAGCTAACGCTCACCGCGCCGTATCTTGAAAATGAGTTGCAGCTCATCGTACGCGGCGACTCGAAATACCGCACCACCGGCAGCCTCAAGGGCACGACCGTCCTGCTCGGTACGGACGAGACGTATATGGCCGCCCTCTCGGCCGATGACAAGCTCATGAAGCGCTTCGGCGCGGCGCAGCGTGTCACCGGCGGGTCGAAGGCGTGCTTTGAGGCGCTCTCGGCCGGGGAATGCGCCGCCATCGTGGCCGACAGCACGGCCCTCGCTTATTACACGCACTGACCGTCTGGCCGCCCGCGCGGGGCTCTGCGCGGGCGGCTTTTCGTGTCACGGCCGCGCTTTTTCGCCCCGGTTTGCAAAAAGGGTTCCCGCTTGTGCGTCAACTGTGCTATACTGACTGTGTCCGCGCCTGCCGAACCGGCGGAAATTTTTTACTTGCGCGGGCAGAAACACAGGTACGCCTATGTCGAACAGCAACAATAAATACAAAACCCTCGTGTCCAACACCATGCTCATCAGCCTCGGCACCTTCGGCAGCAAGCTGCTGGTGTTTTTCATGGTGCGCTTTTACACGAGCTATCTCACCCCGGCGGACTACGGCACCGCCGACCTCATCACGCAGACGGCCAATCTGCTCTTCCCGCTCATCAGTCTCGGCATCACGGACGGCGTGTTCCGTTTTGCCGTGGACCACACAGAGCAGCGGCGCAACATCTTCTCCGTCGGCGTGTATACGATCCTGGCGGGCGCCGTGCTGCTCGTGGCTATTTTGCCGCTGCTGGGGCTCTTCCCGCAGTTTGACGGGTTTCTCTGGCTGATCGCACTGTACACGATGTGCTCGTGCTTCCACTCGCTGTGCGCGCAGTTCGTGCGCGCCGTGGGACACACGGCGCTCTACGCCGTGCAGGGCATGATCAACACCGTGCTCGTCATCGGGCTCAACGTGCTCTTCCTCGTCGGCCTGCGCATGGGCATTACGGGCTACGTGCTCTCCGTCGCGCTGGCGGATCTGGCGTGCACGCTGTTTTTGTTCGTGCGCGAGCGGCTCTGGCGCCAGCTCATGCTCCGCCCGGGCTGGGCGGCCGCGCGCGAGATGCTGGCCTACAGCATCCCCATGATCCCGACGACGGTGTTCTGGTGGATCACGAGCGTGTCCGACCGCTACATGGTCACGGCCTACCTCGGCGTGGACGCCAACGGTATCTACGCCGTGTCGTACAAGATGCCGACGATCCTGTCGCTCGTGTCGAGCATTTTCATGGAGGCGTGGCAGTTTTCCGCCGTGTCCGAGGCGCAGGGCAGCCGGCGCGAGCACATCCGCTTCTTCTCGAAGGTCTGGTGCTCGTTCCAGTCGGTGATGTTCCTGGCTGGCGCGTGCATTATTGCTTTCGCCGTGCCGGAGATCCGTGTGCTCACGACCGAGCAGTATTACGGCGCATGGCTGTATGTGCCGGTGCTCGGCATGGCCATGGTCTTTTCCGCGTTCGTGAGCTACCTCGGCAGCGTCTACATGGTCGAAAAGTGCAGCAAGCGCACGTTCGTCACATCCATGATCGGCGCGCTGCTCAACATCGCGCTCAACTTCCTGCTCATCCCGTCGAAGCTCGGCGTGCAGGGCGCGGCCATCGCCACGTGCGCGAGCTATTTTGTCGTGTTCGTCATCCGGGCGGTGGATGCGCGCAAGTTCATCCCGTTCCGGTTTTATGTCGTCGGCGTCACGGAAAACTGCATCCTGCTGACGGTGCAGACGCTCTTCATCGTCCTGCAGCTTCCGGGCTGGAAGATTGCGCAGGCAGTGTGCATCTTACTGCTGCTCCTGCTCAACCGCAAGCCGCTTCTGGCCGGCGCGGGAAAGATCGTCCGCTTCCGCCGCTGACGCAACGATTTGGAGGATTTGTAATTTGAAGATTTGGAACAGCCTGTTTGGGAAGATCGTCATGACCTTTCTCATCTCCATGGTGCCGGTGCTTGAGCTGCGCGGTGCGATCCCGATCGGCGTGGCGCATGGCCTGGATTACCGCATCGCCATCGCGGTGTCCATCCTCGGCAACCTCGTGCCGGTGCCGTTCATTGTGCTCTTCATCCGCAAGATCTTTGCCTGGCTGCGCACGAAGAGCGAGCGGCTCAACGGTTTTGTCACGCGCATGGAGCAGCGCGCGCTCAAAAAGTCGGACACCGTGCGCCGTGCGCGCTTCTGGGGCCTGTTCCTCTTTGTGGCCATTCCGCTGCCTGGCACCGGCGCGTGGACGGGCTCGCTCATCGCAGCCATGCTGGAGATGCGCGTCAAGGAGGCCTTCCCGCCGATCGCGCTCGGCGTCGTCACGGCCGGCATCATCGTCGCCGTCGTGACGTATGGCGCGGCGTCGCTGCTGTTTTAGCGCCAACGCGGGCCGCTTCGCTGGACTCTTGTTTGAAAAAGCCGCGGCTCGTAAACGCTGCGAGGCTTTTTGACCCACGCAAAAAATCCCGCTGTCCCATGGGACAGCGGGATTTTTTTATGTACCGGTTACTCGGCGAACGCTTTTTCCAGCGCTTCGAGCTCCTCACGCAGCTCGTGCGGCAGCTTGTCGCCGAACTGCGCGAAGTATTCGCGGATGCCCGCGCAGTTTTCGCGCCAGCTCTCGGCGTCGAGCGTCAGCAGCGCCTTGAGCGTCTCGACCGTCACGCCGCTGCCGTCGAGGTTGATGTCCTCGGGCTTCGGCTCGTAGCCGATGGGCGTCTCGTCCGCGCCCACTTCGTCAAAGCAGCGCTTGAGGATCCACTCGAGCACGCGTAGGTTGTCGCCGAAGCCCGGCCACAGGAAGCGGCCGTTGTCGTCCGTGCGGAACCAGTTGACGTTGAAGATCTTCGGCGCGTTCGGCAGCTTCTCGCCCATGTCGAGCCAGTGCTGCCAGTAGTCGGCCATATTGTAGCCGCAGAACGGGCGCATGGCCATCGGGTCGCGGCGCACGACGCCCACGGCGCCGGTCGCGGCGGCCGTCGTCTCGGACGCCATCGTCGCGCCGACGAATACACCGTGCGCCCAGTCGCGGGACTGGTAGACCAGCGGGGCGGTCTTTGCGCGGCGGCCGCCGAAGATGATCGCGCTGATCGGCACGCCGGTGCCCTTGAAGAACTCCTCGCTGATGCACGGGCAGTTCTCCGCCGGGGCGGTGAAGCGGCTGTTCGGGTGCGCGCCGCGCGTGCCGTCGCTGCCGTCCCACACTTCGCCCTTCCAGTTGCGCAGGTGGCCCTTGGGCGGCTGCTTGGTCATGCCCTCCCACCAGACGGTCATGTCGTCCTCGTTGAGCACGACGTTCGTGAAGATGGTGTTTTTGCTCGTGGATGCGAGCGCATTCGGGTTGGATTTCTGGCTCGTGCCGGGGGCGACGCCGAAGAAGCCGTTTTCGGGGTTCACGGCCCAGAGGCGGCCGTCCGGGCCGACGCGCAGCCAGGCGATGTCGTCGCCGACGGTCCAGCACTTCCAGCCGTTTTTGCGGTAGCCCTCGGGCGGGATGAGCATGGCGAGGTTCGTCTTGCCGCACGCAGACGGGAACGCGCCCGTCACATAACGCACTTCGCCCTTGGGATTCTGGATGCCGAGGATGAGCATGTGCTCAGCCAGCCACCCCTCGCGGCGGCCGAGCACGGAGGCGATGCGCAGCGAGAAGCACTTCTTGCCCTGCAGCACGTTGCCGCCGTAGTTGGAGTTGACGGAGATGATCTTGTTCTCCTCCGGGAAGTGGACGATGTAGCGATTCTCGGGGTCGAGCGTGACCTTGGAGTGCACGCCGAGGATGACGTCGCTGCTGTCGCCGAGCGCCTCGAGCACCTTCGTGCCGATGCGCGTCATGATGGCCATGTTCAGCACGACGTAGATCGAGTCCGTGACCTCGATGCCGTACTTGGCAAACGGGGAGCCGATCACGCCCATGGCGTAGGGGATGACATACATCGTGCGGCCGGCCATGGCGCCGCGCAAAATCTCGTGCAGCTTGGCCTTCATCTCGTCCGGATCCATCCAGTTGTTCGTAGGGCCGGCCTCTTCGCGGGTCCTGGAGCAGATAAATGTCCGGCCCTCGACACGCGCCACGTCGTTGACGTCGCTGCGATTGAGATAGCAGCCGGGCAGTTTTTCTTCATTGAGTTTGATGAGCTCGCCGGTTTCCACGGCGATCTTGCGCAGGGATTCGAGCTGGGCCTCCGAGCCGTCGATCCAGACGATCTCTTTCGGGGTCGTGAGTTCGGCGGTTTTCCGCACCAGCTCCAGTACGGACGGGTTTTGCGTCAGTTCCATGTTGTGAGATTCTCCTTTTTGACTAAAATTTCTCGACCTTGATCCGTATCTATACTACATTTCTCTGAAAACACCTTACACCATCCCGCCGCGCCTGTAAACCCCAAAACGGAAACTTTCCCTGTGAACCTTTTCACACAGGCGCATTTGTGCTACAATGCGCGCAGGCATTTCCAATCCGAAGGAGGGGAGCACCATGTGGAAAACCGTTGTGCCGGCGGCGGCCGTGCTGGCGGCCGAGGCGGTCATCCGGCGGCGGATCAACGCCCTGCCAGCCGAGACCTTCCCGCTGCGCATCGGGCCGCGCGTGCAGCTGCGCCGGGCGCACAACCGCGGCCTGCTGTGCAGCAAACTCGCACAAAAGCCGCGGGCGGCCACCGCGCTGCAGACCGTGTCCACCGCCGCGCTCGCGGCCATGGCGGCCGTGTGCGTCTGCCGCCGGAGCGGCACGGCGCTGCAGATCGGCATGGGCCTGATGCTCGGCGGCGCGCTGGCCAACCTCATTGAGCGCTGGGCGCGCGGGTCGGTCACGGACTATGTGTACCTGCCGCGGGTGGTCATCCCGTTTTTCCGGCGCATCATCTGGAACGCGGCCGACCTGAGCGTCCTGACCGGCTGCATCACGGCAGTGATCGCACTGCTGTGCGATGAACTGTAATTATGTCAACCGAATTATGTAAACTAATAGGACAAGGTAACAAAGCCTTCTCCTCGAGGAGAAGGTGCCGAACTGTGTTCGGCGGATGAGGTGGAAAGGTTACGCTTCTCTCCAGCGCTTTCGGCAGTGCGGCCGGTGCGCTCCTGCTGTCTTACATTCCATAAAGTATCTGCGCAGCAGGGGAGCACGAGGGGGCAGGCCTCTCGTAAGAAATCAGGCTATCTTTTTGCCTTTCAGACAAAAAGATAGCCCCTTGCTCCAACATCGGAACAAGGGGCTATCCTGCCGTGTTCGGTTCCATCACCCGAACCTCCTTTTGTTTTCTTTTCCTGCCGTGTGCAGAGGTTTTGCGCTGCACGCGGACTCCGACCGCTGGGAAGGAACATGCGTTTGCAAGATTCCGCACCACTGCGTGCCGTCTCCGGAATGACAGAACGCTGTCTGCTTCCGGACGATTCAGTACATGGGACTCACCTCCGTCGATTGCGCTGAACCTGTATTCTAAAGGCGCTGCCCCTCGTGAGGGGCTGCTGCTCTTCTCTGGTTCTGGCTACAGTATAGCAGTTCGTCTTCTTTTTGTCAATGATTTAATTAACAAAAATTGAACGAAATGTTCAGTAAAAACGCCGAATTTTTCACTGCCTCGTGCCAACGCCCCTGCATGCGGGGCGCTGGCAAATCCTCCGCGCGGCGCGCAAAAGGAAAACCGCCGTGCGTGTCCGTCGGCGCACAGCGGCAGCAGCTTCGGTTCAGCGGTCGCTCGGAGCGGCGCTCTGGCCGCCGAAGATCCAGTCGTCGAGATCCTGGCCCATATGTTTTCACCTCCCGGATGATTCGCATACGGCCATTCTATGCGCATTGGTGCGAAAAAATGCACGAACCGGCGCCGTGGAAATAGAAAGAACTTGAAACCATCAGCCGTTTGCGCTATAATCTATGCATATTTTCCGGAAGCGGAGCCTGTCTCCGCGGGCAACATTATTTTCAAAGGATAAGGTGAATCACGAATGAGTGCATCCCAGGACAAGAAGCGCCGCACAGACGAGCGTGCGCTGGGTATGGAGCGCCGCCAGGTCGCCTCGCAGAAGGAAGCCAAAGAGCGCAAGCAAAGCAAGATCAAGTGGACGGTCGGCTCGATCATCGTCGTGCTGCTCGTCGTTGCCATTCTGCTCGGCAACTCCAGCCTCTTTTACACCGCGCGCCCCGCGCTGCAGGTCGGCGATGTGAAGTATTCCTCGGCCGAGGTCAATTACGCCTACCGCACGGCCTACCTCTCGTTCTGCAACCAGTACGGCAGCTACCTGAGCGCCGTCAATCTGGACACCAAAAAGGCGCTCGATGAGCAGAAGTGCGGCATCAGCGACGAGTTTGACACCTGGGACGATTATTTCAAGGACGCTGCCAAGAAGAACCTGGTGCAGGTCACGGCGCTGTGCGATGCCGCCGAGAAGGCCGGCGTCTCGCTCGACGAGGACGACCAGCACGAGGTCGACGAGCAGTTTTCCTACATCGAGCTCGCTGCCAAGCAGTATAAGTACAACTCCGTCAGCAAGTATCTCCAGGCGGCCTACGGCAACGGCGTGACCAAGAAGGTCGTGCGCCACATGATGGAGCTGAGCCAGCTTGCCACGAAGTATTCGCAGCAGCAGTACGATAGCTACACCTATACGCCCGAGGAGATCGCGGCCAGCTACGCCGAGAACAAGGATAGCTACGACACGTTCAGCTATCAGTACTACTTCGTCCAGGCCGACACGGAAGATACCACGGACGACGACGGCAACACCTCTGCCAAGACCACGGACGCCACGATGGCGGCCGCCAAGGCCACGGCCGACAAGATCGCCGCTGCCACGCATGATGCGGACAGCTTCACTGCCGCCGTCACGGCAAACGTGCCCGCCAAGGAGTCCGAGGACGGCACGACCACTGCGCCGAGCGTCACGGACAATACCGACACCAAGGGCTCGGGCTTCAGCTCCGCCGTGTACGCCGACTGGCTCTACAGCGCCGACCGCCACGCCAATGACGTGACCGTCGTGGAGCAGGAGAACAGCGGCTACTACGTCGTGCTCTTCGAGAGCCGCGATGATAATACCTATAATACCGTCAATGTCCGCCATATCCTCATCAAGGCCGAGGACAGCGACAGCGACGGCACGTATTCCGATGACGACAAGAAGAAGGCCAAGGACGCGATCGACGATGTCTATGAGCGCTGGACGCAGAGCGGCCAGACCGAGGACGACTTCGCACAGCTGGCCAATTCCTTCAGCCAGGACAGCGGTTCGAACACCAAGGGCGGCCTGTATGAGAACGTCTACAAGGGACAGATGGTGCAGGAGTTCAACGATTTCTGCTTTGACCCCGCGCGCAAGCCGGGTGACGTGGGCATCGTCTTCAATGAGAGCGATTCCTACTGCGGCTACCACCTCGTGTACTACGTCGGCCAGGGCGAGCGCTACTGCGATTACCTCGGCGATCAGGCGCTGCGCACGGCGGACTTCAACGAGTGGGAGAGCACGTTCTTCGACGGCTGGACCAGCACCGAGCTCAAGGGCATGAAGTACGTCGGATAAATCAGACACACGTCAGAGCCGCCCGCCGGGCGGCTCTGTGTCTATCGCAAAGTGCGGACCACCATGTTGACAGAGCAGCGGGGGAGCTCGAGGGGGCGAAGCGCCCGCCTCGAATGAGATTCTATTCGTCAGGCATATTTGCTGTGCAAAATGCCTGACGGTGACGGCTTGCTTTCTGAGCAAGCCGGGAGCCGCCCGCCGGGCGGCTCTTTTTCAATGTTTCCACGGAGGGATCACCATGACCAGAACAAAGACACAGCGCTATGACACGACCGTGCTCGATGCGCGCGCCCTTGCCGACGCACTCGAGACTGAGGAGAAAGCCGGTTGGGAGGTCGCGGAGGCGGGCTATGACGGCACGGACTTCGTCGTGACCTTCGAGCGGGAGGGCGCGCTATGACCGAGCAGACCATCCGCACGCAGATGCTCCTCGGCGAGGCCGTGCTCGCGCGCCTGCGGGGCAGCCGTGTGGCGGTGCTCGGGCTCGGCGGCGTGGGCAGCTGGTGCGCCGAGGCGCTGGCCCGCGCCGGCGTCGGTGCGCTCACGCTCGTGGACGAGGACACCGTCAGCGAGAGCAACATCAACCGCCAGTGCTGCGCGCTGCACTCTACGATCGGCCAGCCGAAGGCGGCCGTCATGGCCGCGCGTGTGCACGACATTGACCCCGCCATCGCCGTCGATGCACGCACCGAGCGCTACGAGGCGGCGACGCGGGAGCGGTTTTTCGACACGGAGTATGATTACATCGCCGATTGCATCGACCTCGTGTCCTGCAAGGTGGATCTGATCCGCACCGCGCACGCGCGCGGCATCCCCATCGTGTCGGCGCTCGGCACCGGCAATAAGCTGGACGCGAGCCGGTTCGAGCTCTGCGACATCAGCCAAACGAGCGGCTGCCCGTTCGCGCGCGTCATGCGCCGCGAGCTGCGCAGCGCCGGCATCACGCACCACGCGGTCGTGTTCAGTCCCGAGCCCGCCATGACGCCCGAGGCGCTCTGCGCCCCGCCGCCGGGCCGCCGGAGCGTGCCCGGCTCGCTGCCGTGGGTGCCGGCCAGCGCGGGATTGCTGCTGGCGCAGAAGATCGTGCTCGATCTGTGTGCCGCGCCGGAGGAGCGGATATGAAACCTGTCTGGATCGTCCTGCTGTGCCTGCTGGGCGCGGCGGTGCTGGCGGCGCTTGTGTGGCTGCTTGTGTGGTATGTCGAGCAGCGCGTGCTGGCAAAGTCACTCGGCCGCGTGCCGGAGGGGGCAGACGCCCCGGCCGCGTGGGAGCAGCACGTCCTGCGCAAGCAGGGCTGGACGGCCGACTCCGAGCAGGGCCGGGCGGCGCTCGCGCGCGTGCGCGCCGGCGTCGCTGCCATGCAGGAGCAGCCGCACGAGGATGTGTTCACCCCTGCGACCGACGGCACGCGCCTGCACGCGCGGCTCTACCGCGTGCCCCACGCCCATGCCACGGTCATCCTCTGCCATGGCTACCACAGCCACGCCGAGCATGATTTCAGCGCCCAGTTCCCGGCGCTGTATGCCTCCGGCGGCTGCAACCTGCTGCTCATCGACGAGCGCGCGCACGGCCTGAGCGAGGGCAAGTGCCTCACGTTCGGCCAGCTCGAGCGCTATGACATTGCCCAGTGGGTGCACTGGGTGCGCGAGCACTCGCGCGTGCAGCGGCCCATCGCGCTCTACGGCGTGTCCATGGGCGCGGCGTCGGTGCTGCTGGCGGCGCAGCTCCCGGAGCTGAAGGGGGAGCTTGCCTGCGTCGTGGCCGACTGCGGCTACTCCAGCTTCGAGCTCGAGATCACGGACGCCGTGCGCCACGGCACGAATGCGCCGTGCTGGCTGCAAAAGCCGCTTGCGCGCATCTGCGTGCGCATCCTGTACCGCAATGGGCTGGACTTCGCAGCCGTCGATACCACGCCCGGCATGGCGGCGCTCGACCTGCCCATCCTGTTTTTCCACGGCGATGCGGACACCTTTGTCCCCCTGCACCACAGCGAGCGCAATCTCGCCGCCTGCGGGCGGCCGCAGCGGCTCGTCGTCATCCCCGGCGCGGAGCACGCCATGTCCGCGCAGGTCGACCCCGAGCGCTACCGGCACGAGCTGCTGGTCTTCCTGTGGCGCAATACGAACTACCTCTGGGCCGAGCGCGACAGGCCGCTCAAATGAGCGCGCGGGCCGAAGCAGCGCAAAAAGTGTGCGGTTCTGATGCAGTGATCCCCCCACCTGGAACGAGATTTCCTGTTATATTCGCAAGATCTTCACCACTTAGACGCAAAAAAGCCGGATGTCTGTGACATCCGGCTTTTTCTGCCTTGCATCAGCCCTGCAGCAGGGACGCGGCGGCCGTGCCGATGGCGGAGGCGTTCGGTACGGGTTTGCACACGCAGTAGCGCTGGTGCTTCTGCACGAGAAATGCCTCAAGCTCTTCACTGACGGCCGGGCGCAGCAGCGTCGAGTAGCGAAACAGCGCCCCGTCCACCGCCACGACCATCGGGCGGTAGCGGTTTTTCGCGCCGTCGGTCAGAAAGACGATGGCCGCGATGTTTGCAACGATGGCCTTTGCCGCGCGGCCGAACACGCCCTGAATGACCATGGCGGCGGTCTTGCGGTCGGCATCCGCCGCATCGCCCAGCGCCGCGATGGCGCCGCAGTCTGGGTCCGCGCCGAAGGCGTCCGCGTCGGCGGCGCTCAGCGTGTCGAGCGCGCAGAGCTTGTCCGCCGTCTCGGGCGCGAACAGGCCGTCGTTCGCCGCGGCGATGAGCGCCAGACGGCTGAGCTCGCCGAGGTAGCGGCCGCTCGTCATCTTCTCGAACCGGTACGCGCCCGGTGCGGCCGAGGCCGCGTCGAGCGCCTGGTCAAACGCGCTCTGCGGCACGTCGGTGAACGAGCCGGATTCGAGGTTGACGAGCATCTCGCCGTCGGCGTCGCGGCCGAGCTTTTCGATCGCGCGCACCGGCAGCAGGCAGCACGTGTTTGTGCCCGTGCCGTTGACGAGCCCGGCAAAGCCGTTGGCGTAGTTGTTGGCGATGGTGGTCGAGCCGCTCAGGTACGTGGCTGGGGTGTCGTTGATGACCACGATGGGCAGCTTCGTGCAGCCGCGGCGTTCGAGCTCCTCGGCCAGGTCCGCGCCCACGAGGTGGTCCTCCCACCCGGTCAGCTGCACTTCTTTGGTCATGCCGAGCACCTTCGCGTCCAGTTCCGGCGTGTTCTCCGCCGGGTAGCTGAAGCAGATGCCGATCTGCGTGACCCGGTCGAGCAGCGGCTCGAGCACGTCGGCCGCCAGCCGGATGAAGTCCATCCAGTCGGCATCCTGCTCCGAGCCGGGCATGGGCAGCGTGCGCTCGTCCTCCAGGATGGGCTGGCCGAACTCGTAGTGCACAGTGGCAACGCGGAAGTTCGTGCCGCCGGCGTCGATGACGGCGATACGCTTGTCCTCCGGGGCGGCGTGGCCATGCGGCGTGAGGTAGGCCGGCAGCATCGGCAGGCCGCCCGCCTCGCCGCGCAGGCCGCGCTGCATCGCGGCAAGCATGGCGTCGGTGAGCGCTTGCGTGTCGAGCTGGTCGGGCGCGGCGTCGTACTTGCGCAGGAAGGCAAGCACGCGCGCATCGATGTGGATCGCGGGCACGGGCTCGTCCTGCGCCGGTGCGGCGAAGGGGAACGGCGCGCGCGGCGCAGCCAGTGCCTCCGGTGTCGGGGCTGGCTTGTTTTTCTTCAAAAACGGAAGCTTCATATGTGTTCTCTCTCTTTCTTACCGAAAACCCCGCGCCGGGCCCGGCGCGGGG
>OLGN01001284.1_pt1 | contig 14747 bp, 9 predicted proteins | sample 1605941 | NCBI WGS metagenome assembly OLGN01 (sample SAMN03283269) | human gut metagenome | biome: human-associated habitat; material: feces | host: Homo sapiens | place: USA | collected 2013
GCCAGCACATCAACAAGACCTCTTCCGCTGTCCGTCTGATCCACAAGCCCACCGGTGTCGTGGTCAGTTGCCAGACCCAGCGCAGCCAGTTCCAGAACCGTGACTACGCCATGGAAATGCTGAAGGCAAAGCTGTATCAGATCGCAAAGCAGCAGCACATGGACAAGATCGACGACATCAAGGGCGTGCAGAATGAGATCGCCTGGGGCCACCAGATCCGCAGCTATGTGTTCATGCCCTACACCATGGTCAAGGATCACCGCACCAACTACGAGACCGGCAATGTCGATGCTGTGATGGATGGTGATCTGGACGGCTTCATCTTTGCTTACCTCAAGGCCGCCAGCCGCGGGGAGCTGCAGGATACCTAAAATTTGTCATAAAATGTCAGAGGGACCTCGCCGTTGGGCGGGGTCCCTCTTTTGGTTACAGGTGCAGATATTTTCCGGTGATGCTGGCGGGATCGGCGGCCACCTGCTCCGGTGTGCCGCAGGCCACGATGCGCCCACCGCTCTCGCCGCCGCCGGGGCCAAGGTCCACGAGATAGTCGGCGTTGCGGATCACATCCAGATCGTGCTCAATGACCACCACAGTGGCCCCGCTGTCGATGAGGCGCTGGAACACGCCCAGCAGAGTGCGCACATCCAGCGGGTGCAGGCCGATGGTGGGCTCGTCGAATACAAACACGGTGTCAGCCTGCCCTTTGCCCATCTCGCTGGCGAGCTTGAGCCGCTGGGCCTCCCCGCCCGAAAGGCTGGGGGTGGCCTCGCCCAGAGTCAGGTAGCCCAGCCCCAGGTTGGAAAGAGTCTGCAGCCGGCTGGCCACCAGCTTGAGGTCGGCACAGGCGGCAAGGGCCTCGTCCACGCTCATCTCCATCAGGCGGGGCAGGCTCTCGGCCTGGGTGCCGTCCTTCCGGGTGCGGTAGAGGGCGGCGGCATCCCTCTGGTAGCGGGAGCCGCCGCAGTCCGGGCAGGTGATCTCCACATCCGGCAGGAACTGGATGTCCAGGCTGATGGTGCCGGTGCCGTCGCAGCCGGGGCAGCGCAGGCGGCCCGTGTTGTAGGAAAAATCGCCCGCCTTGTAGCCCTTCTCCCTGGCAAGGGGGGAGCGGGCGTAGATCTTGCGCAGTTCATCGTGGACATTGGCATAGGTGGCCACCGTGGACCGCACATTGATGCCGATGGGCGTTGCGTCAATGAGCTTGACCTGCGCAATGCCCGGTGCAGTGATGCTTTCCACATGGGCGGGCAGAGCTTCGCCCTTGGCGGCGGCCTCCAGCGCGGGGATCAGGCTTTCCAGCACCAGCGTGGTCTTGCCGGAACCGGACACGCCGGTCACCGCAATGAGCCGCCCCTTGGGCAGCCGGACTTCCAGCGGCTTGACGGTGTGGATGGCCCGGGTGCGCAGGGTGATGGTGCCCAGCGCAAAGAGCTCCGCCTCCGGGGTGCGGGTGCGGGCTGAGAGGGTGTGCAGGTCGGCAAGGAAGGGCCCGATGCGGGAAGCCGGGCTTTTGGTTACCTGCTCCACAGTGCCCTGTGTCAGGATAGTGCCGCCATTTTCACCGGCACCGGGGCCCATCTCAATGAGCCAGTCGGCATCCCGCAAGATCTCAGTGTCGTGATCCACCAGCACAATGGAGTTGCCGTCCGCAATCAGGTCATGCATCACGCCCCGCAGGCCCTCGATGTTGGAGGGGTGCAGGCCGATGGAGGGCTCGTCCAGCACATAGAGCACGCCGGTGGTGCGGTTGCGCACCGAGCGGGCCAGCTGCACCCGCTGGCGCTCCCCTGTGGAAAGGGTGGCGGCCTCCCGGTCAAGGGAGAGGTAGCCCAGCCCCAGATCCAGCAGGCGGGCGGCGGTGGCCTGAAAGGACTCGCAGATGCTTTCAGCCATGGGGCGCATCTCCACGGGCAGGGAGGCGGGCACCCCCTCCACCCACTGCACCAGCGTGTCCAGCGTCATGCGGCAGGCATCGGCCAGCCCGATGCCCCGCAGCCGGGGAGCCCGGGCCGCGGCGTTCAGGCGGGAGCCACCGCACGCGGGGCAGGGGCCCTGCTTCAGGAACCGCTCCACCCGCTTCATGCCCTTTTCGTCCGTTACCTTGGCAAGGGCGTTCTCCACGGTATAAACGGCGTTGAAGTAGGTGAAATCCATTTCGCCCGCCGCGCCGGTCTTGCTGTTCTGGTAGAGCAGGTGCACCTTTTTGGCGGGGCCGTGGAACACCATGTCGCGCTCTTCCGGGGTCAGCTCCCGGAAGGGAACGTTGGTACGCACGCCCATCTTTTCGGCGATCTCCTTCATCAGCGACCACATCAGGGTCTGCCAGGGCAGCACCGCGCCCTCGTTGATGGAAAGGCTCTCGTCCGGCACCAGAGTGGATTCGTCCACCACCCGCACGATGCCGGTGCCCTCGCAGTCTGGGCAGGCTCCGGTGCTGTTAAAGGCGAACTGCTCCGCGCCCAGCACCGGCACCTGCGCGCCGCATCGGGGGCAGTAGAGCGGGATCTCGGCCGCAATGTTCAGGCTGGGCGGCACCATGCAGCCGCAGCTGGGGCAGGGGTAGTGGGACAGCCGGGAGAACATCAGGCGCAGGCTGTTCAAAAGCTCGGTCATGGTGCCAAAGGTGGAACGCATTCCGGGCACGCCGGGCCGCTGGTGGAGGGCCAGTGCGGCGGGAACATAGCGGATCTCGTCCACCTGCGCCTTTTCGGCCTGGGTCATCCGGCGGCGGGTATAGGTGGAAAGGGCCTCCAGATAGCGGCGGGAGCCCTCGGCGTAGAGGACACCCAGCGCCAGCGAGGACTTGCCGGAGCCGGACACGCCCGCAATGCCGACGATCTTGTGGAGCGGCACGTCTACGTCGATGTTCTTCAGGTTGTGCACCCGCGCGCCCCGCACCCGGATGGCGGCGGGGAGAGCGGAACTGGATTCGTGGTTCATCGTGTCTCCTTTCTCTGAATGAGGTCACAAAAGGCTCCCCCACAGGGGAGCCGGAAAGATCATAAACCGAGGGGATTGAACCGCTGGTGTTCGAGCTGGTCGATCACCGCCTGCGCTGCCGGTGCAATGGGGGCGGGCACTGCGGCGGGGCGGCTGAGGTAGTAGCCCTGCAGCAGATCCACGCCCAGACCGATGACGGTGCGCAGCTGGGCCTCGGTCTCAATGCCCTCGGCGATGAGCTGCATACTGCGGGCGTGGGCGTAAGCCACAATGTTGGAGACGATCTGCTGCTTGTCGCGGTCGGTGTCGATCCCGCGCACAATGGAAATGTCGATCTTGATATACCGGGGCGACAGCTCCAGCAGGTTCAATTCGTTGCTGTAGCCGCTGCCGTAGTCATCCAGCGCAAAGGAGCCGGAGAAGCCCGGAACGTTCCGCTTCCGTTCCAGACATGCGCGGTCCAGATCTTCCTGTTCGGTGATCTCCACCACCAGCCGCTTGAGCAGCTCGGGGTAGCGCTGAGCATATTCCTCCACATCCTCAACCGTCAGGCTGACATTGGCGATGGAGTTGATGAAGAGCAGGGCATCGCTCTGGAGCAGGCCCTGTGCCTGCATGCGCTGGAAGATCTCGCTGGAATGGAACACAGTGATCCGTTCGATCTCATACAGGCGGCCTGTCTCATGGGCCAGCTGCATGACCTGAGCGGGGGAGTGCAGGGTGGGCAGATCGACCCGCATGAGGGCCTCGTAGGCTGCGATCCGGCCGCTGCGGGCAGAGTAGATGGGCTGGAAGTGGTAGGACACCAGCTCCTCCTGCAGCAGGAGCTCAAAGTCCTGCTGGGTCTGGGCGGCGTATGCCTCCTGATGGTAGCTGCCGATATCAAAATCACACATGCGGCCCTTGTGGGAATGCTTGACCTGATACATGGCAAAGTCGGCATATTTTTTCAGGGTGAGCAGGTCGTGGCCGTCCGTGGGGTACCAGGCAATGCCGCCCGAGATGCTGATGTGCAGCTGCTTGCCGTTGGGCAGGATGGACACGCTGCGCTGCAGGGCAGCACTCAGCAGCTCCAGCTGGGCGCGGAGCTGTGCCTGATCCTGGTAGCCATAGAAGAAGATCAGGAATTCATCGCCCGAAAGGCGGGAGCAGATGGTGTTGGCGGGCGTATTGGCCGCAAAGCACTGGCCGGTCTGGCGGATGTACTGGTCGCCCCAGTCGTGGCCGTAGGTGTCGTTGATCTGCTTGAGGTTGTCCAGATCCATCATCAGCAGGGCGGCACAGCCCAGCTTTTCGGGCTGCTGGAACAGCGCGTCACAGGCGCGGTCAAAGGCACGGCGGCGGTACAGGCCGGTCAGGGTGTCGTAATCGCGCTCGTGCTCAATGCGCTGCTGCTCCAGCACCGTGGTGGTCATATCCTCAGCAAGCCCCACCTCGGAGGCACTTTCGCCCAGGATATGGGTGATGCGCAGGGTGATGTAGTGGGTGCTGCCGTCGGGCTGGGGGATGGCAAAGACCTTGTTGTTGGCCGGGGACAGGCGGTAGAACCACCGCTGCTCCAGTGTGCCCATCAGGGCGCGGAAAGCCTTTGGCGTGAGCGGATCTGGCTGCTCCTGCGCAAGGCCCAGCATGGAGAAGAAGTTATCAGTCACATAAACGCTGTCATCGCGCAGCTCATAGCCGCCCAGCTCCGCACTGGCCAATTTCATAATGCGCAAAAAGCGGGTGGAGGAGTCCAGCACGTCTTTGCTCAGCTGGGTAAAGGCAGAGGAAAACTGATCCAGCTCCCGGATGCCGGTGGCGGAAAGATGCGGGATGGCGGAGGAATCCGCTTCGGCAGCGGCTACCTCGGCCGAGAGCTTGGCAACGGGCCGGGCCAGCCGCCTGCTGACCAGCCAGCTGCAAACAAAGCCAACGGCCAGCGTGATCAGCATGATGAAGGAGAACAGCTGCTTCAGCCGCTGGGCGAAAGCAAAGAGCTGCACCGCGGGAACGGAGCCCACGAGAAGCCAGTGCTTGCCCGAGAAAGGGGCGTTCCGGCTGTAGAGGTTCAAGGGGGAGACCGAAGCAATGTAGAGGGCATTGCTGAAGAGGTAGCGGTGGGTATGGGCACTGTGGAGGCGCAGCGTAAGGCTTTCGTCCGCAGAACCCGGCTGCCCGTCGCAGTGGGAACGGAGCACCGGACGCAGCTGCAGCTCAGAGGCAGAGAGCTCCTCCGTATCGGTCACGGCAAGGAAATAGGTGCCGTTGTTCTGCAGCTCAGAGCAGGGCAGGTTCTCCCACAGGTAGTCGGCCAGCAATTCCACGCCGATCACGCCGTAAACGGTGCCGTCCGGCAGGATCAGGGGCTGGCTGTAGGCAATGGCCTCGTGGGTGTCCCCGGGCACCAGATAGGATTGTGAGGTCCAGTGGCCATAATCGGAGGCGGCAAGGCTGGCTCCGTCTTTATAGGCAGCCTGGAAAGGGGGATAAAGGAAGCCGCGATTTCCCAGTGCCCGGTAACGGATGGTGGGAGCCCAGCTGTTGTCCGTGGCAATGGAGAGGGACTGCACCAGCTGGGCCGGTGCCCGCACAAAGGTCAGGTCGGCGTTGCGCTGGGAGGGGGCGGCATCCGGGTCAAGATCCCGCAGGTAGATGGCGGGCATGAGGCTGTCCTGCTTCCGCTTGTCCAGATCATGGGTGTTCAGGATAAGGAACACGCCGGTCACCGACTTGATGCGCAGGGTGCTGATGAGCTCCGGCGCGGCGGCTTCCAGCAGGGGATAGGCCGCGTCGCTGCTGCTGTCCAGCGTGCTCAGGCTGATCTCTCCCTCGTCCAGAAGCTGCTGGGTCAGGCCATTGATGGTATCGGAAAGGCTGGTCAGCTCCTGTGCATCGTGGAAGATGGACTGAAGATACCGGCTGCGGTTGTCCACCTGCATGGCAAGGATATCCTCGGCGTTCTGGTTCAGCTGGGGGCCAAGCCGGGTGGCGTGGACGGCAAAGGTCAGCAGCAGGAACTCCACCGCCAGCACAGCCAGCAGGGAGAAAAGGATGGTGCCGAAGATAGAATGGCCCGTCTGAGGGGCCTTCTGGCTGTGCGGCTTGCGGTTCTGCATCTGAGGGGTTCTCCTTTTGTGATTGTTCCAAGGGCATCTCAGCCCGCAAAGGCGCTGAGAGCGGCCAGAGTCTGGTCGTACCAGGCATCAAAATAGGCATCGGTCAGGAACTCGGCTTCGGCTTCCTCGGGGGTCTGCCCGGCAGCCAGCCGCTCCAGCACCGTGGCACGGTCGGCAGTGACACGGTCCTCCAGCGCGTACTGCAGGGTATTGCGGGCGCGCAGGGCATCCGGGAAGGCATGGGTGGTGTAGAGCTTGCTGCGATCGATGGCATCAATGGACAGGCTCAGCACCTTGTGGATACTCTCGGAGACCGTCAGGCCGCTGTTCTCAAGGGCGGATATGCTGTTGGCGGCATAGGTCACGGGCATATAGCCGGACTGCACCGAGAACTGCAGGTTGTTTTCCGGCTGGGTGAACCATTTCAGAAAGGCAACGCAGGCACTGATCTCGTCCTCGGTGCCCGGGATGACTACCATGCCGGCCCCCTGCTGGACGGCCACCGGCTCACAGCCTGCAAAGCTGGGGCAGGGCAGCGCGGCCATCTCGATGCCGTGGCTCTCGGTGTCGCTGGTCAGCACCTGGGTGGGGAAGAAGGAAGCGCTGGAGGAGGAACCGACATAGGCCAGCAGGCTGCCGATCTTGATATCGTCGCTGCGGAACTTGCCGCTGGCACTGCACCAGCCCTTGATGTAGGGGACATAGTAGTTATCCCACAGCTTGCGGAGGGTCGGCTTGTCAAGGTGCAGGGTCATCACGCCGTTCTCGGCATCAAAGAGGGTCGTACCCAGTTCCTGTGCGCCGCAGAGCAGGTAATTGGTCAGCGCGTCGCGGCCATACAGGGCCTTGCCGTCGTTGGGCGCAGCCGTCTGGGCATCGGTCCAGTCGTAGTATTTGTGTGCGGCCTCGTTCAGCCCCTCCACAGTGGAAAGATCCGCATAGGTCACGCCTGTGGCCTCGGCAAAGGGGACAAAGTCGGTGACGTTCAGGTAGAGCAGCTCAGTGGATTTTGCTATGGGAAAGACCTTGAGCTCCCCGTTGTTCATCAGGTCACCCTCTTCGAGAAAACCGGCGATATAGGCAGACTTCTCTTTTTCGGTCAGGTAGGGGCTCAGGTCAACGGCAAGGCCCATCTGATCCAGCGTAAAGGCGGTGTCTGCGTAGGAGGAGACGATGTTGGGCAGCTTCTCGGCACCCACCTTGCCCTCGGCGGCGGCCAGCACGCTGGTCTCCAGGTCGTTCACGCTGCCCTGACTGGAGCTTTCGACCCGGATGTTCTTCTCTTTGCCCACGGTGGAGTTGAACTGCTCCACCAGCTGGTTGAAGCATTCCAGCTGATCGCCGTTGTAATAGGTCCAGATCGTGATGGTGGTGGGCAGCTTGCTTCGGCCGCAGGCAGTGCCGCCCAGCGCCACGGCGGCGCACAGCAGCAGACTGACGGCAGAACGAAGGATTCGTTTCATTACATTATCTCTCCCATTCCGACAAAAACGGCTCACTGAAAAACCGGATCGTGTACGGCGCGTCCTGTCGTTTCTGAAATGATACCAGACGAAAACATTGTAACACTTTTTCGGGGCGGGGGCTACTGATTTTTGAAAAAACATCCGAAAGCAGACGAAAAAAGAAAGAATCTCTGGCCTGCGCTTCCATTTTTCGTAAAGTCCGGATATAATACAAGCATAAAATACAACAAAAAGAATGGGAGAGCTTATGGCACAGAAGAAGGACGAGGGCCTGAACGGCAACGAAAAGATCGAACAGGCGGTTTACCAGTTACAGCAGGAGCCTACACAGGAGCAGCTGGCGCATACCCTGACCGTGATCCGGCGGCGGATGCGGGAAAACGGACAGGTCGTGGTGGCGGTGGAGCCGAACCCGGCCAGTGAGCAGATGCAGCTGCGGGCCCTCCGCACGGCCGATGGGGCCAGCTGGTGGTATGCCTTTACCAGCTTTGAAGAGGAGATGAAGGGCGCGGAAGCGGTGCAGTCCACCTTTCTGGTGGAGTTTGAAAAGCTGTTGGATGCCGCACTGCAGGTGCCGGAGATCCAGGGCATCATCCTGAACCCCTGGAACCGCACCATCCAGCTGGACAAGACCCTGCTCCGGATCATCAAGGGATAAGCACGAAAGGGCCCGCCTGCCGCATTTTGGTGCGCGCAGACGGGCCCTTTTTATATGGTAAAGGAAGAAGGAAAATGGCAGGTCAGGCTGCGTCGGTGCGGTCCTTCTTGAGCAGGCTCAGGATCACGGCACCCACCACGCTGCCAGCGGCCAGAGCCACGCAGTAGAGCAGGGCATGATCGACCACGGGGAACACGAAGATGCCGCCGTGGGGAGCGCGCAGGGCGCAGCCGAAGGTCATGGAGAGGGCACCGGCCAGCGCGGCACCGGCCACACAGCTGGGCAGGACGCGCAGCGGGTCGGCGGCGGCGTAGGGGATGGCACCCTCGGTGACGAAGCACAGGCCCATGACGTAGTTCACAATGCCGTTGCGGCGCTCGTCAGGGGTCCACTTCTTGGGGCAGAAGGTGGTGGAGAGGGCAATCGCGATGGGAGGAACCATGCCGCCCACCATGACAGCAGCCATGACCTCGTAGTTGCCGGAGGCCAGTGCGGCAGTGCCAAAGACGTAAGCCGCTTTGTTGAAGGGGCCGCCCATATCAATGCTCATCATACCGGCAACGATGGCACCCAGCAGGACTTTGGAGGTGCCGCCCATGGCGTTGAGGCAGTTGGTCATGGCGGTGTTGATCATGCCCATGACCGGGTTGATGCCGCACATCACGGCACCGATGATGAGGATGCCGCCCAGCGGGTAGATCAGCATGGGGCGGATGCCGTTCAGGCTGGCGGGGAGCTTTTCGGTGATCTTCTTCAGGAACTCGACCACATAACCGGCCACGAAACCGGCCAGCAGAGCGGCCAGGAAGCCGCCGGAGATGCCGGTGGTCTCACCATTGGCAAGGCCTGCAAAGTTGGTGCCGTTCATGGCCAGCACGCCGCCCGCAAAGCCAACGGCCAGGCCGGGACGGTCGGCGATGGACATGGCGATGAAGCCAGCCAGAATGGGAAGCATGTAGCCAAAGGCGGCGTTGCCCACCGTCTTGAAGAAGGCGGCGATGGGGGTGTTCATGCCAAAGTTGGAGGGGTCGATGGTGTAGTCGTCCAGCAGGAAGGCCAGCGCGATCATAATGCCGCCGCCCACCACAAAGGGCAGCATGTGAGACACGCCGTTCATCAGATCTTTGTACACCTTGCGGCCAAAGCTGTCGCCGGAGGTCTCCTCCTCGGCAGCGGCGGCACCGCCCTTGGCATGATAAACAGGAACTTCGCCGTGGGCTACCTTTTTCAGCAGCTCTTCGGGCTTGTGGATGCCGTCATCCACCCGGGCAAACAGCACGGGCTTGCCGTCAAAGCGGGCGGTCTCCACATTTTTGTCTGCTGCCACGATGATGCCGTCGCAGGCTGCGATCTCGGCGCGGGTCAGCACGTTCTTGGTACCATCGGAGCCGTTGGTCTCCACCTTTGTGGGCAGGCCCAGCTTATCACCGGCCTTGGCCAGCGCCTCGGCGGCCATGTAGGTGTGGGCAATGCCGTTGGGGCAGGCGGTCACGGCCAGAATGCGGTAGCCGCTCTGGGGGATGGCCTGCTGGGTGAAGCTCTCCTCACCGAACTGGGCCTCCTCCTGTGCGTCGATGAGGGCAAGGAATTCGGCGGGGGTCTTGGCGGCCTTCAGCTTTTCCACAAAGTCCTCGTTCATCAGCATCTGCATCATGCGGGCCAGCATATCCACGTGCAGGCTGCCGTTTTCGGGGGCCGCAATGGCAAAGAGCAGGTCGGTCTTGCCGTCATCCTCGGCGTTGTACTGCACCGGGGTGCTCAGACGCAGGGCGGCCAGGCTGGGCCGGGTGACCACATTCGTCTTGGCGTGGGGAACGGTGATGCCGTTGTCCACATAAGTGGAGGCCTCATCCTCCCGGGCGTAGAGTGCCTTCTTGTAGGCTTCTGTGTCGGTGATGTTGCCGTGGGTGGCCTGCAGCTCTACCAGCCGGGAGAGGATCTCGTCCCGGTTGGAGGCCGCAGAATCCAGCTCGATGGACTTTGCGGTGAATAATTCCGTAATGCGCATAAGGGTTCTCCTCTCTTATGATTTGGCAGGCTTGCCCTCTCAGTCAAAGCCTGATGGCTTTGACAGCTCCCCCAAAGGGGGAGCCAACGCATCTCCAAGGTCAGCAGAAGTTGAATCTGGGAGAGCAATTGCCTCTCCCTTTGGGAGAGGTGGCATTGCGTCAGCAATGACGGAGAGGGTGAGCTGCCTTAAATTTGACCAAACAATTCTTCGATCTTTTCTTTCGTTGCCAGCCCAAGGCTGAACGCAGTGGCACTGCCGCAGGCGGTGCCCAGCCTGAGGGCCTGCTCATAGCTGCCGCTTTGCAGATAACCTGCCACAAAACCGGCCACCATGCTGTCGCCTGCGCCCACGCTGTTCACGACCTTGCCCTTGGGGCAGCCGATGCGGTGCACCTCGCCGTGCTCATCCACCAGCAGAGCGCCGTTTCCGGCCATGCTCACCAGCACGTTCCGGGCACCCTTTTCCTGCAGGGCGCGGGCAGCGGCGGTGATCTCTTCGTCCGTTTTCAGCTCCCGGCCCACGATCTCGCCCAGCTCGTGATTGTTGGGCTTGATCAGGAAGGGATGATAGGGGAGGACGTTGACCAGCAGATCCTGGGTGGCATCCACCACGGCCCGCACGCCGTGGCCCTCCAGCCCTGCCAGCAGCCGCTCGTAGGTGCTCTGGGAAAGGCTCTTGGGGATGCTGCCCGCCAGAATGAGGATGTCGTCAGGCTGCAGGGTGTCCAGCTGGGCTTCCAGCTGCTGCATGGCGCTTTCCGGGATGCTGGGGCCTGCGCCGTTCAGCTCAGTCTCGGTGCCTGCCTTGATCTTGACGTTGATGCGGGTCATGCCCTCGGCCAGATGGATAAAATCGGTCCGGAGCCCCTGCGCGGCCAGACCACGCTCCAGCCAGGCACCGGTCTCACCGGCCACAAAGCCCAGAGCCACGCTCTCACAGCCCAGCTCCCGGAGCACGCCGGAAACATTGATGCCTTTGCCACCCAGCACGCAGTCCTCCCCGGCGGCGCGGTTCACCTCGCCCACCTCAAGGGGCCTGTCGAGACGGACGACATAATCAATGGCAGGATTGAACGTTACAGTGTAGATCATACCTCGGTCTCCTTTATCAGAGTGTATTGCCGGTATTTGGGGTTGGGGCACCGGTTCGTCAGGATGGCACCGCTGTGCAGATCACAGATGACGGCGGGGTAGACCTGCGCGAATTTGGTGTCGTCCACCAGGAACCACGCCTCCCGCGCCCGGTGGAGAGCCGCAGCCTTGACGGCGGCCTCCTCGGGGTCTGGAGTGGTAAAGCCGGAATCCAGCGCCACGCCGTTGGCTCCCATGAAGGCTTTGGTGAAATTGTACTGCTGGATGGCAGTCAGCGCAGCCGCCCCGATGATGGCCTCGGTCTGGGGCCGCAGCAGCCCGCCGGGCAGGAACACCCGGCAGCCCTTCTGAGCCAGCAGGCGGGCGTGGGCCACGCCGTTGGTTACATAGCTGGCGTTCAGGGCCGGGCCGTTCAGCGCCCGTACCAGAGCCAGCGTGCTGGAGCCTGCATCCAGATAGATGAAATCCTCCGGCAGGATCAGTTCTGCTGCCGCCTGGGCGATGCTCTGTTTCTGGCTGACGGCCAGCTCTTCCTTGGCGGCCATGGTGGGCTCGTCGGTGCGGAAGGGGCTGTCCGGCAGGGTGGCCCCGCCGTGCACCTTGTTCAGTTTGCCCTGCTTGTCCAGCTCGTTCAGGTCGCGCCGGATGGTGGATTCGCTTGCGTTCAACGCCTCACACAGCTCCTGCACGGTGGCGGTGCGCTGCCGCGCCAGCAGATCCAAAATCAGGCTGAATCGTTCTTCTGCCAGCATCGGGAACATTCCCCCTTGTTTGATTTTTATGATTGATTTTGATTGACGTTGGCGGGTTATGACCGCCTTGCCCCCTTATTATAGCAAAACCTCAGTCAAAATCAATCAGATTCCGCCAAGTTTGAGTGACAAAATATTGCTCTGTTTTTTGGGCAGGATGCATAAAGAGTGGGATACAACAAAAAAGCCGACACTCCACAATGGAATGTCGGCTGAATCTCTCACCGCTTCGGTCTGGCTGTGCCAGTGCCTTGCGGAGCTCTCCTAATAGGGGAGCCAGGAATCACGGTTACTTATTCTGAATGTACTCGTCAATGGCCTTCGCGGCTGCCTTACCGGCACCCATGGCCTTGATGACGGTGGCAGCACCGGTCACGGCATCGCCGCCGGCGTACACGCCCTCACGGCTGGTCTTGCCTTCGTCGCCCTCGGTGACGATGCAGCCGTGCTTGTTGGTTTCCAGACCGGGGGTGGTGGAGCGGATCAGGGGGTTGGGGCTGGTGCCCAGGCTCATGATCACGGTATCCACGTCCAGCTCAAACTCGCTGCCCTTCTTTTCAATGGGACGGCGGCGGCCGGAAGCATCGGGCTCACCCAGCTCCATCTCAATGCAGGTGATGGACTTGACGAAGCCCTCGTCGTTGGCGTGGATCTCCACAGGGTTGCACAGGGTCCTGAAGATGATGCCCTCTTCCTCGGCGTGCTCGACCTCCTCCTTACGGGCAGGCAGCTCGGCCATGCCGCGGCGGTAGACGATGTACACAGTCTCAGCACCCAGACGCAGGGCGCTGCGGGCAGCATCCATGGCCACGTTGCCGCCGCCCACAACGGCCACCTTTTTGCCGGTGCGGATGGGGGTCTTGCTGGTGGGCAGGTAGGCTTTCATCAGGTTGGAGCGGGTCAGGAACTCGTTGGCGGAGTACACGCCCTTCAGGCTCTCGCCGGGGATGCCCATGAAGCGGGGCAGACCGGCACCGGAGCCGACGAACACGGCCTCGTAGCCGTACTCGTCCATCAGCTCGTCGATGGTCAGCACCTTGCCGATGACCATGTTGCACTCAAAATCCACGCCCATCTTCTTCAGGCCGTCGATCTCCTGCTGCACGATGGCCTTGGGCAGACGGAACTCGGGGATGCCGTACATCAGCACGCCGCCGGCAACGTGCAGGGCCTCGTAGACGGTGACCTTATAGCCCATCTTGGCCAGGTCGCCTGCGGCGGTCAGACCGGCAGGGCCAGCGCCGATGATGGCGACCTTGTGGCCATTCCATGCGGGCACGATGGGGGCGGTGTGGACGTTTTCACGGTGCCAGTCGGCCACAAAGCGCTCCAGACGGCCGATGCCCACGGGCTCGTTCTTGATGCCGCGGGTGCACTTGCCCTCGCACTGGCTCTCCTGGGGGCAGACACGGCCGCAGACGGCGGGCAGGGAAGAGGAGCGGGCAATGACCTGATAGGCGGCTTCAAAGTCGCCCTCGGCCACATGACCGATGAACTCGGGGATATCGATGCCCACGGGGCAGCCGGTCTGGCAGGGCTTGTTCTTGCAGTGCACGCAGCGCTTTGCTTCGTTCACGGCCATTTCTTCGGTGTAGCCCAGAGCAACTTCCTTAAAGTTCTTGTTGCGCACATTGGGGTCCTGCGTGGGCATGGGGCACTTTTTGGGGTCCATATTGAAAGCCATTTTACATTCCCTCCTGAGTCTTGAACAGGTTGCAGGCTGCCTCACGGGCGTGTGCCTCAAACGGGCGGTACATGGTGCCGCGTGCCATTGCCTCGTCGAAATCCACCAGATCGCCGTCAAAGTCGGGGCCATCCACGCAGGCAAACTTGGTCTGACCGCCCACGGTCAGGCGGCAGCCGCCGCACATACCGGTGCCGTCGATCATGATGGGGTTCATGGAAACGATGCTCTTCAGGCCGTGCTTCTGGCAGGTCTTGACCACAAACTTCATCATGATCAGCGGGCCGATGGTGATGACCAGATCGTACTGGTTGCCGGCGGCCACCAGCTCGTCCAGAGCGGCGGTAACAACGCCCTTGGTGCCGTAGCTGCCGTCGTCGGTCATAATGCGCAGCTCGTCGCTGCAGGCTTTGAACTCGTCCTCAAGGATCAGCAGGTCCTTATTGCGGAAGCCCACCACGCTGTGCACCACACAGCCCTGCTCGTGCAGCTCCTTGGCAATGGGCAGTGCAATGGCGCAGCCCACGCCGCCGCCCACAACGGCGACCTTCTTCTTGCCCTCGGTCTCGGTGGGCTTGCCCAGGGGTCCCACGAAGTCTGCCAGGCAATCGCCTTCCTTCATGTGGCTGAGCTTCACAGTGGTGGCGCCAACCGTCTGAACAATGATGGTGACGGTGCCCTTTTCGGGATCATAGGCGTTGATGGTGATGGGGATACGCTCGCCGTTTTCATCCGTCCGCAGGATGATAAACTGACCGGGCTGAGCCTTTTTGGCAATGAGGGGCGCTTCGATCTCATAGAGAGTTACGGTGGGCCTCAGTGCCTCTTTTCTCACGATTCGGTACATATTGGTGTCTCTTCCTTTCCTATCTGAAATTCTTCCAACATAATAAATCGCACATTGTCTGAATTTTAACATAGGTGCTTTCATCCGTCAACTGCTTTGGAGAAAAAAAGCGCGAAATTCTCAGAAACCGTGCAAATCCTTTGCCATCCCGCCCTTTTTAACGCTCCCGCGGCCAACGCTTCCCTGTCAAAACCGCTTTC
>OLGN01001310.1_pt1 | contig 14422 bp, 9 predicted proteins | sample 1605941 | NCBI WGS metagenome assembly OLGN01 (sample SAMN03283269) | human gut metagenome | biome: human-associated habitat; material: feces | host: Homo sapiens | place: USA | collected 2013
GAAGGCAGATACCGCAGAAACAGAAGAAAAAGAGGGTCGACAGAAATGCGTGTTTGCTTGTGTTTATTCTGATTTTTTTCGGAATACTGACTTTTCTTCTGCTGACAGCGAGAGATAATAACAAGCTGAACAGTACTCTGGATGAGACCTTTGATTTTGTAAAAAACCGAATTGAAAGTTATGAGATTTATAACACCAATGATCAGGTGAAAAGCCTGGTACGCCTTTTGGACAAAACAACAGAATTAAGCAGAGTCATAGAACAGGAAGGAAATCTCAGTACAGAAATGCTGGACGAATATGCCAGGGAACAGCGCCTGACAGGAATCCTTATACTGGATCAGAATCTGAAGGTGATAGAACAGAATGCAAAAGATGGAGATACTATGCCGCTTTGGCAGAAGCTGATCAAAAGTGATTATGTACGTGATATTGCAGAGCATCCGGAAAAGACTTATACCACCCGTCTGAGAAATAAAGGAAAGATCTATGATTTTGCGGCAGTGGCAAGACAGGATGCAGCAGGTATCCTGATCACATATGCGCAGAAGGAGGAAGTAAATGAGCTTAACGGAGATCTGACGATGGCATCGTTATTTCCTGACTTTCCTTTTGAGATGAATGGAAGTGTTGTGATCTGTGATGATGATAAGGTTGTCAGTACAAACAGACAGGAGCTGACTGCCCGCTCTATAGAAGAAGCAAAAAGTCAGTATAAAAATAAATTTGAGGCAGATGAGAATGGAATTGTCCATCTTCGTTCAGAGACAGGAAACTGGTTCGGACGTCGGGAGAAGATCAAAGACTACGATGCATATATCTTTTTCCCGGAAAGTCAGGTGTACATCACACGAAATATTATATGTGTGATTTATGTGCTGCTTGCGCTGCTTCTTTTCTTACTTTATCGGGTGAGCAGGAGCAGAACAGAAAAGAGAAGTATCCTTCAGGACCAGAAAAGACTTCGGGTGATCAATGCACTGGGGCATGCATATGCCTCTATTTCTCTTGTGAATCTAAAAACAGAGGAAATCGAAATCCTGAAATCTTCAGGAAATATGAAGCCAGATCAGAAAGGGGATATGCTTTTCAAAGCGCATCAGGAAGAACTTATAAGGCAGGTGATTGCAGAGCCATTTCAGAAGGCATACTGGGAATTTGTCGATATAAGTACGGTGGCAAAACGTCTGGAAGAACGTGAAACGCTGAGTTTTACAGCCCGGACAGTGGATGAAAGATGGATGACAATGATCATTGTGCCACAGGGATATGATAAAGATGGGAAATTGTGTACAGTTCTGGTTGCAATCCGTGATGCGACAGAAGAAAAAGAACGTGAGATTGCGCAGGATAGGAATCTGAGAAATGCACTTGCGGCTGCAGAACATGCGAACAGGGCGAAAACTGTGTTTCTGAATAATATGTCTCATGATATCCGCACGCCGATGAATGCGGTCATTGGATTTACTGCGCTTGCGACAACACATATTGACAATAAGGAGCTTGTTCTGGATTATCTGAAAAAAATCCATATATCCGGTCAGCATCTGCTCAGCCTGATCAATGATGTGCTGGATATGAGCAGAATCGAGAACGGTTCCGTACGGATTGAATATACAGTTGTACACCTGCCGGATATCTTGCATGACTTAAATACAATTATACAGGAATCTGTACATTCTAAACAGCAGGAGCTGTATATTGATACACAGGATGTACTCCATGAAGATATCATTACCGACAAGCTGCGCCTGACGCAGGTGCTTCTGAATATCAGCAGTAATGCTATGAAATTTACACCGGTCGGGGGTACGGTTAATATTCGCGTTTCTGAGAAACCATGCAGAAGAGACGGATATACAACAGTGGTATTCAGTGTGAAGGATAATGGAATTGGGATGTCGCCGGAATTCAGGGAGCAGGTGTTTGACTCGTTTACAAGAGAACATACCGTTACGGAGAATGGAATAGGAGGAACCGGTCTCGGAATGGCAATCACCAAAAACATTGTGGATATGCTGGGCGGTACGATTCAGGTTGAAAGCGAAGTAGGAAGGGGAACGGAGTTTACGGTTATGCTTGAATGTGAAATATCAGGGACGACTGTGAAGGAGGAACCTGATTCGGAGCAAAGAGAGCCCCTTAAGAATGAGAAGCAGAAAATCCGGGCAGAAATCCAGAGGCGTTATGAAGGGAAGAAAGTTCTTCTTGTAGAGGATAATGAGCTGAACCGGGAGATCGCAACAGCGATCATGGAGGAAATTGGTCTGGATGTGGATTGCGTTGAGGATGGTACAGATGCTGTGAATATCATGTCATCTGCAGAAGGCAGAAAATATGATCTGATCTTCATGGATATTCAGATGCCGAAGATGGATGGATACACCGCAACCCGGGAAATCCGTACATTGAATGATCCGAAATGCGCAAATATACCAATCATTGCGATGACTGCCAATGCTTTTGAGGAAGATCGCAAAAAGGCAATCAAAGCGGGTATGAACGCTCATATTGCCAAACCAATCAGTGTAGATATAATTCTGGAAAATCTGGAGAGAATGCGCCAAAACAGAAAGTATTTTAATGAACCTGCTGAGAAGAGTTAAAAACTTTTCAGCAGGTTTTAATTTATCCAAAAAATTACATGCATACTGTCAGAAGTGCTAGTGTAAATATCTGAGCGTTCACGTATAATGTAGATAAACAAAAAATCTTCTCACAAAATTAAGTAAAAAAGAGTCCGAGGAGTACATTAAAAAAGAAAGGAGATGTTTGTATGAGTAAAAAAATGAGGTTGTGGATGGCAGGAACAGTAGGAGTCTTAATGGCAGGCTTTATGAGCGTAAGTGTTTATGCCCTTGAAGAAAAGGATGTTATTGGAACCTGGTATGTAAATGAGCTTTCTATGGGCGAAGGTGCATCCTTTCATCCGGGGGCAATGGGAATGGAAGTGACCGTGGACATTAAAGAAGACGGTAAAATGGAAACAACAAGTTCTGTTTATGGGGAAGAGCCCGAAGTAGATGAATCAGAGTGGAAAATAGAAAATGATAAAATTTTGATGACTCATAATGATCAGACAGGGGAATGCGAGTACAAGGACGGTAAGATAACCTTAACAGCAGATGGAACGACAATGATCCTGAGTCAGGAAAAGGAAGAGTATGAGCCTTATGTACCGGGCAAACCGGTAGAAAATCCAACCATGAAGGATTTTGAAGGAGAATGGAGCTGTACTCTGATGGAAGCATTTGGAATGCAGATGCCGGTTAATGCTGACTTTACAGGATTTGAAATGAGTATGTCTGTGGAAGACGGAAAGGCTGAAATTATCTTAATAGAGAGCGGAGAAGAGACAAAAGTAGAACTTCAGGGCGACGTGGAAGGAAACGCACTGGTATTAAAGGCTGTAACAGAGGATGAGGCAGGAACTATGTTTTTCAGTCTTGATAATATGAAGTTCAATTTACTGGATGATGGAAAATTGTGTTTGATAGCAGAAGACGATGCAGAGGAATCTGATGACGGCGAAGAAGCAGATGATTCTGAAACAGGTGAAGTTGATTTTTCCGTAAAGACATATTTTGAAAAAATAATTGTTACAGAATAAGGTAAAATACTGCCGCACCATTCCGGTGAGGCAGTATGGGTTTTCAGATAAAAAAGGAGGATAGGGTATGGGATTATTTGATAAGAAAATCTGTGACATCTGCGGAGAGAAAATTGGGTTATTGGGAAATCGAAAACTGGATGACGGAAATCTGTGTAAGGATTGTGCGAAAAAATTATCACCATGGTTTGAGGAGCGGCGGCACAGTACAGTAGAGGATATCAAACGCCAGCTGGAATATCGTGAAAAAAACAAAAAAGCGGTAATGGACTTTTGTATAACCCGTCAGATCAATACCAGAAATTACAATGTTTTTATTGATGATAATAAGGGGAATTTTACTGTTGCGCGGAAACTGGATGTCAATGAAAACCCGGACATAGTTCCTTTATCAGCCATTGTACAGTGCAGAGTTGATGTAGATCAACAGCAGCATGAGGAAACATATACAAAGGATGGAGAAACTGTAAGTTATCAGCCACCGGTATATAAATATGAATTTGATTATACCATGCGTATTAAAGTGAGAACTCAGTGGTTTGATGATATGGATTTTCGCCTGAATACTTTCTCTATAAGCAGTGATAACAGAAGGGAATTGATGGAAGTGGAGCAGACTGCTTATCAGATTATTGCGGCACTGACACCAAATGCAGCCGGGATGCAGTCCGGAATGTCAGGAATGAACATGAATGGAGGAATGCAGTCTGGGATGCCAGGAATGAACATGAATGGAGGGATGCAGCCCGGAATGCCGGGAATGAACATGAACGGAGGGATGCAGTCTGGGATGCCCGGGATGAACATGAATGTGGGAATGCAGCCCGGGATGCCCGGAATGAATATGAACGGAGGGATGCAGTCTGGGATGCCGGGAATGAACATGAACGGAGGAATGCAGCCCGGAATGTCCGGAATGAACATGAACGGAGGAATGCAGCAGACGGGAATGTCAGAAACGAACATGACCGGAGGAATGCAACAGAATAACAGTTCGTGGAAATGCCAGTGTGGTGCAGAGAATACCGGAAAGTTTTGTGAATACTGTGGTCAGCCAAGACCGTTTTAAGTAATGATTAAACAGAGTGGACATAATTGTTCACTCTGTTTGTGATAAAAAGCTCTGAAAATAGATGATTTCTCTAAAAACTATATGATAAAATGGTGCTTTATAGTATAATTATTACAAAAATGGATTAGAGCGTATTTGAAAAATCATTCCTGCAAATTGTGACGCACATCTTGCGTAAAGCATTTTTCAAACCCGCTCCGGTAAGAGAGGAACTTTCATGACATACAGTAAAAAGAGGACTCTGTCATATGGAGTGATTCTGATAAGTGTGTTGCTGGCTTATTTCTGCAGGCAGGTGAGAACGGAAAATGTTTTTATGAGAAATCTGGCAGATCAGTGTCGTAGCTGTATTTATCTGGGAATGTACTGTGCCTGGGTGATTTATCTGAGAAGACATGTAGTACATAAAAAAACGCGCAGATGCCTGACTGCAATTGGCTGTCTGATGGTATTCTGGTTCTTTGTGCGGACAGTAAAATTTCATATTTTTCATGATCCTCTTGGAGAACATATCTGCTGGTATCTATATTATATTCCCATGATTCTGATTCCGGTTCTGGGTTTGGCAGCAGCAATGTTTTTGGGCGAAAAGGAGGAAGAGAAAACGGTCAGAAAGGTTATAATTTTATTGACCGTGGCAGCGATATTGATCGTAAGTGTTTTTACAAATGATTTGCATCAGCTGGTATTTCGTTTTTCCAAACAGCCCCCATTTTCGGATAAAGATTACAGCTATGGTATTGTTTTTATGGTGATTCAGGGATGGATCTTGATCTGTCTGACAGGGATGGAAATCATTCTGATCAGAAAAAGCAGAATTCCGGGAAAGAAACAGTTCTGGCTGCCAGTGATTCCGGGAATATTGCTTCTGGGGTGGAATATCGGAAATATACTCCGCCTGCCTTTCATCAAAATCATTGCAGGGGATATGACGGCAGTGTGCTGTCTTTTAATGGCGGCAATTTTTCAGGGTTGTATATTATGTGGATTGATACAGACCAATAATCGATATTTTGAATTATTCCAGACTTCCGGAGGACTGGATGCAGAGATTACAGATCATTCTTTTCTGCGCTATTATCATTCCGGCGATTTTCCCGAGCTGTCGCCTGAACTGCGTAAAATCATAATAGACAGATCATCAGTACAGGAACAGGGAATCCGGATCAACCATATTCCTATAAGGGGAGGACATTTGTTTTGGTCAGAGGATATTTCGGTACTGTTGGATCAGTATCAGGATATTCGGGAACAGCAGGAGGAACTGACTGCCAGAAACCGTCTGTTACAGAAAGCTTATCAGAAAGAGGCTGAGCGGAGAAAGACAGAAGAACAGAACCGTCTGTTAAATATGATACAGAATCAGACCGTCGGTCAGCTGGAATTGCTGTCACAGTTTATGAATGAGCTGGAGCGGACAGAATCGAGGGAACAATATGATCGGATTCTCGGTAAAATTGTAGTTGTTGGTACGTATTTGAAGCGGAGAAAGAATCTGGTGCTGACACAATATGCATCAGATGGAAATCTGCTTACAATGGAAGATCTCAGACAAAGCCTGGCGGAATCCTGTGACAGTTTAAAATTATGCAGGATCCGGGCAGCTTACTACGTGGAAAATGCGGATGTGCAGCTGAATGCAGAGGATATACTAAAATGCTATGACACCTTTGAATGGCTTGTGGAACGATTGTTTGATACAATGCAGTCTGTTTTTTACCGTGTGTCGCAGATCGATGATGCTTTGCGGATTTCGGTTCATATTGTAGCAGAAGCAGATCTTCGGGGATTAATGTCAGAAAGACCGGAATTAGATGTGCAGCAGGAAGATGAAAACGAATGGTTTATCAGATGTATCGTCTTCAGAAAGAGAGGCGGAAGATGATCAGTTTTGTGGAATGCAGTATGGCAATGCAGGATTTTCTGATGATTCTTCTTGAAATCTGTATGATTCTGGAATTAATTCTCCTGCTGGTAAGAATCACCTGTTTTTCCGGGAAAAAGAAAATCGTAACGGCAGTGGCTGTCTTTGCTGTTTCTTTTGTATTTATGGGCGTTCTGATGAATGATCACAGATATTGCCTGGGAGAAAGTTCCTATCAGCCAATGCTTCAGGGTTATCCGGTCAGTGTTTTAATGACGGTGGTTATAGGATTATTGCTTTATCTTTGCTGGGCAATCCGGAGCGAGAAACGCAGATATTATCATTCTCTGTCTTACTGGTCTGTGAACGAGGCTGTGAATGACGTTCCCTGTGGAGTCTGTTTTTCGGATCCTCTTGGAAGGATTGTTTTGTGTAATACCAAGATGCAGGAGCTGAGCAGAATCATGACAGGTTCTTATCTGCAGGATTATGACGCATTAAGGAAAGCAATGAGTGGGGAACCTGAATCGGAAGGTCTTTGCAGATTGAGCAAAGACAGTAATGTGTTTTATTTTCCTGATGGTTCCGTCTGGATGTTTCAGGAATATAGTCTGCAGGAGCCGGATTGTGCAGGATATCTGCAGACAGTGGCAGTTAATGTATCAGAAATTTATTACAATGGTGAAAAAATCAGGGCAAACAATGAAAAGTTGGAAATCCTGAATCATAAGCTGGAGGAAATGTACGAAAAAATCGGAGATAAAATCAGAGAGCAGGAGACGCTTGTCATGAAAATGCAGGTTCATGACAATTTTGGACGAAGCCTTCTGTCAATACGAAGAATACTGGAAAGAAAAGAAGACCCGGATAAAATGGATAAACAGTTGTCTGTATTGAAACATCTGGTTTATATTCTTACCGATTCTGCTGTTGAGAGTATGGAAGAAGTATATAAGGATACGATCAGACATGCAGAAGAGCTTGGAATTTCAGTTCAGATCAGTGGGAACTTTCCCATGCATCCATCTTACAGGCTGCTGACAGACAGGGCAATCCGCGAATGTGTGACAAATTGTGCCAGACATGCCCATGGCAGTACTGTTTGGGTGAAGATAGACAAAAATGCAGATGAATATACTGTTCAGATTACCAATGATGGAGAGGTGCCTGACAAAAATGCGGAAGAAGGCGGTGGTTTATCTGCACTGAGAAAGGCAGCTGAATCAGGAAAATGCAGGATGCAGGTTTCTTTTTCCCCTGAGTTTTGTCTGATATTGAAAATGCCACTGACAGAAAGGATGGGATTCGATGGTACGGATACTGATAGTAGAAGATCAGAAGATCATGCAGAAGTATTTTGAATATATTATTATGCAGGAGCCGGAATTCCGACATGTCCAGACAGTTTCAGATGCACGTGAAGCTGTAAAAATCTGTGATTATTCGGCAATTGATCTTGTGATCATGGATGTGCAGACGTTTCATAATCATGATGGACTCAGTGCCGGAAAAGAGATCAGGGAGAAGTATCCCTATACAAAGGTATTGATCGTTACTTCCCTGATCGATCCCAAGGTGCTGGAAAGGGCAAAAAGTGGATGTGCAGACAGTCTCTGGTATAAGGATCACGGGGAAGAGGAAATACGGAGTGTGATCCACAGAACCTTAAATGGTGAGCATGTATTTCCGGATATGACGCCGAAGGTGGAGCTTAACTGGATCACAAGCGGCGATATCAGTCCCAGGCAGCTTGAGATGCTCCGCCTGTATATCCGTGGAATGTCATATTCAGAGATTGCAAGAGAAATGAAATGCTCTACCTCCGGGGTGAGATGGAATTTTCAGGAAATGATCGCCAAGGCAGGATACAGCTGTAAAGAAGATCTGATAGCGGCTGCACTGGAAAGTAAGCTAATCGTAACTACGTTAAAATAGCAAGCTGATAAACTACGAAGTTATTCTATTATGAGCAGAAAGCGAAGCGGAGTGCAAATATCCGCTTGATAAGAAGGGAGATGAGAGTATGAAAAAATATTCGATTGCTGTATGTGTTTGTGCGGTACTGTTTTCTGTTGGTATCCATGGCGGAGGTATGAGAGAAGTATTTGCCAGAGCACCTGGGGCAGATGAGAATCTGGCAATTCTGCAGGACATTATCAGGGAAAATGAATGTCAGGCCGGAATGGCATTTCTGGGATATACCTATGAAGGTGCAGAGGCAGCAGAGATACTTGAATATACCAGACAGGGAGAAGTGGCAGCTGCGTATCCTTTTTTAAGTACAGCGGGTGGTGCGGCTGGCCGGATTTTAACAGCGGGCCTGCCGTGTACCACTTTGCGCCTGCCGCTTTGCCGTCGGCGGCAAAATCCCGCATACAGTCCATCAGGTAATCCCGTTTCAGGATGATGTTTCCCCACGCCGCCCACACGGCAGGCTGGTCCGATAAAGACAGCAGATACCGGAACGCTTTGCGGTTTTCCGCGTGCAGGGCGGGGTTCAGCGCATGCTCCATATCATCGGGGCGGGTGGCGCGCTGGGCGTACACGTTGAACATCAAAAAACTGTCATACCCGTTAGCCAGGGCAATGCGCTGGGCGCTCTGCAAGGTGGGGTCCAGGGCATCCGGGGCCGCGGTGGATGGGTTGATACCTACGCAGATCAGCGGCTTTTTGCCGCGGGTGCCCAAAATATAACGGTACTCGGAGTAGGTATTGGGCACATACAGCCAGCGGGCCGCATCATAATCCGGGGAAGGCTGCAGCGCCGCCTGCAAAGCGGGTTCAAACAGCGCCAGTTCCAGCCCGGCGGTGGGGCCTTTGGGGATATGCATACAAGAAACCTCCTGAGGTACAGTTAAAAAGCTGCGTTTTGGACTGCATAGTAATTACTATACCACCGCCGCACACCTTGCGCAAGAGGGAACCGCGTGATATAATACCCTTTAACCTTTCAAGGTTTTATGCAACAGACTTTTTCAAAAAGGACGTGTTAAGATGGAAAAGCGCCACAATTATGCGGCTGCCGGATTCCTTCTGCTGGGGATCGGCGCAGCGGGGCGGGCGTTCCTGGGTGTGCCGGAAGGCGTTACCATGGCGGAACTGAGCCTGACCGTGCTGCTGGTGATCGGCGCCCTGCTGCTGACACGGCAGGGGCTGGCTGCGCTTGTGTGCGGGTTGGCGGCCACGGCACTGGAGCTTGTTTTGTGCGGTTCCTGGGTGCAGGCCGGCGCGGCTTTGGCCGCTGCTGCGCCGTTTTTGCGGCTGGCTGACCTGTGGCTGCTGCTGGGCCTTGTGTGGGGCAGCCTGCCTGCGGCCCGCCGCGCTGTGGACGACCTGAAATACACCCGCTCCACCCGCATGATGCTGGTTGCCTGCGGGGTGCTGCTGGCTGCCCACACGGTGCTGCGCATTGCCAGCCTTGCTGCGCCTGCCAGCGTGCCGCTGGGCAAGGCTTCTTCCGGCAGCTTTGTGGTATTTTCGGTACTGCTGCTGTGGTACACCGTGCTGATGGTCAAAACCTACAACGTTCAGCGCACCAAACATTGAGTATACGGCCGTTCTGTGCCCTTTGGGGCGCGGGATGGCCGTATTTTTATTCTATTTATTTTGCGCGGAATCTCTTTACATCTTTAATGCATAAAAGTATAATAAATTCATCTATTCCCGCGTAACTTGGTGGGTTGTGGATGAAGAGGAATGGAAGAGGTTCGGAAGAGATTAAAAGAGGAGAGTATATTCATGCAACTTGATCTTTCCCGGTTTTCACCGGCTGAGCGCAGCACTTTGCAGCTGCGTGTATTATACGAGGGTGCAGGCTACCGCAAATTTCGCTGCTCCCATTTTGAGGAATATTCGCTTTATCAGCAAAACGAGCGCTTTCTTTCGGATTCCCAGGTCATTACTTTTACTGACCTGGACGGCAAGCTGCGCGCCATCAAGCCGGACGTAACGCTTTCGATCGCCAAGAACGCCCAGCCCGCCGCCGGGGAATGCAAAAAGTATTATTATACAGAGCAGATCTGCCGCCCCAGCCGGGAAAGCCACACCTTCTCGGAAATCAGCCAGATGGGCCTGGAGTGCATCGGTGCGGTTGGCGCTGCCGAACAGGCCGAGGTTGTGCGCCTTGCGCTGGAAAGCCTGGCCAGCCTGGAAGTTCCCACCGTGCTGGAAGTCAGCCATATGGGCTTTGTGACCGCCCTGCTGAACACCCTGCATGTGGATGCCGCCGCCCGCCCGCGCCTGTTGGAGCTGCTGCGCGATAAAAACGCTCACGAGCTGCATGCCGCCGCGCTGCAAAGCGGGCTGGATGAAGCCGCCGCCAACGCGCTGACCGCTATTTTAAGCCTGCACGGCCCCTTTGCCACCACGCTGGCCGCCGCCCGCAGCCAGTGCCAGTGTGAAGCTCAGCAGGACGCCCTGCTGGAACTGCAGAGCCTGCAGAATGAACTGGGCGATGCCGGACGCGGCATGCAGCTGGATCTGAGCCTTGCCGGTGATATGGAATATTACAACGGCCTGGTGTTCAGCGGTTATGTGGCCGGGGTGCCCCGTGCCGTGCTGAAAGGCGGCCGGTATGACCTGCTGGCCCAGCGCTTTACCCCCGGTGCCTGCGCCCTGGGCTTTGCCCTTTACCTGGACGAGCTGGAACGCCTGAGCGCTCCCCTGCCGCCGGTACAGCAGCAGGGCACCGAGCGCCAGTGGCTGAACATCGCCCTGCCCAAGGGCCGCCTGGGCGATAAAGCCTATGGCCTGCTGGCCGCCGCCGGGTATGAAGCCAACGAAAACTACACCGAGACCCGCAAGCTGGTGGTGGAGAACCCCGAAGCCGGGGTGCGGTACTTCCTGGTCAAGCCCAGCGACGTTGCCATTTATGTAGAGCACGGCGCTGCTGACATTGGCATTGTGGGCAAGGATATCCTGACCGAATCCGGTGCCGATGTGTACGAACTGCTGGATACCGGCATGGGCAAGTGCCGCATGTGTGTGGCAGGCCCCAAGAACTTTGTGGACGATGAAAGCCGCGCCCTGCGCGTTGCCACCAAGTTTGTGAACATTGCCCGCGCTCATTACGAGAGCATTGGCCGCGATATTGACATTATCAAGCTGAACGGCTCCATTGAGCTGGCTCCCATCCTGGGGCTTTCGGATGTGATCGTGGATATTGTGGAGACCGGCACCACCCTGAAAGAAAACAATCTGGCCGTACTGGAAGAGTTCATGCCCATTTCGGCACGGTTCATTGCCAACAAAGCCAGCTACAAATTCAAGTACGCGCAGCTGACCGAACTGCTGAACAAGATGAAGGAGGCGCTTGCCAAATGATCCGCATTTTTGAGTTTGACGCTTTGAAGCCTGAAGAAATCCTGAACCGTGATATCCGCGCGGAAGCCAGCGTGGAAGCAACCGTGGATGCCATTATCGCCGATGTGCGCGCCCGCGGTGATGCCGCCCTGAAAGATTACGCTCTGAAATTTGACCACGCCCAGCTGGACGAGCTGCGGGTGAGCCAGGCGGAAATTGACGAAGCCTTTGAAGCCGCCGGTGAGGATTTTGTGACTACCCTGAAGATGGCCGCCGCCAACATCCGCGCCTTCCATGAGCACCAGGTCCACAAGAACTTTGTGATGAACGATACCCCCGGCATTGTGCTGGGCCAGAAATATACCCCGATTGAAAAAGCCGGTGTGTATGTGCCGGGCGGTACCGCCGCTTACCCCAGCACCGTACTGATGGATGTGATCCCCGCCAAGGTGGCCGGTGTGAAGGAGATCGTGATGACCACCCCCGCCGGGCCGGATGGCAAGGTGAATCCCTCCATCCTGGCTGCTGCGGTGATTGCCGGTATTGACAAGATCTTCAAGACCGGCGGCGCCCAGGCCGTGGCCGCGCTGGCTTACGGCACCGAGAGCATTCCCGCGGTGGATAAGATCGTCGGCCCCGGCAATATTTACGTTGCCACCGCCAAGCGCAAAGTGTTCGGCAAGGTTGGCATTGATATGATCGCCGGGCCTTCGGAGATTCTGGTGCTGGCGGATGGCAGCTGCAACCCCGCCTGGGTGGCGGCCGACCTGCTGAGCCAGGCCGAACATGACAAGCTGGCCAGCCCCGTGCTGGTAACGGACAGCGCCGAGCTGGCCAAGGCCGTACAAGCCGAGCTGGAAGTGCAGATCCCACAGCTGCCCCGCGCCGCCATCGCCCGCGCCAGCGTGGACACCAACGGCAAGATCATTGTGACGGACGATATGAACAAGGCCATTGACGCCGTGAACATCATTGCCCCGGAGCATTTGGAAATTTGTGTGGACGACCCGTTCGCCGTTTTGAACAGCGTAAAGAACGCGGGCAGCATTTTCCTGGGCAAGAATGTGCCGGAAGCACTGGGCGATTATTTTGCCGGCCCCAACCACACCCTGCCCACCAGCGGCACGGCACGTTTTTCCAGCCCGCTGGGCGTGGACGATTTTGTGAAAAAGTCCAGTTTCATTTATTACACCCGCGATGCCCTGGGCAAAGTTCAATCTCGCATTGCCGATTTTGCCGAGCATGAGGGCCTGCACGCCCACGCCAAGAGCGTTACCATCCGTTTTGAAGACCAGTGAAGGATGGGGTACCGGAGCGGAAGGCCAACCGTTTAGCAACATATAATTACAGCCAATCCGGTGTATATTTCATTACGATTTGTTCCAAAAACAAGCGTTGCACCTTTGGAACGATTGTAGGGGGCGGCGTCCCCGACGCCCCGCGAACCCGATTGTCACCAACCGGTAAAATTGTTGCACGGCAGTTGGGGAATATGATTGCATTTTATCCCCATGTGCGGATTGAAAAATATGTTGTAATGCCCAATCACATCCATTTATTGATTGCTATTCAGCAAGGCCCATCCGGGGCGTCGAGGACGCCGCCCCCTACATCCGCCCGCGCAAGCCAGGTCATCCCGATGTTTATCTCCACTTTGAAACGGCTGACCAACAAAACTGCCGGGCATGCACTCTGGCAGCGCGGATATTACGACCACATCATCCGCTCCCCGGACGATTACAGCACCATCTGGCACTACATCGACACCAACCCCGCCAAATGGGCGCAGGATACACTTTATGTCACGGACTTTCCTGATCCGGTGCGGCGGCCCGACTGCTGCACCAACAAAGAGGTGACCCAAATGAGCCGTTATTTTACCAAAACGCTGGCTGCGCTGGAGCCTTATACCCCCGGCGAGCAGCTGAAACTGCCTGACCTTGTCAAGCTGAACGCCAACGAAAACCCCTACCCGCCTGCCCCCGGCGTGGCGGCGGCGGTGGCCGGAGCAGTGCCGGGGCTGCGGCTGTATTCCGATTTGACCGAAGCCGCGCTCTGCGCCGCCATTGCCCGCCACTGCGGCGTGCAGCCGGAAAACATCCTGTGCGGCAACGGCAGCGATGAAAACCTGCTGCTGGCGCTGCGTGCTTTCTGCGATGAGACCCACCCGCTGGCGTTTGCCGATATCACCTACAGCTTTTACCCGGTTTTGTGCGATTTGTTGCACATCCCGCAGCATGTGATCCCGGTAGAGGAAGATTTCTCGCTGGATTTGAGCAAGTACCACGGCCTGAATGAGACCATCGTGATTGCCAACCCCAACGCCCCCACCACCCTGCTGCAGCCGGTGGCCGCCATTGAGGAAGTGGTGCGCACCAACCCCGACAGCATTGTGATTGTGGACGAGGCGTACATTGATTTTGCCGGGCCAAACGCCAGCTGCGTTCCGCTGACCAAGAAATATGACAATGTGATTGTGGTGCAGACCTTCTCCAAATCCCACAATCTGGCCGGTGCCCGCGTGGGCTTCTGCGTGGCAAACCCGGAGCTGATTGCCGATATGAACCGCATCAAG
>OLGN01001336.1_pt1 | contig 14226 bp, 10 predicted proteins | sample 1605941 | NCBI WGS metagenome assembly OLGN01 (sample SAMN03283269) | human gut metagenome | biome: human-associated habitat; material: feces | host: Homo sapiens | place: USA | collected 2013
GCTGCACTGATTCGGTTCGTCCTCCAGACAGGCTACCGGCTTCATGCTGCCTTCTGTCAGTCTCAGAATAGTTCCCACCGTATATGTTTCCGGCTCTCTGGCAAGCATATAACCGCCCTGTGCCCCTCTCAGGCTCTTTACATATCCCGCCTTCTTTAATGATGAAATAATCTGTTCCAGATATTTTTCTGAAATATTTTCCCTTGCAGAAATATCTTTGATCTTGACCAGTTCTCCTGTATTATGAACTGCAAGATCAAGCATAAGTCTCAGAGCATATCTTCCTTTTGTAGAAATCTGCATTTTTCAAAACCTCCTGATTAAATTTCGTCGGATTATCATTGTTTTCTTTTATTATATAGTATTCCCAGTTATATAGTCAAGATATATTCAACTTTCCTATATGAATATACAAAAAATCACAGAACCATCCCCAGTCCTGTGATTCTCTCACTGTCTTATACAGTATTATTTCTCCAGTTCTTCTGCTGAAGTAAATACATTAAATCCATTATTCTTAAGAATGCATTCTGTCACTGCACCATCCTCCGTCTGAAGAATTACTACAGGTCTGAGATCTTTTCTGTGGAAAGAAGTATAAATATAGTCAAGACTTACATTACTGTCTGATGCTACTTTCAGGAGTTCATCCAGACCGCCTACCTGATCTTTCATATCAACTACGATCGCCTGTGTAATACGATTCATATATCCACTCCTGTTTAAAACAATTTCCGCTTTATCCGGATCGTTGCAGATCATACGGAAGATTGCAAACTCCGGTGCATCGAAGCATGCAAATCCATAAATATTAATCCCGTTATCTGCAAGTATCCCTGTCACTCTTTTCAGACTTCCTGCTTTATTTTCCACAAATACAACATTCTGTTTGATCATCTCTTTTATCCTCCGGTCAACTCTCTCAGTATCTTTATAATCCCTCATCCACATATTTCTTAATATTGGATGTATTTACATATTTCGTCATATGCTCACCGTCTGTGATCACCAGAGTCGGAGCCTGCATAATTCCAAACTCCTTCACCATCTCCGGATTCTTCTCCGCATCAATAATCTCGAACTCCCTGCCTTCCAGTATCTTCTTCGCCACTCTGCAGTTCGGACAAGTACTGGTTGTAAACAGGTATTTATGTGATGCCACAGGTTCTATCTTCACATCATCCTTAGTCACAGTAACTACACTGGCATGAACCGGCTGTATTTTTCTGATATCTGAATGCATCACATCATAAAGCGTACGGTTCTTATACTCCTGTGCTTTACCGTCATTCCAGTTCTGTACAGGTCTGTAATATCCTGTGATACGACTGTAAACCTCCGCCTTCTTACCACATTTCGGACAAGTGAAATGCTCTCCGCTGATGTAGCCATGTTCCTTACATACAGAATAGGTCGGCGAAATCGTATAATACGGCAGTTTATAATTCTCTGCGATCTTACGTACCAGTGCTGCTGCTGCTTTCCAGTCAGGAAGCTTCTCACCGATAAATGCATGGAATACAGTACCTGATGTATAAAGCGTCTGCAGATCATCCTGAATATCCAGTGCATCAAAAATATCTGTGGTATATTCAACCGGAAGATGAGAACTGTTTGTATAATAAGGAGTATCCCCTTCCTTGCCTGCAGTCTTAATATCCGGCCAGCGTTTTCTGTCATGTTTGGCCAGACGATAGGCAGTAGATTCAGCAGGAGTTGCCTCAAGATTAAACAGTTCTCCTTCGTACTTCTCCTGATAATCGGACAGACGTTCCCGCATATGAAGAAGAACCTCTTTTGTAAACCTCTGCGTACGCTCATCAGACATATCTTTTCCCAGCCAGCGGGCATTCAGACCAACCTCGTTCATTCCCACCAGTCCAATGGTAGAGAAATGATTGGAAAAGCTTCCAAGATATCTCTTTGTATAAGGGTATAATCCCTCATCCAGCAGCTTACCAATTACTTCACGTTTAATATGCAGAGAACGTGCGGAAATATCCATTAAGCGATCCAGACGATTGTAAAACTCTTCCGGTGTCTTGGAAAGATATGCGATACGCGGCATATTTATAGTTACTACCCCCACAGAACCGGTACTCTCTCCTGATCCGAAGAAACCACCGCTCTTCTTGCGGAGTTCTCTCAGATCCAGACGCAGACGGCAGCACATACTGCGGATATCACTTGGTTTCATATCACTGTTAATATAGTTTGAGAAATACGGTGTTCCATATTTGGATGTCATCTCAAAAAGAAGGCGGTTATTCTCTGTATCAGACCAGTCAAACTCATTTGTTATGGAATAGGTCGGAATAGGATACTGGAACCCGCGTCCGTTGGCATCCCCCTCGATCATGGTCTCAATAAATGCCTTATTGATCATATCCATCTCTTTTTTGCAGTCTTTGTACTTGAAATCCATATTCTTTCCGCCTACGATAGCCGGAAGCTCTGCAAGATCATCCGGTACTGTCCAGTCCAGCGTAATGTTGGAGAAAGGTGCCTGTGTTCCCCATCTGCTTGGGGTATTGACTCCATAAATAAAAGACTCAATACATTTCTTCACTTCCGGATAGCTTAAATTATCTGCCTTGACAAAAGGTGCCAGATAAGTATCAAAGGATGAGAAAGCCTGCGCTCCGGCCCATTCATTCTGCATAATCCCAAGAAAGTTTACCATCTGATTGCAGAGAACACTCAGATGCTTTGCAGGTGAAGATGTGATCTTGCCTTCAATACCGCCAAGTCCCTCCTGGATCAGCTGTTTCAGTGACCATCCTGCACAATATCCGGTCAGCATGGACAAGTCATGAATATGAATATCTGCATTTCTGTGTGCATCTGCGATTTCATTGTCATAAATCTCAGACAGCCAGTAATTTGCAGTAACTGCACCGGAGTTGCTTAAGATCAGACCTCCAACTGAATAAGTAACTGTGGAGTTCTCCTTTACACGCCAGTCCTCAACCTTCACATAACTGTTTACGATTTCTTTGTAATCCAGGATCGTTGACTTCATGTTGCGAACCTTTTCCCTCTGCTTGCGGTAAAGAATGTAGGCTTTTGCCACATCTGCATATCCGGCCTGGATCAGCACATTCTCCACACTGTCCTGAATTTCTTCTACTGTAATCTTATTATCTGTAATCTTTTTCTGAAAATCAGAAGTAACACGCAGCCCTAAGAGATCAATCATCTCTTCGCTATAATTTTTCTCTTTTGCATCAAAGGCTTTATGGATAGCCGCTGTGATCTTGCCTATTTTAAACTCATCCACTTCGCCATCACGTTTTACTACCTGAAACATATCTAATGCCCCCATTTTCTCTTGTTAATCTGTTTCTCCTGCATATTCTTACCGGAGATATTTCTGTCGTTACTGTCCACTTTGCTCTGAGTAACACTGTAGGTTCATTGTATCAGAGTATCACCGGTTCGTCAACACGCAAAAATACCACATAATGTTCCTCGTTTTCGCAAAAGGCACAATATATGGTATTTTTCTTATTTTTCAAAATATTTTTTATACAACTCTGGCGTAGATTTCTTTCGGCACCCTTGCCTTCACAGCAATCCCTTCCTCTGTGTATTCCTCTGAGATAAGCTGCCCATATTCGCGGATCAGCTGGATTTTTCCTGCTTCCTGATAAGGGAAAAGGCGCTCCACATAAATCTGTTCTTCAGCAAGAAGCTTCTCCAGAAGATCATTCAGATCTGCAAGACCCTCGCCTGTCTTTGCAGAGACCTTCAGCGTATAGTCCGATTTAAAATCTCGCAGTACGCATGCCCCCGGCGCATCCTGCTTATTAAAGAGTGTGATGATCTTCTTTCCCATCACTCCCAGTTCTTTTAATGTCTCATATACCACATGCATCTGCATCTCTGCCTGCGGATTGGAAGAATCTACCACATGGATAATATAATCTGCATATTTGGCCTCTTCCAATGTGCTCTTGAATGCCTCGACCAGATGATGCGGAAGCTTATGGATAAATCCAACCGTATCTGTGAGAAGAATCTGCTGTCCGTCCTTCAAATTTAAAAGTCTGGTAGTTGGATCCAGTGTAGCAAACAGTTTATCCTCTGATAAAACCTCTGAGCCTGTCAGTGTGTTCAGCAGCGTAGATTTTCCCGCATTTGTATATCCTACGATCGCAGCAGTCTTCATATTGCCTCTGGCCCGGCTGGAACGGATCAGTTCCCTGTGTTTCTCCACCTGGGATAATTCCTGCTTCAAAGCAGAGATCCTTGTACGGATAAGACGACGGTCTGTCTCCAGCTTTTTCTCTCCCGGACCTCTGGTTCCGATTCCACCTCCCAGACGGGAAAGAGATTCCCTGAGACCGACCAGACGGGCAGATCTGTAGCGAAGCTGTGCAAGCTCTACCTGTATTTTACCCTCACTGGTTATAGCTCTCGCTGCAAAAATGTCCAGAATCAATAATGTCCTGTCCATCACCTTACAGTCCAGTTCCCGCTCCAGATTATTCAGCTGTGCAGGAGAAAGTTCGTCATCACAGATAATTCCGGTTGCATCCATAGCATATACCAGTGCACGTACTTCCTCTATCTTTCCTTTTCCAATATAAGTTCCGGGATGCACAGACTCACGATTCTGAATGATTCTTCCCACTGTAACAGCTCCCGCAGTTGATGCAAGCTCCTTCAGTTCATCCAGGGATTCTTCCACATTATCATGATCATCCGTCTGCACTCCCACAAGAACCACCCGTTCTTCAAGCTTTCCAAATTCTTCCATAAATTCTCCTCAGTCAGATGGATATTACACACGCGTTTTAAGAAATGCAAGTTCCTTCTTAACAGTTTTATCTTCCGGGTATAATTCCAGATATTCCTGTGCTTTCTGCAAAGCAGTCTGAAAATCCAGTTTCTTCTCATAGACTACGATCTCATTAAACAGCAGACTCTGCATATCCTCCGCTCCTGCCACATGGATTCCGCTTTCTATATCAGAAAGGGCACTGTCATAATCCCCATCCTCTATATCACACAGTGCAAGTCCGTTAAATCCTTTGGCTCCGTTTTCTGCCTGTGATACATACTGCTGAAACATTGCTTTTGCATTTGCGCTGTCTCCTTTATCCATATATACCATACCAAGCAGAACCAGTGCCTCCGTATTATCGCCGTCTATGGCCTGTTTCAGTTCACTTTCAGCATTTTCATAATCATCCATATAATAATAAACTCTGCCGCGGTCACAATGATCCTCTGCATTTTTTGCAGTTCCTGACAAAGCAGCTTCCAGATAACGGGTTCCGTCTGCTTCCATATCCCTGTTCAGATATGCCCCGTAGATCTGGATAGCTCTGTCATAAGTTGCATCTTCGCCGTAGGCCTGTTCAAAATTAGCAGAAGCTTCCTCATAGGAATCCATGGCCAATGCTGTTTCTCCCGTAAGGAAGTACAGATCCGCATCCATTTTATAGTTTTCTGCCAGAGTCTGGCAGTCTTCCAGTGCTGCCTCATAATCCTTTACTTTGAGATAAGCCACAGCTCTATACGACAGAATATCTTTTTTTAATGCTTTGCCAACTTTGTCACATTTAAGCGCATCATTGAAATATGTTATGGCTTCTTCATAGTTTCCAAGCTTGAGTTTCGCTACACCTGCACCTCTGTACGACTGTGCAGGCTTCACTCCTTCAGAAATTGCTGTCTCGTATTCTTCAAGTGCTGCCTCATAATTTCCCTGTTCCAGATCCTGTGCAGCCTGTTTATAATTCTTTGTATTTCCCACATTGCAGCCTGTCAGAAGTCCAAGGCTTAAGCAGACAGCAGTCAGAAATAATCTTTTTTTTCTATTATACATGTAATTCCTTTGCCAGTAAATCAGTCAATGAGCAATCCTTCGGATTCCATTACCTTTACTACATGATCAACATTCTCAAGGCAGAGTTCATCTGTTCCGGCTTCTACCATAACACGAATCAATGGCTCTGTGCCACTCTCGCGTACCAGAATACGCCCATCACTTCCCAGTTTCTTTGCAACTTCCTCTACAGCAGCAACTACCTTCGGATTCTCTCTCGCAGTCTTCTTGTCTGCCACCCGGACATTTCTGAGAAGCTGTGGATAAACCTTCATTTCCCTTGCCAGATCACACAGAGTTGCTTTCTTCTCTACACACGCTTCCATTACCATGAGAGAAGTAAGGATTCCATCACCTGTTGCAGCGTAACGGCTGAAAATAATATGTCCGGACTGCTCACCGCCAAGACTGTATCCATTCTCCATCATATTCTCTGCCACATATTTATCTCCTACTGCAGTCTGCTCATATTTCATACCCTCTCTCTCCAGAGATTTGTACAGACCGAGGTTTGACATAACAGTGGTTACTACTGTATCATCTTTTAATCTGCCCTGCTCCTTGAGATATTTTCCACATACATACATAATCTTATCACCGTCGACCACATTTCCCTTATGGTCAACAGCAATACAGCGATCTGCATCACCATCATAAGCAAAACCGATATCCAATCCATTGTCCACAACATATTTCTGCAGGACTTCAATATGGGTAGAGCCACAGTTTGTATTAATATTTGTACCATCCGGCTGGTTATTGATCACATAAGTCTTTGCCTGAAGTGCCTCAAATACACTCTTTGCAATAGCTGAAGAACTTCCGTTTGCACAGTCAAGCCCTACTTTAATGCCTTTGAAATCCCTGCTTGGAATAGAAATCAGATGTCCGATATAACGATTCCTTCCTGAAGCAAAATCCACAGTGCGTCCAATATCTTCTTTGGTTGCCAGAGGAAGATCCTCGATCAGGCCATCCAGATATGCTTCAATCCTTGCTTCTACTTCCGCTTCAATCTTCTGTCCGTTTCCATTGAGAAGTTTGATACCATTATCATAGAATGGATTATGGCTTGCGGAGATCATAATACCACAGTCAAAATCCTCTGTACGTACTGCATAGGAAACACTTGGGGTCGTCGTTACATGAAGAAGATATACATCTGCACCGGACGCTGTCAGACCTGCAACAAGTGCATATTCAAACATATAACTGCTTCTTCTTGTATCTTTTCCAATAACAATCTTAGCTTTATGGTCTCTTCCATAATACCAGCCTACGTAGCGCCCCACCTTAAATGCATGATCTACTGTCAGTTTAACATTTGCTTCTCCACGAAATCCATCTGTTCCAAAATATTTTCCCATAATTGCTCTCCTTTACTTTTTACAATATCCTCTGTTTCTGCACTGCATACTGTATTTCCCGGATCACACCCAAAACTGCTTTTAATCAGATCAGACATGTCTCCTGCGAAAGCTGCAGATATCTGCTTAACTTATTGATAAAGTCCCTGAGGATATATACCCGCTTCTGTAAGATTTTTAAATGCTCTCATTACTGTTTCTTTATCTTCCTGATAGGTTACACCAAACCATGTATCCTTTGTCTCCAGGACATCAACTTCAGCACTTTCATTTTTGATCAGATGGTCAACTAACTCCGGAAGCAGATATTCCTTTTTTGTATCTTCCGGTGCGAGTCCACTGAGAAATTCTGCAAATCCTTTCTCGAGAACCTCCATAAAGTCCGGCGTCAGTCCCCACATATTCATGGACACCAGATCCTTTACATCCAGTTCCTGCACACTTCCGTCCGCATTTCTTGACTCTGCACCTGTGGCAGTCTTAAATATATCATGCGTCTCTGTCACACCTGTAAGCTGTCCATTCTCAATATGGCAGATTCCTCTGGTAACGCTTCCATTATCGCTCAATGTATTTCCAAGCCTGAAACCGGCCATGCAGATGTGGAGTTTTCCGTCCTTTTGCTGTTCCTGCACAAGATAATCATGCACCTTCACATAAGCTTCTTTCCCATAATAATCATCTGCATTGATAACAATAAATGGCTCATCCAGAACCTTCTTTGCAGCAAGTACAGCCTGTCCGGTTCCCCAGGGTTTCGTGCGGTCAGCCGGTTTCGTAAATCCCTCCGGCAGATCATCAAGCTCCTGGAATACATATTCTACTTCCGTAATTTTCTCAATACGCTCGCCGATCACTCTGCGAAACTCTTCTTCCAGATCTTTACGGATAATAAACACTACTTTGTTAAATCCGGCTTCCAGCGCATCGTGGATGGAATAATCCATAATAATCTCTCCACATGTTCCCACCGGTGCAAGCTGCTTGATTCCTTTTCCAAAACGACTTCCGATTCCTGCCGCCATAATTACAAGTGCTGTTTTCTGCATAAATATTTTCCTCCTGACATTCTTCTCTCATATCAATACTTTTTCAGTCATCTTCTGTCACATACCCTCTCCGCAATATTCTATTCCGCATCCTGAAGATTACTTAATTTTGCTGCCTGATCTGCTGCGATCAGACTGTCAATGATCTCATCCAGATCCCCGTTCAGAACATTCTCCAGTCTGTGCAGTGTCAGTTTGATTCTGTGGTCTGTCACACGGCCCTGTGGAAAATTATAAGTTCTGATCTTCTCTGAACGGTCACCTGTTCCAATCTGGCTTCTTCTTGCCTCAGCCTCAGCATCATGCTGTTTGGCAAGCTCCATCTCATACAGACGGGAGCGAAGAACTTTCAGTGCTTTATCTTTATTCTTAAGCTGCGACTTCTCATCCTGGCAGGAAATTACGATTCCGGTAGGAATATGTGTCAGTCGCACAGCAGAGTCTGTTGTATTGACACACTGTCCGCCGTTTCCGGATGCACGGAACACATCGAATTTACAGTCATTCATATCCAGATGGAAATCGATTTCCTCTGCTTCCGGCATAATAGCAACTGTACAGGTAGAGGTATGGATACGTCCGCCGGATTCTGTTTCCGGAACTCGCTGTACACGATGTACACCACTTTCATATTTCAGTCTGGAATAAGCACCTGCACCTGTGATCATAAATGTTACTTCCTTAAATCCGCCGATTCCGTTCTCATTGAGACTCATCATTTCTGTTTTCCAGCGGCGGGATTCTGCATATTTCACATACATACGGTAAATCTCTGCTGCAAAAAGGGCAGCTTCATCCCCACCTGCACCTGCACGGATCTCCACAATAACGTTCTTGTTATCATTAGGATCTTTCGGAAGAAGAAGGATCTTAAGTTCATGCTCCAGTTCCTCTACATTCTTCTTTGCCTCAGACAGTTCTTCCTTCAGCATTTCCCGCATATCTTCATCTTTCTCTTCCTCAAGCATGGAAAGACTGTCCTGTATTGTTTCTTTGTTTTTCTTGTACTCCCGGTAAGCATCTACTATCGGCTGCAGATCGCTCTGCTCTTTCATCAGCTTCTGAAAATGTTCCTGATTATCGGTAACTCCCGGCTCTCCAAGCTCATTAAGCACCTCTTCAAAACGAATGAGCAGATCGTCTAATTTATCAAACATATTTATCCTCCTGTAATTTCTTTCGCCCCAGAACCACCCGGTCCAACCCGGCCAGATCCTGCCTTATCTCAATATCTTCAAATTTATATTTCCGCAAAAGAGCTGCCACATCTTCTCCCTGGCTGCATCCGATTTCATACAAAAGCCAGCCACCCGGAACAAGATGATCCTGTGCCTGTTTCGTGATAGCCCTGTAAAAATAAAGTCCATCTTCCATACCATCCAGCGCCATACGCGGATCATGCAATTTTACTTCATCCATAAGATCTTCAATTTCCGCCGTAGGAATATATGGCGGATTTGATATAATCATATCATAAGCTCTGCTATAATTTCTATTACTATTTTCGCATTCTGTCATTTTTACAGTATCTTTTACAGCAGTCCTTTTCATATACTCTGTTCCGTACACAATGTTCTGCATTTCAGAAAACAGATTACTCTGTACGAATTCCGCATGCTCTGCCACTTCCAGTGTCCGTGCATTCCGCACAGCCACTTTCAGTGCCTCATCTGACAGATCCACGCCTGTTCCGTGTGCATCAGCTCTCTCCTTCAGAATACTGATAAGAATACAGCCGGATCCTGTACACATATCAAGAATATATGGATTTTTCACAGCTTTCATGCATTCAAGAGCGGACTCCACAAGTGTTTCCGTATCCTGTCTGGGTACCAGTACATTCTTATCCACATAAAATTCATGCCCCATAAAAAAAGCCTGATGCGTCAGATGCTGCAGCGGTATGTGTCCCGCACGTCTGCTGATCAGTTCCAGATATCTTTCAGCAACACTTTCTGTGACACTTTCTTCTCCGTATGCAAAATAATACGCCCGGCTTTTTCCTGTGACATATTCCAGGAGAAGCCAGGCATCCAGCCCGGCTTCCTTAATCCCCGCCTGTGCAAGGATCATCTGTCCTTTTTTTAATAATCCTGTCAGAGTTTCTCCGTTCATTGTTCTGCTTCAACTCCAAATTCTTCCTTCAGATATGCTTTCCAGTCAAAAACCGCCTCTACAGCCCTGATTGCAACCTCTGCCATATCTGCTGTCGGTTCCTTAGTTGTAAGTTTCTGCATTGCCAGACCCGGTTTACTGAAAAAGTCAGCAAGTTTGCTGTCTGATCTTCCAGCCCACTGAATAATCTCAAAAGATATTCCTGCTACAACCGGCACCATAAGAAGTCTTCCAAACAGTCTCACCCAGTAAAATGGAACCAATACAAAAATAAAATGCAGAAAAATGCTGACCAGCATAACCAGAAACAGAAAACTGGTTCCACATCTCTTATGCAGTCTGGAGCTTGCAAGAACATTATCCACCGTAAGCGGCAGTCCATGTTCCACACAGTTAATGCACTTATGCTCTGCTCCATGATACATAAATGTTCTCTGAATATCCTTCATTCTGGAAATCAGAAGCATATATCCCATAAACAATGCAAGCTTTACAAATGCCTCAACTATTGTAACTGCAAATTCCGAAGCGCCAACCCTTCTGCAAAGACTTGCAAGGGCGTATGGCAGCAGCATAAAGGCGGCAACTGATACCACGATCGAGACAGCAACTGTCACATATAACAGCCATTTGAACTGCTTATCTTCTTTTGCCTTTTTTGCAGCAAGCTCCTCTTCTGAAAGAGCAGCATTCTTCTGCTTATCCTCTTCGTCCTCCTCATCCCCTGCAATCTCCGCTGAATACATCAGACATTTTGTGCCGACCACCAGAGAATCCACGAAGCTTACCACACCTCGGATCAGTGGATATTTGAGAAATTTTGCATTTCCGAATACACATTTGTAATCTTCTACTTTTAATTCAATCTCATTGTCCGGTCTTCGGACAGCAATGGAATATTTATCCTTATGGCGCATCATAATGCCTTCCATTACAGCCTGACCGCCGATGTTCGATGATTTCATTATATTTCTCCCAAAGAAACAAGAAAGGCTGAGATTTCCCAACCTCAACCTTCTCAATTCTTACTATATTCTGATTATTTGTTCAGGCCGTATTTCTTATTAAACTTATCGATACGTCCACGAGCCTGAGCTGCTTTCTGCTGACCTGTATAGAATGGATGACATTTAGAGCAGATTTCTACGTGGATGTCCTGTTTTGTAGATCCTGTTACGAATGTGTTACCACAGTTGCAGGTTACAGTTGCCTGATAATAATTAGGATGGATTCCTTCTCTCATGATTTTCACCTCTCTGTAAAGATTCTATTTTCTATTCGTATTCATTTGACGAATTTACTATTAAACAGCTTTATGAGTATAACATATCGTCCCATGGAATGCAAGTTATTTTAAAATTTATTTTAAAATTTATTTAATATTTTTGTTACTGAGAACGGAGCGAACAGTAACTGTTTTTTTACAACGTTTCAGATAAACTTCTGTTTTTTTACAGTCTGTACAAATTCAGCATTATTTTTCGTACGGGTAAACATATTCAGGATCTGTTCTACCGCATCTTCTGACTTCATTCCATTGAGGGCTTTTCGCATAATGTAAACCGCTTCCTGTTCTTCTTTACTCAGCAGCAGATCCTCTCTTCTTGTACCGGATTTCTGGATATCAATTGCAGGGAATACCCGCTTTTCCTGCAGTTTTCGGTCAAGCACCAGTTCCATATTACCGGTTCCCTTAAATTCTTCATAAATTACATCATCCATTTTACTTCCCGTATCCACAAGCGCTGTAGCAAGAATAGTAAGGCTTCCGCCCTCTCTCATATTTCTGGCCGCACCAAAGAAACGTTTCGGCATATGAAGAGCCGCCGGATCCAGACCACCGGAAAGAGTTCGTCCGCTGGGCGGTATGATCAGGTTGTATGCCCTTGCCAGTCTTGTAATAGAATCAAGAAGAATTGTAACGTCTTTTTTATGTTCCACCAGACGACGTGCACGTTCTATTACCATTTCAGACACACGTTTATGATGTTCCGGAAGCTCATCAAATGTAGAATAAATGACTTCCACATTATCGCCACAGATGGCCTCCCTGATATCTGTAACCTCCTCAGGACGCTCATCGATCAGAAGAATGATCAGATGCATGTCCGGATTGTTTCTCAGAATAGACTTTGCCACATCTTTCAGCAAAGTTGTCTTACCGGCTTTCGGAGGAGATACGATCATTCCTCTCTGTCCTTTACCGATAGGGCTGATCAGATCTACGATCCTCATGGCAACTGTGCCGCCCGGTCTTTCCATTATCAGTCTCTCATTTGGAAAAATCGGTGTCAGGTCTTCAAATTTATTACGGTGTGCCAAATACGTAATCGGCCGTTCATTGACTTTTGTCATATACAAAAGGGCACTGAATTTTTCATTCTGCGTACGCACACGAAGATTTCCTTCAATAATATCTCCGGTACGAAGTCCGAAACGCCGCAAAAACGCCGGTGATACGTAGACATCATTATCTCCCGGAAGGAAGTTATCGCAACGAATAAAAGCATAACCTTCCGGCATGATCTCGAGGATTCCCTTTTTCGTAATACCGCTGTCAAGTTCTTTCAACTCTGTCGGATGCACATCCAATACCTGACGATCTTTCGCAATCGTGATCAAACCAGCCTTGATCACTTCTTCAATCGTGCGGTACGGCTGATGCTCCTGCAACATTTCGGAAGATCCATTGTCATGCGATGAATTATCCTGAGAAGAATAATGGGAATTATTTTGGGCATTTGAATGATAATTGTTGTTCTGGTAATTATTTCCCTGATAATTGTTGTTCTGGTAATTGTTGTTCTGATGATTATTTCCCTGGTAATTGTTGTAATTACTGTGGGAGGATATATTACGCCCTCTGTAATTTCTTGAATTATTATTCTGCGAAGGCACATAGGTGTAAACCTTCTTTTCTCTTTCCGGCTCGCTCTTTTTCTCTTCCACCGGTTTCTCAACAGGTTTTTCCGCCTGTTTCTTGCCCGGAAGTTCAGCCGGATTAAGAATGTCAGCCGGTTTCACCGGACGAACAACACTCTGAGAAAGAATCTCCGCTTTCTTCAATTCTTCGATCAATTCAGCTTTACGCAATGCGGAAATTCCACTAAGTCCTTTTTCCTTCGCCATCTCGCGAAGTTCTTTTAATGATAATTTTGTAAAATCCATTCCATCGTCCTTTCTAATTTTCTTATCCCTAAAATTCAATTCCATTTTTTGTCATTAATTCTCTTGCACTTTCTAGGGAATCTACTCCGGTTGCATTTTTAATCGGTGCAAATTCTTTTTCTCTCTCCACTTCAAAAGAAAGACAGTTATCCATCATATGAATCATGTCAAGAACCAGTGTCTCAAACTTATATCCGTTTGGCTTATCCGGCTTAATCTGTTTTCCTTCTGCATCCATATAGGGAATTTTCTTTTCTACAATATGGGTAGGGAGATTTTCATTCATGATCTTCTCAAGTGCTGCTACAGAGAAAAGATAATTTAGTATTACACCATAATTATACAACAATTTTCCCTGTTTGTCACGTAAATGTATCATTTCTTCTGTCATTTCATAATATTCCACGATCGAAGGCCTTCCATCTTCGAGGCAAAGCACACCTACTTTTTCATAAGGATCGGCTTTCGCAACCACCTTGGAGCCACAGACACAGCCATGTTTCAGCACGGCTCCGACAAATATCGGATCCGCAATCTTCTGCAGCACATTGTCCACAGAAAATACATTGAGCCATTCCACACCAAGTTCTTTTATCGTGTCCAGAAGTCCTGCGCGCACCATCGAAATAAACCATCCGCCATTTCCATTTGGCGAAGCCGAGATACGTCCTTTATCTTCCATATAAATCTT
>OLGN01001337.1_pt1 | contig 14222 bp, 10 predicted proteins | sample 1605941 | NCBI WGS metagenome assembly OLGN01 (sample SAMN03283269) | human gut metagenome | biome: human-associated habitat; material: feces | host: Homo sapiens | place: USA | collected 2013
ATAGTACTACGCTTCAGAGCATTCATACTGGCATTGACGATATCAGCCTGGATAAGTCCCAGAAAGATCCAGTCCTGAGGTTTGGATTTCTCATAGACCAGATAGTAATCCTCTCCATCCAGATTTATCAGCATTGCATCTGTATGTCCTTCCTTAAACTCTTCTGAAAGTTTAAGGATCTCTTTTTCAGACATATTGGAATGCTCTCTCAGAATCCCAAAGAAATTATACACCTCTCCCCATGCCTCAGAAGAATGATCCACAACAACACGGCCATCCGGATGAACCACATAACTCTGGGCATTTCCATTGAAAGCAGAAATATTCAGCACATTTACGATATCAGAGTTTTCATAGGCAATGGCAATGGCATCATATTCAAAGCCCTGATAACTTCCATGAGGCCTGGGAGTGGCAAAAACAAGGAGCTGGGATTTTCCGGGAACCGTTGCATTGGTTATCACATCATTTCCCTGCCGGATCTCATCTTCAATATTTTCCTGCAATCCCAGATACCCGGTTTCACCTGTTGCCATCTTATAGTTCCCGTCCGCTGACAGGAAATAAAAATCTAAAAAGCCTGCATCTTCCTGTGCTTTCTCTATATACTCACGAATTTCACTTTCATCGGAAGTGTTCTGCAAATATTCCCCCCATATATGGAGATAAGTCAGATTCTTATTTGTCAGCTCACTTAGCATATTATCAGACTGATGAAAAATTTCTGTCAGGTGAGAAACACTTTCCTCATAAACAGTCTTCGATACAAACCCCAAATATTGGAAAACAGTCAAAAGGATTCCAACAAATAGGGCAATAAGAACTGCTGCATTCCATCGTTTTCTCACAATCCGTTTCTTTCTGTTTGTATTATGATTCTTAACATCCATTCTTCTCACCTCAGAGTAATGTAGTCTTCAGGCTCTGCAAGAATGGCATTACCATCTGAAACATATGTTGTCCAGGTATCTTCCACAGAGGTATCCCCTCCATCAAATACAATATTTTCCTCTGCCGGATAAGCTTCCATATATTGTGGTGCTGCAAGGCAGGTCACAGTAAAAGTATCCTTGTCCTGAATCTGTTTTCCATTCTTTGTAACTTTACTCAATGTATAACCATTATCCGTTTCCCTGATTTCTACAGAAATACCACTGAACACAGGCAGAGAGCCGCGGTTAAAGGGGATAAAGCCTCCCTGGTAGCCTTCTACGAAGTTTCTGACCGTTTCCTTCAGTTCTGCCCCGCTCATCTCACTGCTGTAAGCGGAAAGCTCGTTTGGCATAATCATGTTGCCTGCCATTTTTTCTGTATAACCGGCCTTCAGTACATTTCCTGTAAAGCTGTTTCCTGTTGCAATCAGCACATCCGTCCCATAAATACCGCGCAAAGTGTTTGCCATAACAGAATAGGCTTCATTGCCTCCGCTGGTATGGAAACGATTGGAATAAGTTTTCTTTGAATCCAACACAATATCCTCAGAAGTGGATTTTTCTTCAAGAAGCTGGGAATTAAATGACTGATAAGCCTGCTCTGCATTATATTCTCCTGAGATCATCTTAGACACCACATCCCTGGAAATGGAAAAAAAGTCATTTGACGCAATACGGATATACATATGGTTTTCTTCGATCACAGGTTTCACATCCTTCAGATATTCCGTAAGCCGGAAATCCACATCCTGGCTATAGCTTAACAGATCCTGCCCATCATAAATGATCCGGTTCTGCGCATCCTCTGAAAGCATTGTGTTCAGTACCTTCATTGCTTTCTGCCGACGTGTTTCATCCTTTGTCAGGTCACGGTTTAAAGCTATCTGGAAATATGGTGTAGTCATCAGCCACTTTTCGCCGTTCTGCTGAAAGAATGGCAGGAATGTTGTGTTAATGCCCTGATCCTGGAACATTTTTACACCGGCAGAACTGCCGAAATACATGGCAAGCTTACCACTTTTGTACATCTCAACCACATCATCATAATTCATATCCAGATCATCCTGGCTCAGCCCTGTATCCTGAATAAACTGCTCCATACGTTCAAAAGCCTCCGGCCAGACGGTACTGTCCAGACCTTCTCTCTTTGTATTGTCCGGGTCACTGTAGATGGTACGCCACTTACGTCCATCCACAGAAGACAGCTCTGATGCAGACAGACCCTGCAGTGTTTCCATACAGGTATAATCATAGTAATAGTCTGCAGTAAACCCACGGATACCCACCTCATCAAATGCCTGGCAGGCAGAAACGAAGCTTTCATAATCCGTTGGAAGAGGAATATCATACTTTTCAAAAAGATCTTTGTTCACTACAAAGCCATGGGCATCTGCACACACAGGAAGCCAGTTTACGCTACCATCCTGATTTCTGAAACTGTTAAGGTATGTATCATAGACAGCACCTGCAGCATTGGTTGTGGAAAGATCCATCAGACTGTCTTTCAGAGGACTTGCATCATGGAGGGAAAACCGGCAGCAGGTTATAATATCCGGCAATCCACCGTTTTCGTTCAGAAAACGATAGAAATCCAGATCATTATTGCCTACTACAAATTCAATGTTGATATCCGGAAGCTGTTCCTGGATGTATGATGCGTATTTTTCATACAGATTTGTAGTCCATAGATACACTGTGATAGTTTCCGCGTCTTCTTTTTCCGTACTTTTCCTGCCGCAGCCAGACAGAAGTGACATGACTGTCACCATCACCAAAAGTACAGAAACTAACTTGTTCCATTTTTTCTTTTTCATTATAACTTCTCCCTCTGATTGCGTTTTACTAACTCATTGATCACTTTTACTAATAATTTCCCATCAACAGGCTTGGCAATATGTTCATCCATTCCTGCTTCCTTTGCTCTCATTTTGTCCTCAGTGAACGCGTTTGCTGTCATGGCAATGATCGGTATCACTTTTGCATCCTCTCTGTCCAGAGAGCGGATCATCTTTGCTGCTTCATATCCATTCATGACAGGCATCATAATATCCATAAGAATAGCATCAAATTCTCCAGGTCTGCTTTTTCTGAATATGTCAACAGCCTCCTGTCCATTCCATGCTTTTGTCACCACAGTGCCTTCATTCTGAAGCACAAATTCTGCAATCTCCATATTCAGCTCATTATCCTCTGTCAGAAGAACATGGAGTCCATGGATAGAAGTTTCTGTTTTTTCTTCCGTTTCAGTCCTGTCCTTCATATCTGCATCAATCTGGAATGGAATCCGGATCACAAATGTAGTCCCTGCGCTTTCTTTACTTTCAAAGGAAATGGTTCCGCCCATTTTCTCCACCAGTTTTTTTGTGATTGGCATTCCCAGTCCTGTTCCGGCGAATTTTGTGCGGCTTCCTGCATGTTCCTGTGCAAATGGTTCAAAAATGCGTTTCTGGAATGCCTCTGCCATTCCGATCCCGGTATCTCTGCAGACAAATTCCAATGTGGTCATTGCTGTCTGTTTCGATGGGATTTCCCGACAGCTGATATAGACATATCCGTTTTCTTTGTTATATTTCACCGCATTAGACAAAATATTCATCAGAATCCGTTTCACATGCACCGGACTTCCAATAAGATTCCAGTGTGTAACTTCTTTCTCTTCCCAAATGATCCGGATATTCTGCTCCGCAGCCATATGTTCGATCACACCCAGTATTTCCTCAAAAATACTGTTCAGATTAAATGGGATTTCTTCCAGAACCACTTCATCTGACTCCAGCTTGCTCATGTCCAGAACCTCGTTTATCAGTTCCAGCAGCAGATGGGATGTCTTTTTGATCTTTGCCCTGCATTCCGTCTGTTTCTCCATATTGTCTGCATAATAGTCTGCCACATTGATCATGCCGCAGATTCCATTGATCGGTGTCCGGATATCATGGCTCATTCTCTGCAGAAACTCGGTTTTTGCCTCATTGGCTGCTTCTGCTTTTTTTGCTGTTCTCAGAAGTTCTGCTTTATATTTTTCATCTTTTTCCTGTTCCTGTTTCCGGTGTGCCAGATCCGCTCTGTAACCCCAGAAGCAGAATATACCGAATATGAGTAAATAAAGAAAAACGACAGCTGTTACACTTAGCGGCAGGTTACGGAATACTTCCGTATCCGGAAGATAGGTATAAATATAATAATCCCGCTGCTTCAGCATGATTCCGTAACCTCCGGTTCCTTCATTTTTTAAATGAAAAATATGCTGACTGTCTGTATGCTCTTTCATTGCCTGGACAACCTGGTTGCCGGCAGTATCCTGTCCCAGCAGGCTTTCATCGTTGCTGGCAACGATGGTTCCCTTGTCTGCAACAATAATCGTTCCATCTTTCTGAGTACTATATCCATTTAAGAGATTCTGTATTGTCAGGGTATAGTTTCTGACAAATTCCGGAGATGTGTAATAATAAATTGCAACCATACCTGGTGCATCTTTTCTGGCACAGGCTGCAATGTCGATACGTGATCCGTCTTCTCGGTCAATCCGTTCCGAATAAGATCTTTCTTCATATCCGGTAAAATCCATGATAATGTCTTTTTGCAGATAATCTGTGATCTCATTGGTCAGAGCCTTATCCATGCTGTATTTGCAGACTGTCTTTCCCTCTGCATCCAGCACAAGGATACCATCCACCCAGAGGGTCTGCAGATTTTCTTTCAGAAACTCCTGGCTTAGCCGGCCGCCGTTTTCTGTTTCCATGTCGATATTCGTACTCATCTGTCTGGCACTTTCAATCGCACGGAGAAGACTTTTGGATTCCGAAGATTCATTATAATGGGTGTAGGTGGAACACTGCACTTTCACATAATTTACAATCTCCACCATTCTTTTCTCTGCTTCCGCTTTTTCTGCGTGGAAGAAATAAAACAGAGAGACTACAGCCACACAGATTCCAATCAGACCACCGAACAGCTGGATTCGTTTTTCTTTTTTCTTTCTCTTAATATCCAAGATCATCCACCTCCAGATACTTCTGGGGATCATCCAGATATTTTTTAATGATTTTCAGGGATGTGCCATCCTGACGCATTTCTTCCAGCGTCTGATCCATCTGCTCACAGATTCCTCTGTCATCCTCTTTTGCAAAAGCAACACCTATCCCGACCACCATCAGCGGATCTTCCAGGATACGGAAGCTTGCATCATAATCCTTCATGTACTGGACAATGGATTCCTCATGTGCAGCAACTGCATCTACATATCCTTTTCCCAGAAAGGTATAGATTAGTTCCCTGTGCCCAAGACTGATCAGATTGCCCAGTTTGGGGATCCTTTCATCTGTCCGGTTCAGAAAGATGCCTTCCGGTTTGGTTGTGGACTGGACGGCAAGGTTCTTTCCCTCCAGATCACTTAGTTTATAGATATCACTGCTCTCATTTACAGCAACTACCTGGCGGCTTGCTATGTAGGGTCCTGCCCAGCGGTAATCGTCAAGGCGTCCTTCCATGGAAAAACAGCCCATAATACAGTCGATCTCTCCGCTTTCTACCAGTTCTTTTTTCTTCTCCCAGTTGATCTGGACAACATCCACCTGATACCCCATTCTTCTGAAAGCTTCTGTAGCCAGTTCCACATCAATTCCTGTGGGGATTCCATCTTCATTCAGATAATTGTATGGCGGATAACTGTCACTGCCCAGGGTGATAACGGGCTTTTCTCTTTCTTTTTTAGTAACATCTGCATTTTTGCACCCTGCCAGGGCAGTTGCTAAAATTCCCACAAGCAGAATGCCTGCAATCACTCTTTTTCCTTTCATCTTTTCTCCATTCCTGCTGTTCTTCTCTATTTTCCATCAAATTTAACCGAATCAGGTAAGTCCCCTGCGGAGGTTGCGAATATCCGCTTGAAGACAAAAAAAAGTTCCTTGTAAAAAATTTTACAGGAACTTTTTCCATAATGCCCATTTAACATTTACCTTTTTTTATTACTGAGGCATGATGCAACCGGCTGGCATGGCCAGATTTCAATCTGACTTTAGCTCCTTCTGGCTTTGCGCCCCGGCTTTTCAACCGGTTTGCCAATAAATGCCATAAAAAATTATTTTTATTATAGCACTCATACTATATCATGTCTATAAGAAAATATGTTACTGTTCACAGCAACACGCTTCGCAGGATATTGCCAGTGAACAGTAACGAAAATATACCTCTTAACATACAAATCCAGCTTCCCATCAAAACTTAAGAGAAATTTACCGGAATGAAACTCCTTCATCAACCGGCCATGATTTTCTAAGTGCCCCATAGGAGATCAGAAAATTCGCAAACCATCCGGCCGGTACAGCAAGCCAGACAAATGCAATTCCATAACGCGGTGCAAAAATCAAGGCAACTGACAGCCGAATGGCAAGGTTTACCATATTGGCAATGAGAAACGGCCGCATAATTCCAAGTCCACGAAGAACTCCATCTGTTGCCATCTTAATACCCATAAAAATAAAGAAATATCCTAGCCATTTCATATAATCCCCGGACACCTGATATGCCAGAGCGGTTCCATCTTTTCCAAGGAATAAGGAAGAAATTGGGGTGTGCAGTGTTTCAATGACTATGAAAGCAAGGACTGCGAAACACAGGTCCAACACCAGTGCAGCATGATATCCTTTTTTGATACGTTCAATTTTCTTTGCTCCAAGATTCTGGGAAACATAGGGCGAAACCGCATTTCCAATGGATACAAATATCAGTGAAAAAACATTCTCTACTCTCATGGTTGCCGCATAACCTGCCAGCGCCTGTGTACCGAAGGGATTTACAACCGCCTGTACGATCATCATACCAATTGACACTGTGGATTGCTGAAGAACCGATGGTACTGCAATACGAAGCATGGAATGTAACTCCTGCCTGTCAAACCAGTTAAAGCGGCTTTTATATCGACGCATCCGGTTAAAGAAAATCAAAAGCGAAAACACTGCGGAAATCCCCTGCGCAATGAGAGTTGCAAGGGCGGCACCGAACACACCCAGCCCTAAACCTGCCACCATCCAAAGATCCATAACAATATTCAAAACAGAAGAAAATATCAAAAGGCCCAACGGAATCTTCGATTCACCGATGGAATTGAACATCGTTGAAAGGATATTGTACATAAACAGAAAGGGAAATCCCACAAAATAAACACGCAGATACAGTACCGCTTCATCCAGTATGTCAGCAGGTGTTTGTAATAAACTCATCATAAAATGAGAAAAAACAAAGCCAAAAACCCCCAGAAGTATACTCAGAATCAGAAAACTGATCAACGATGTTGACACAATTGTTTTCATTTTGCTATAATTCTGAGCTCCAAAATAGCGGCTCACAAGTACACCTGCTCCTACACCGGCTCCCAAAGCCACACAGATGAAAACATTGGTCAAAGCGGCACAGGCTCCAACTGCCGCAAGTGCAGAGGATCCCACAAACTGACCGACGATAATGGAATCAGCCATATTATATACTTGTTGAAAGAAGCTGCCCAGAATCATAGGCATTGCAAAAACAGTCAGTGCTTTAAGAGGGGCATCTGTGATTAAATATTCATCTTTTGACATTCTCATTTTCCTCCATCAATTCCTGCTTTTTATCCGAAATCACGATTGTATTTTCAAAATGTAAGTTTAAGATTTCGTTACGCAACAATTATATGTAGTTACAGCAAATAAGTCAAGCTGCTGTTTACTTTTAGTAATATAAATGATATGATATTTGATATTGAAAAAAGCTGCTATCAGATGGATATTATTTTATATTATTTTACAGGAGGGAACTTATGTACCTGGACGGTTTAGATGAGCTGGATCAGAAGATTATCCGGCTGCTTATAGAAAACGCACGTATCTCTTACTCTGATATCGGTGAAGAAACCGGTATTTCCAGAGTGGCAGTAAAAGCCCGTATCCAGGCTTTGGAGAAAAGAGGCGTAATCGAAGAATATACAACAATTATTAATCCGCAAAAAATCAGTGGGGCTGTATCATGCTATTTTGAAATTGAAACAAAACCGGAGTACCTGGCGCAGGTGACAGATATATTGTACAAAAATGATACAGTCTCACAGATTTACCGTGTCACAGGAAGAGACAGGCTTCATGTACATGCCGTTGCTTCATCAGGTGATGAAATGGAATACTTCCTGCACAATGTCATTGATACACTGCCTGGCATTATCAGCTGCAGTTGCAATATGATCTTATCACGCATTAAAGATATTAAAGGATTACGGCTATAAAAGTCAGAAGTTGCAACCAACCTTGATCCATACAGTCATATCACCCTGCCAAAGTGAATTAAATATAACGCTCCCAGCCACTTTTTGACTTCAACAGTTTGCTCTTCCTGAAACGCCTCGCAGCTTTTCAAAATAACAATAAAATGCCCATTTTTCGTACACGGGAACATATCCTAAAACGCCACTATACTATTGAAGAGTTGTCAAAGCAGTATCTGATGAACACCACTACTTTGAAATCCGTTTTCAAAGCAGTCTATGGAATGCCCATCGCTTCTTACATGAAAGAATACCGTATGAAGTTGGCATCGAATATGCTGTTGCAGGAAGATAAATCTATTTCGGAAATTGCCGCCACTGTGGGATATAAAAGCCAAAGTAAATTTACATCGGCTTTCCGAGATATATTTCAGATATTACCTACTGCATATCAGAAACTGTATCGTAATCAATAATTTTAATACAAAACTGCACCCACAATATCCCTGAGTGCAGTTTTGTATCAATCAATATTCTAATGTTTTTCCATCAAGTGGAATATCAAGAACAAGTATCCTATACAAATGCACTTTCCTCTTTTGCTTTCCGCAAATCTTTTAACACTGTTCCTATATCTCCCAAAATAGCAATCCCCTTATCTTCAATGAATTCCGGCAAAAACTGATATTCTGAATTTACGGAAATATAATATGCATCTTTCAAACTGTTTGTCAGTTCCCAAAACGGTTCCTGTATAAACATCGGTGTCATGCGCCCTACTCCAAGTTCTATCAAGAGAATTTTTCTATCTTTGTTCTTTTGAATGTATTTTGAGATTTTCTCATATTCTTCTTCGTATTTTTTCCCTTGCAGAAAATTCCCATATCCTCTTACCCACGGAAACATTTCCGCACCACAATGAGGGCAGCGAGGAATCAGTTCATCCGGCACCATTGTCCCCTCTCCCATAGCCGCAATCATATCTGCCACAGGTTGTACGGCATCCCATGTTTCATCCTGACAGCACTGGGAACACTGGAAGAAACGATGATCTCCCTGAATCTCACTGACCTTTTCTTCCGGATAAATCTTTACAAACTGTGTATCCTGATTAGTCGTTAAGATATGAAAGTCCTTTCCCTGCAAGATTCTATCCAAATCCAGATATGGCTCTCTGATAGGGGCATTTTGTGTAGTATTTAAAAAGGTTGCCACATATCCCCAGTGTTCATTTCTTGTAGAAAACCGATGCATCATGCCGCTAAAAGCACCTTTGAATCCATACTTATCTGCAAATTTTCCAAAATGCTCACGAAAAGAAGGGGTATCACTATAATAAAAGTCACCACCTCCAGCCGCTGATAAACCGGATGCTCCGCCTACTATGATACACTCTGCCTCCTGCACTCTGCGAACAAATTCCTGAATCTGTTCCTCATAAGGAAGTGGTTTTTGTTTGCTCAACACTACAGCAGTACCGCCGGATGCATAGGTACTATAGTGTCTGGAATAGTTCATTTGTGTTTTCATTACCAAATTTTCATAACAGCTCATTTTTTTCATTCTCCTATCTCACAACTGTAATATCTTTAACCACCTTACTTAGTCTATCCTTCCCTTTCTGATTTCCTTTAACGCTACCGTAAGATTACCATCCACACCGATGGATTTTTCTTTGATTTCCTCTGGAATGTAAATTTCGCCCTTGTTAAATGTGATATATCTTGCCTGTGGTTCTACTGCTACTAGCTGCATCAAAGGAGCTTTAATCATCTGATTTCTCCAACCAATACCAAATTCCAGAATTACCAGCTTCTTTCCATGTAAATTCTGAATAAATTCTTGATAACGGGCAGCCTTTTCCTTCCAATTTTTTGTTTCTGTAAACGAGGACATCTCACCCCAATCTACTTCCATATCTCCACCGCATTTTGGACATTTCGGCAGTAACTCTTTGGGTACTCTTCCGTTTACTTCCTCTTCTGTCATGGCGAGAACTGCTTTTTGATTAGGATAGACCTCGTCATGACATCTGTTCTTGCACCGCATCTGGGTTAATTTCCCTTCCATTTCAAAAACACGGTCTGCCTCAAAACCTGCCGGCACAAAATGATCCTCCGCATTGGAAGTTACTACGAAATATTCTTTATCCTTTACTAGTGCATAGATGTTTTTCATAATCTCACTCGGCTCATCCTGCATAGCTTTTGCCTTAACAAGTCTGCTTACAAACGCCCACTTTTCTTCTACCTTCATTGGCACTGAAAATCCGTGTAAAACACAACGCAGTCCGTATTTTTCTCTGAAATCTCCCATATTTTCCTGAAACCATGCGTCATCTGCAAAAATATTATATCCCTCTGCGATAGACAAACCATTACTGGCTCCAATCAAAATACCATCTGCTTCTTTGATGATTTGGCTTATCTCTTGATATACATTCATCTTCACCACATTTCCTTTCCCGCCAGAAAACTGACTTGTTCCTCCTTTTGCATACACCACTTTATCTCCTTTTTTATATCAGATTCCACACTTTTTATTTTGCTTGACTTTTATTTTTTTACTTGTTAAAATTAAATTTATATCAAGTATTAAAATCATACTATCATGTAAGTTTAAAAATTGCAAGAAGAAAATTCGAGGTGACAAATGAAATATTCCACAAAGCTTAGTGACACCATTCATATTCTTATATTTATTGCTCTTGGAGATGACGAACAACTCTCCAGCACAAAAATCGCAGAAAGTATCAAGACAAACCCGGCTTATGTCAGACAGCTTATGGCAACCCTGAAAAATGCAGGCATTGTTGTCAACACACAAGGTCATGCGAATGCCGCTCTTGCAAAATCGGCAGATAAAATCAATATGTATGACATCTACCGAGCCGTAGAGGGCGATAAGCCGCTGCTTCACCTGGACACAGATACCAATCCGGATTGTGGAATCGGTATCAACATTCAATTCGCTATTGGGGACTTCTATCATGAAATTCAAAATATGGTAGATGAAAAAATGAAATCCATTACATTGCAGGATATTATTGATCGGTATTATTTTAAAATCAGGAAAGTTAAAAGCCTTTAACTAATCAAGAATAGCAAGCACTGCCTGTGTCATGACACAGGCGAAATCCCCCACACTTTCCTATCGTCTTTGCTACAATTTGCCTTGGGTAGTTACACCTAAAATTGAATTACACACGAAACAGACTGTTGTAAAAACCGAACATTTTACTACATGAGATGCCTCCAACGTCTCACTTAGTACCCAGGAAATGATTTTTCTGAAATATAGATCCATAATACCGGTAAGATATGCATATCCTCTCCTTTCTAACCATATACCCGGCTTATTTTTTTCTATATTTTAACGGAGAAACTCCATATGTTTTTTTGAAGCTTCTGATAAAATAGCTTACATTCTGATATCCACTCTGCATTGCAATCTCTGTAACAGGAATATCCGTATCTTGTAACAGCTGTTTTGCATGCTCTAACCTTAAATGTGTTATATATTGCGAAAGGGTAATATGAAAATGTTCCTTAAAATATCGCGATATATATTTTTCCGAAAGATGAAACTGCTCACTAAATTCTTTTAATGATATCTTTTCCATAAAATTCTGCTGTATATATGAAATCATTTCTTTTTCTATCGTATTTCTCCCGCTCTTATCATTTTCAATTACAAAGCCCTTCTCCCACATTTCAAGAATAAACTGTAAAAGAATTATTTTTGTCTTTATCTGAGCAGTTATTATGGACTCAGTTTTCTTATTTTTTGCCACATATATTTCAACCAACTGCTCACATAGTTCTTTTGCTGTATCTTTTACTCTTGGACTTATCATCAGATGACCATTTTTTAACGGCTCCAATAATTTATCATCCAACATGTCATTTATGCAAAAAGATATGTATTTTAACGGAAAAAGGAAAGTAAAATAATCCACTGTATCAGTCTGTGAACCCATAAAATGCAGATTACCCGGCGACACTACAAAAGCATCCCCGGGGGTTCCAATATAATTTTCTCCTGATATACTAACAGTCAAAAAACCGCTTTTTACATATATAATTTCCAGTTCATCATGCCAATGAACCGGTATCTGAAATGATCGTCCTTCATTTTTTATATGATATATACTAAACGGATCATCCTTTGTACCATGTGGTTTATTTTCCTTTAATTCAAAGTACATACTCTCTCCTATACTTCTACAAGACCTTTACTCTTCCATTTTCCACTCTTCCATCTAAGTACCATTCCCACTGCTCTCGCACATTCGTCACCTGCCATAGCAATATATGCTCCTACAGCCAGAAGTCCCATGTGTATTCCGAGAAAATAGGTTCCGCCAACTGCAAACAAATACATAAATATCGCACCTAATATAACCGAAAAAAATGCGTCTCCGCTCGTTTTTAACGCCTGCCCATATACAAGGTTTGTTACCCTTCCAAGTTCAAGAAATATATCTACTATTAACAACTTTACCACAAGATTTATCATCTGTATATCATCCGTAAATATATGCACGATAAAATGTCCGGCAAATGCAAAGGTCACGGAAAAGCATGTCGCTGTGATGATACCATATATCGCAGCTTTTCTCGTCCCCCTGTTACATTCCTCAAACTCTTTTGCTCCAATTCTCCAGCCGGTCATAATTGCATTTGCCTGAGCAAGGGCAGCTCCCACGCAATACGAGAAATTTGCAATCTGTATCGCATATGAACGCGCTGTAACATTCATTCCATCCACATCCATCTGATTCATAAAACGCACTATAAATGTCATTGCGATGTTGTAAAGTGCTGTTTCAAGCGCAGAAGGAAAACCAATCTTAACAATCTGTGCAAATATCTTTCTTGATGTAATTCGCTCAGGACTCTGCTTTGCTTTTATAAGTACAGCCCCCATGCCGGCTACAATAATAAGATTTACAACTCTCGAAATAACCGTGGCAACAGCAACTCCCATCACACCCCAGTTGAATGCAAATAAAAATACTGAATTAAGTATTATATTGAGAACATTTCCAACAACAGTTCCTATCAAAGAATGTTTTGTATATCCAAACACTCTCAAATAACTGGAGAAAATAGGAATCAGTGCATTTAAAAAACATGTGCCGCCAACAATTCTAAGATATATTTCAGCCGGCTCAAGCAAAGCCGGAGCAATACTTACGCTTCTAAGTATCCCACCAGAAAAAGTAGCAAGAACGACAGACATTACGATACCTATCAATGCGTTGAATATAAGTCCAAGTTGCCTTGCCTGATATGCTATCCCCGGTCTTCCAGCTCCGATATTTTGTGACATAACGGCTATCATACCCGATGATATTACTCCAAACATAATAATAAAAACACTTATATATGTATTTGCTGTTCCCACTGCTCCTACAGCCTGATCACTTACAGATGATAGCATAAGCGTATCAACCATACCTGAAAGCATATAAAATAAAGTTTCTAAGCATATTGGCACAGATAGCTGTGTTAATGTTTTTCTTTCCGCTTCCATAGTTTTCTCCTCACATACAATTCAAGAATACTATATCAATAATACGATATATTTCTATGTAATTCTTGTATAATATCATGTGAAAATTGCACTATTTCTACTTTGTCTTAAGGAGCACTGGGTGCGAGCTAAATTGATTACTCATGCTTACAAGGATTTGCAAATCAGGATAACTTTTTCCGTTTTCCCAATTTGAAACAGTTTGCCTGGTAACATGAAATAATTTGCCAAACTCCTCTTGTGTTAATAGATTATCTTTACGAATGTTTAATCATTCGCTCCCCTCTATTGTGGTAAAATTAACGTCGAATTTTTTAACAGCGTGGCAATCACAGGGGCATATTTAGATATTCCATAATCTTCAACAATACTGGTTATTCTAGCGCCAGCATCCTTTGATGAAGCACCACATAAGAAAACCCTTTCATCAGCAGTTCCATAATCCAACACGATAAAACGATCATGGAATATACCGCCTGTCTTTTTCATTGACAAATTTACTGTTGGGTACTCCTTGCAGA
>OLGN01001348.1_pt1 | contig 14065 bp, 10 predicted proteins | sample 1605941 | NCBI WGS metagenome assembly OLGN01 (sample SAMN03283269) | human gut metagenome | biome: human-associated habitat; material: feces | host: Homo sapiens | place: USA | collected 2013
AGCGCGAGGAGCGGCTGGAAATCCTGGAAAGCCGCATCCGGGAGCTGGGCATGAACCCCAAGGACTACTGGTGGTACTGCGACCTGCGGCGCTACGGCAGCTGCCGCCATGCGGGCTTCGGCCTGGGCTTTGAACGCATGGTCATGTACCTCACCGGCGTGAGCAACATCCGCGACGTGGAGCTGCACCCGCGCACGGTCGGCAACGCGGACTTCTGATCTCGATTTTGTACAAACGACGCCCCCGGAAGCAATCGGCTTCCGGGGGCGTTTTGATGCAAAAACAGGCCCCCGCGGGTGCGGGAGCCTGCTGCATATGGGGTCAGTATGCCTCGATCTCCTGAATGGTCATGTCGCGGCCGGAGAGGGGCATGAGCTTTTTCCCGCCGCAGTCCGGGCAGGAGAGATCCTCGACGTCGGCGACGAACTCCGCCCCGCAGTCGAGGCAGCGGGCGCGGCCCGCCTCCGTCTCGACGCGCAGCGGCACGCCGTCATACTCCGTGCCGTCGGTCACGGCGGTCCAGCAGTCGGTGAGAAAGCGCGGGACGACGCCCGAGAGCGTCCCGACGCGGACCGTGATGCTGCGCACGCCCGCGAGCGCCTGCTCGCGGGAGATGTCGCGCACCATTTTGAGCATCGCGTCGCACAGTGCCAGCTCGTGCATTACTTGCTGACCGCCTTTTTCACGATGCTGCCCGCGCGCTTGACGACGCCCTCGGCGACCTTGATCGGCATGGTCTCATACGAGCCCGCGTGCCAGTCGCGCACCTTCTTGAGGTGGATGGCGTCGAACTTGCACTTCGTGGTGCACAGGCCGCAGCCGATGCACAGATAGCTGTCCACCTTCGTGGCGCCGCAGCCGAGGCAGCGGGCGCACTCTTTGCGCACCTGCTCCTCCGTGAACGTGACGCGCGCGTCGGAGAACGTCTTGGCTTTGGCGGCATTGTAGCCCGGCGTCTGGCGGTGATCCTTGTCAAAACCGGCCGTCTCGATGAGCACGTGGTCCTTATCAAGCGCCTTATACACTCTGCGGTCGCGGCCGGCAGTGAGCGTCTGGCCGGGGTGCACATAGCGGTGCAGGCTGATGGCGGCCTCCTTGCCGGCGGCAATGGCGTCGATGGCAAACTTCGGGCCGGTGTAGCAGTCGCCGCCGACGAAGATGTCCGGCTGCGCGGTCTGATAGGTCAGCGCGTCGGCCTCGGCGGTGCCCTTCTTCGTCGTCACGAGTGCGCCGACGTCGAGCGAGCCCCAGTCGACCGTCTGGCCGATGGCGCCGATGACGGAATCGACCGCGAGCGTCTCAAACTCGCCGGTACCGACGGGCTTGCGGCGGCCCTTCTCGTCCGGCTCGCCGAGCGTCATGCGCTCGACCCGGATGCCCGTGACCTTGCCGTCCGCGCCGAGGATCTCGACCGGAGCGGTCAGGAAGCGGAACTGCACGCCCTCTTCCATCGCCTCTTTGACCTCTTCTGGGTCGGCGGGCAGCTCTGCCTCGCTGCGGCGGTAGAGCACGTACGTCTCGTCCGCGCCGAGGCGCACCGCGCTGCGGCAGACGTCCATGGCCACGTTGCCGCCGCCGATGACGGCGCAGCGCTTGCCGATATGCGTCTCCTGGCCGAGGTTCACGGCGCGCAGGAAGTCCACGCCGCCGTAGACGCCCGCGAGCTCCTCGCCCGGGATGCGGAGCTTGGCCGACTTCTGCGCGCCGATGGCGACATAGAAGCCCTTGTAGCCCTGCGCGCGCAGCTGCTCGATGGTGACGTCCTTGCCGACCTCGACGCCGCAGCGGAATTCGACGCCCATCTCGCGCAGGACGTCGATCTCGGCGTTGAGCACATCCTTTTCCAGGCGGAAGCTCGGGATGCCGAGTGTGAGCATGCCGCCGGGCACCGGGTTGCGGTCAAACACGGTCACGGGGTAGCCCTTGTTGGCGAGGTAGTAGGCGCAGCTCATGCCCGCGGGACCGGCGCCGATGACGGCGATCTTCTCCGTGTACGGGCGGCCGATCTGGTTGAGCAGCTTCGGCACGTAGCGCGTGGCCTCGTGCAGGTCGTGGTCGGCGATGAAGCGCTTGACCTCGTCGATGGCGACGGCCTCGTCCACGTCGCCGCGGGTGCACTCGGCCTCGCAGCGCTTGTTGCAGATGCGGCCGCAGACGGCCGGGAACGGGTTTTCTTTCTTGATGAGCTCCAGCGCGTCCGTGTAGCGGCCCTGCGCGGCGAGCTTCAGGTAGCCCTGCACGGGGATGTGCGCGGGGCAGGCGGTTTTGCACGGGGCAGTGCCGGTGGGCACGACGTCCTCGTGGTCCTCGCGGTAGTTCGGGTCCCAGCTGCGCTTCGGGCGCAGGGTCTCGGAGAGCTTGACGTAGTCCGGCTTCTGTGTCAGGTCCTCGGTCGAGCAGAGCTTCTGGCCGAGTTTGAGCGCGTTGCCGGGGCAGGTCTCCACGCACTGGCCGCAGGCGACGCACTTGGCCTCGTCCACCTCGGCGACGTAGTTGGAGCGGATGGCATCGCGCGCGCCGTACATCAGGCCCACGCGCAGGCCGAAGCAGGCACAGGCGCAGCAGTTGCAGATGGCCGCGCTCTCGCCCGGCTCTTCGATGTTGACCATATCGTGCATGAGGCCGTTTTCCTCGGCACGCTTGATGATCTCGAGCGCCTGCTCGCGCGTGATCTCCTTGGCGCGGCCGGAGCGGATGTAGTGCTCGGCTCCTTTGCCCATCTGGATGCACATGTCCTCATCGAGGTGGCCGCAGCCGTCGCCGATGCTCGTGCGCGATGCGCGGCAGGAGCACGGAGACACGGAGAAGCGGTCGTACTTGTCCAGATAGTGCGAGATGCGCTCAAATTCGTTCACGCCGGGAATGCCCTCAAGTGCGCTCTCGACCGGGATGACGCGCATGAGGCCGTAGCCGTCGGGGATCATGGCGCCCATGTTTGCCGCGAGGTTGCGGGTGTACTCCTCGAACGCGCGGCCGACCTCCGGATGCGTTTCCAGCAGCTCCTTCTGGTTGACCATCATCTCGAGGATGCCGGGCGCGAAGATCTGCATGTAATACGCGTCCTCGCCGAGCGCCTCGTTGTGCGAGCGGCGGAAGATGCCGTAGTACACGAGGTTGTCGAGCAGGGGCTGCACCTCCTGCACGGTCTTGCCGACCTTCTTGGCCAGGTAGGCCGCGGTGCGCTCCTTGCGCAGGCCGGCCGCGATGGCGACATCCGCTTCTTCGTCGGTCAGGATGCCTGCCATGCAGTAGTATTCGGGCGCGTTTTCGTCGATCTTCGTCGTGATGCCGGTGACGCCCCCAATGATTTTCGCCAGCTTCACGATCTTCGGTCTGAGTTGTGCCATGGTCTCTCCTCCTTCATGTTGTTGCGCTGAGATTGTCACCACTATAACATATGCATGCGCACGTGGGGAAACGAAATTTCCCATTTGGCGCAATATGAAACAAGTGATGTGCAAATGTGTCGGAATGTGCGCAAAAACAGGCCCCCGGAAAGCAGCGGGGGCCTGTTGTGGTGCATGTGTCAGAATTTGACGAAGCCGGTGGTCGTGCCCATCGGGTAGCCGAGCGTCCACTCCTGTTTTCCGCACTGGGGGCAGACCTCGCCGCGGGCCTTGAGCTCGTCAATGAAGGCCTCGGCGCGCATGATGTACATATTCGTCTTGCGCACGTGGCGGCAGTGCCCGCAGAAGACCACATAGGTCGCGAAGCTGTCGTACACGCCGCGGGCGCGGTTTTCCTTTTCCTCGGCGGTCAGCGGCCGGGGATTGACATTATGATTGACTGCCATGGTTTGCTCCTCCCCTGTCAGATCTGGTGCTCGCGCTTGACGCTGTCATAGTGCTTGTTCAAAAACGGCACGACGACGGAGCGCATGAGCTTCATGTCGAGGTTATAGTAATAGATCACGAACAGCACGGCCAGCGCGCCGCCGGTGATGCCAAAAGCTCGGAACAGGAACTGCGCAAATTTGCATTTCATATCGGTGGACCTCCTTTACCAGCCCATGCTGTCGTCAAAGTCGAGCAGCGACGGATCGACCGGCTCCTCGTGCATGACGTTGATCATGTATTCGTTGACGGTGCGGCGCGCCTCGGCCGGCGAGACGATGCGGTGATCCATCAGCGAGTGCGGCATCCACACCGTGTGGAAGCGCTCGTCGTGCTTGCGGATCTCCTCCTCGATCAGGCCCTGCGCACCGGCCATGCCCTTGCAGCCGATGTCGTCGTACATGAGGATCATGTCGCAGTTGAACTTCTCCGCCGTCTCCCACATCTGCATGATGTGGCGGTTGCCGCCGACGGTGTGCGTGCGCATCGGGGTGCGGGCGTGCCAGTCGGCCACGTCGCTCATCATGATGTCGCGGTCCTCGGTGTCGACGATGTTGTGGCCGGTGAGCGAGTCCATGTTGATCAGGCACAGGATGCCCCAGCAGTTATACAGCCACTGCACGCCGTGTGCATAGTACGTCGAGCCGCAGCTCCAGGCAATGGCGCGGTGGCGCGTGAGCGGGAAGGTATTGATGTTCTTGCGCACGCATTTATCAAAGATGCGCATGAGCTTGTGCGAGGCCTTGAGGAAGTACTCGTTGCCGCCCTGCTGGTAGAAGTAGATGCGGAACAGGCCCTGGCACACGGGGTTGAGCGCGCCGTTGTTCGTCTTGGCATAGACGTCCCAGCGCTCGGTCTCCTCGCGGTTGAACTGGTTGGTGTTTTCAATGTGCTGGATGAACGTGTCCCAGTTGAACGGCTGGTGGAACTGCTCCTCGAGGAAGTGGATGGCGTCGTACACCTCGTGCACGCCGAGCTCCTTGCAGGTCGGGTCGTCGTACATGAGCGGTGTCGTGAACGGGTGCACGGCCTTCTTGCCGTCGCTCGAGAGCGCACGGTACATGGCGACGTTGTCCATCATGTTTGCGTCGCAGGGGTTGTTGGTCGTGAGCCAGCAGTTGCCGATGTCGGGGTACTCGCCCTCGACGGCGACACCGGTCTCCACGAGCGGCAGCGTGCACATGTCGCCCGGGATGCCGCAGCTGACGGCCTGGTCAACGTAGTACGAGCCGAGGTTCTTGTTCAGGATCGGCACCATGAACGCCGCGTGCTGCTGGATGTTGATGCCGTAGTAGCCGGGGAAGCCGTAGATGATGTGCTTGGGCAGCGTGTAGTCAAAGGCGATTGTGCGCTCGGTCCACTTGTTCTCGCCGAAGCGGCGGTCGGCGCGGATCTCGCGCCAGAGCGTCGTGATGGAGTCGGACACCATGCAGTCGATGGCCGTCAGGTCGGCGCGCAGGACCATGCCGCGGTCGCCCTCGATCCATTTATCGACCATCATCGGCGTGGCCAGATACGCGCTCAGCCAGCGATACTTCCAGAAGGCGCGGATCATGCGCACCGGGTCGCGGCCGATGAGCCCGGCCATCTTGCCCCAGGTCTGCAGCCAGCGGGCGAAGGCATAGGCCGTGTCCTTCACGCCGCGCCACTCGCGGTGGAAGTAAAAGTTCGTGCCCTCGATGTACAGGTCGCCGAGATAATGACACGCGTTGTCACCCCGCAGGAAGTGGCCGAGCGTGCCGTATTCTTCTTTGAGCGTGCGTTTGCGTTTCCACATAGTTGAGCCCCTCCCTTATTGCTGCGCCTGGATCTTTTTGATCTCCAGCGACTCGATGAACGCCTGGAACCGGGTACGCAGCTGGCCGGAGGCGGCGCTCGTGTAATCCTTCTCGATCTGGCACACAGGGATGCTGCGCGGCAGCTCATAGCCCTCGTAGAACCACATGCCGTCCTGCGCGCGCTCGTAGCCCCAGTATTCGCAGAACTTCATGTTCTCGACGATGATGCCGTCGGCGCGGTATTTCTCCGCGAGATCGAAGATGTATTTCTTGCGCGCGATGATGTTCTCGGGGCCCATGGCGCGCGGGCACTGGTTGCGCCACATATAGTAGTCGGCGATGGACTGCAGAACGTCCTTGCCCTCCTCGAGCGGGATCTCCTCGCGGCCGGGCATTGAGCCGAAGCAGTAGCGGTCGGCCACGACGAGTCCGCCGGCCATCTCGCACATTTTCGTGAACTCGGGGTCGTCGATCTCGCTGCCGGCGATGAGCACACGCGCACGGTACCACGGCTTCGGGTCCGGCTCGCGCGTGTGCAGCTCCTGCAGTGTCTCGCGCAGGTACGGCAGGATGAGGTCCTTCGGGCACGTGAGCGTGCACAGCTGGATGACGTGGAACTCATACCCCGTGATGACGGGGTTGTCCGCCATGCGCATTTCGTTCATCTCCGTGATGATGCGGCACACTTCGTTGAACTGCTCGACAGCTTTGCGCAGCTTTTCCTCCGAGAAGTCCACGCCGTAGACCTTTTCGAGCGGCTGGATGATCTTTTGCTCGATCTGGCGGCGGTAGTAGCCCGCGTGCCACTCGGTCTTGCGCAGCGGCATGTCGAGATACGTGCAGAAAAATTTCTCGTTCGGGATCAGCTCGCAGTATTCAAAATACTGCTCCATGCGGTTCATCGTCGTGCAGCACTCCTGCCCGATGAGCGCGGAGATGAAGTTGTAGCCGCCCTCGAACGCGCGCTCGAGGATGCTCTTGGAGTACGGACACGAGCGGTTGGTCATGTAATAGGTGGCCATGTCGGGGTTGGTGCAGTTCGGCGCGCGCAGACGCACGCCAAAGCACTTGTCCGTATCCAGCAAAACCTCCGGTATGTACGAACAGTTCCATGCCAGCGCCAGCCGCCCGTCCCCACAGGCGGCCTGAACCAGGTCGTTGTTTGCCTGCTGCAGCAGGTTTTCAAAATAGATCAGATGCTTCAGGTCTCTCATTCGCGTATTCCCTCCTTCGATGCACAGATTCCGCGCAGTCGATGAAAATTCGACATTTTGCACAAGCGCAGAATGTTAACGCATATTTATTATAGAACTTTGTCCGAATCATGTCAATATGTGTAACAAATGATTATTAACGGACATTTCGCGTTTTTCTGCCTGAGAGGCGGAAGAAAGGACTTGCTAAAAGATAAACAAAGTGATAAAGTGAACCTGTATATGCAAAAATTTTGCCGGAAAAACCGGTGCTCGGACGCGCGCGGGGGAAGCGCCGTCCGCAGGAAAGGGGAACGAAGAAGATGGGTTACATGAAGTATCTCAAGCTCATGAACCGCATGAACGCGGTCACGCAGGTGCCGCAGCCGCCGGTGCCGCAGTTTGAAAAATACTGCAAGCTGTTCGTGACCGACGAAGAGTACGACATCATGATGGGCATGAAGCTGCGCGGCAACACGGAGGCAGAGCTGCGCGCGCTCTACACCGGCAGTGACTGGGCCGGCACGCTCTACGACATGTGCCGCAAGGGCTTCCTGCTGAAGATCTATGACGGCGCCGAGCCGACGTATGACCTTGCGCCGATGCTGCCGGGCTGGTTTGAATTCCCGCTCTCGACCGGCGAGGACAGCGACACGATCCAGAAGGCGTCGGAGCTGTTCACCTCGGCCATCAACATGGTCACGACGCTCAACGTCGAGCCGCTGCGCACGGGCTACGCCGCCATGAACAACCTTAAAAAGCTGCAGGGCGACAAGGGCCACATGGAGGTGGCGCTCCCGCTCGAGGGCAAGGCCGCCGGCAAGGTCGTGCACGTCGACCGCAAGCTCTCCAACGACACGACGAGCGTCGTGCCGAGCTACCAGCTCGAGGCGTACCTCGACAGCCTGCCGGACGATGCGCCCATCAGCGTCATGCACTGCTTCTGCCGCAACATCCGCCGCAGAGAGGGCATGCAGCCCAAGCACCCCACGCCGGACGAGGTGTGCCTGTGTGTCGGCAACATGGCCAAGCAGATCATCGAGTTCGGCATCGGCCGCCAGGTCAGCAAGGCCGAGGCGCGCCGGATCCTCGTTGACTGTGAGAAGAAGGGCTGCGTCCACCAGGTGTTCCACTACGCCTGCAACATGGACGAGGAGACGACCGCCATCTGCAACTGCGACACGCAGTGCTGCGAGATGCTCGGCTCCTACACGCGCGGCGGCATGCAGCCGCTGTATATGCGCGCGCACGCAAAGCCCGTCATCGTCCACCCCGAAAACTGCAACGGCTGCAACATCTGCAACCACTTCTGCCCGACGGTGGCCACCGGCTTCAACGCGCAGAGCGGCAAGGTGTTTGTGGAGTACCAGCGCTGCATCGGCTGCGGCGTGTGCGTCACGAAGTGCCCGAAGGACGTGCGCAAGATGGTCGACGGCGACCGCGTGCTCTTCTGCAAGCCGCTCAAGAAGGATCTGGTGCGCGAGCGCAATGTCCGCCGCCAGCCGAAGAAAAAATAAATGCACGAGGCGGCCATTGCCAAGGAGGTCTTTGACATCGCCCAGCAGGCGATGGCGGAAAACGGCCTCACGCGCCTGACGCGCGTCGTCATGGACATCGGCGAATACTCCGCCGTCGTGCCCGAGCAGCTGCAGCTCGTGTTCCGCATTGCGGTGCACAACACCGCCATGGACGGCTGCGCGCTCGAGATCCATGATCTGCCCGGCGAGCTGGGCATGTACGTGCGCACGATCGAGGGCGAGTAGACGCATACATATCAAATTTAAAAAACAACGCGGCACGCCCGCAGGAACGCTGGTTCCTGCGGGCGTGGTTTTTATTTGATGGGAAAACGGCACCGATCTGTGCCGCGAAAACGGAAAATTCGTCCGGCGCGCATATCCGCACGCAAATCCGCCGACAATAACCGGGAAGCAAATCCCGTAAACTGCGGCTTTGGAGGAATGGATATGTACAAAAAAGATTTTATTGACACCAACGATTTCACAAAACAGGAACTGCTGGACATCATCGACCTGTCGCTCGCCATCAAGCGCGCCATCCGCCGGGGTTATTATCCCCCGCTGATGAAAAATATGAACCTCGGCATGATCTTTCAGCAGTCGAGCACCCGCACGCGCGTGTCGTTCGAGACGGCCATGAGCCAGCTCGGCGGCCACGCACAGTATCTTGGCCCCGGTATGATCCAGCTCGGCGGGCATGAGACCATCGGCGACACGGGCAAGGTGCTCTCGCGCCTGGTCGACGTGGTCATGGCCCGCGTCATCGAGCACAAGACCATCGTGGAACTCGCCGACGCGTGCACGATCCCGGTCATCAACGGCATGAGCGATTATAACCACCCCACGCAGGAGATCGGCGACCTGTGCACCATCAAGGAGAACCTGCCCGAGGGCAAGCGGCTGGAAGATTGCAAGGTCGTCTTTGTCGGCGACGGCACGCAGGTGTGCGCGTCCCTCGGCTTCATCACCACGAAGCTCGGCATGCATTTTGTGCACTACGGCCCGGAGGGGCATCAGCTCAATGCCGACCATAAGCACATTCTCGAGGCCAACTGCAAGCTTTCCGGCGGCAGCTGGGCCGTCACGGACGAGCGCGACGCCGTGCGCGGCGCGGACTTCATCTATACCGACGTCTGGTACGGCCTGTATGAAAACGAGATGCCGAAGGAAGAGCGCGTGCGCGTCTTTGCGGATTATCAGGTCAACCGCGAGCTCATGCAGCTCGGCGCACTCGGCTGCAAGTTCCTGCACTGCCTGCCCGCCACGCGCGGCGAGGACGTGACCGACGAGGTCGCCGACTCCGCCGCCTCCCTCTGCTGGGAGCAGGCCGGCAACCGCCTGACGGCCATGCGCGGGCTGCTGGTGTATTTCACGCGCTGCCGCCGCTGCCCGTCGGAGCTGGAGCTCGCCGCGGCGCAGGAGGAGCTCGACACCTTCCTCGACGCGCGGCTCGGCGGCTGCTGACCGGCTGCCAAAGGAGCAGACACCATGGAAGAACGAAAAAAATTCCGCCTTGCGGACGTCGTCCTCTCGGTCATCTGCGTTGTGTTCGTGGCGGAGGCGGCGGCACCCGTCGCCTCCATCGGCAACAGCCAGTATTTCTGGTGGGTGTTCATGATGATCGCCTTCCTGCTGCCGTACGGCATGATCTCGTCCGAGCTCGGCACAACGTACACCGGCGACGGCGGGCTCTATGACTGGATCAACAAGGCGTTCCCGCGCTCAAAGTGGGGCGCGCGCGCCTCGTGGTACTACTGGATCAACTTCCCGCTGTGGATGGCCTCGCTCGCCGTCGTGTGCCCGGAGCTGCTGAGCGTGCTCACGGGACTGCAGTTCGGGTGGCTGGCAAAGCTGCTCATCGAGCTGGCCTTCATTTGGATCGTCACGTGGATCGCGTTTTACCCCGTGTGCGACAGCATCATTATCCTCAACATCAGCGCCGCCATCAAAATGATCCTCGCGCTGACGGTCGGCGTGCTCGGCATCGTCTACGTCGTGAAAAACGGCTTTGTCAACGACACGGCCTTCCGCACGTTCCTGCCGGGGTTTGACCTGCACAGCCTGTCGTATATCTCGGTCATTATCTTCAACTTCCTCGGTTTCGAGGTCGTGTGCACGTATGCCGACAACATGCGCGATCCCAAGCGCCAGATCCCGCAGGCCATCATCACCGGCGGCATCGTCATCGCGCTCATCTACCTGTTTTCGGCCTTCGGCATCGGCGCGGCCATCCCCACGCACGAGATCAGCGAGGACTCAGGCCTCATCGACGCCGTCTCGCTCATGACCGGCCGCACGAGCGGCTTGTTCGTCGGCGCGGTGGCACTGCTGTTTCTCATTACCCTGTTCGGCAACATGATCTCATGGTCCATGGGCGTGAACTCCACGGCTGCCTACGCCGCCGAAAACGGCGACATGCCCGCGATTTTTGCCCGCCGCTGGGCGAAAAACGACATGCCCATCGGCTCCGCACTCACGAGCGGCATCGTTGCGAGCGTCGTGTGCATCCTCGGCATCATCATCGAGCTGCTCTCGCCGGACTCGTCCCTGTTCTGGAGCTTTTTCGCGCTCAACCTCGTCATGCTCCTGCTGAGCTATGCGCCCGTGTTCCCGGCGTTTTTGCGTCTGCGGGAGATCGACCCCGATTCCGAGCGGCCGTTTCGCGTGCCGGGCGGGCGCGGGATGCTGCGCGTGCTGGCCTATGTGCCCATGGCGCTCATCCTCATCTCGATCTTCTTCACGGCGGTGCCGCTGTCATTCGACAGCGAGACGCTCTCCGGCTATCTGCCGATCACGATCGGGTCGATCCTCAGCATCGTCATCGGCGAAATTCTCATCGCGGCGCGTGCGCGCCGGCATCATTCTTAGGAGGAACCACTATGGCAAAACGAATCACCGGCTCCACGCCGAAGCTCGACGGCTACCGGATGCCTGCGGAGTTTGAGCCGCAGGCCGGCGTCTGGATGCTCTGGCCGGAGCGCAACGATAACTGGCGCGACGGCGCCAAGCCCGCGCAGAAAGCCTTTCTGGACGTGGCGACGGCCATCTTGCAGTTTGAACCCGTGACGGTCTGCGTCTCCCCGGTGCAGTATCAGAACGCGCGCGAGCGCCTGCCGCGCGAAGTGCGCGTCGTCGAGATGGCGAGCAACGACGCCTGGATCCGTGACTGCGGGCCGACATTCCTCGTCTCGACAACGGCGGCGTGCGCGCCGTGGACTGGACGTTCAATGCCTGGGGCGGGCTGGTCGACGGGCTCTATTTCCCGTGGGATCTCGACGATCAGGTCGCGCAGAAGGTCTGTGAGATCGAGCGCGTCGATTCCTACCGCACTGAGGGCTTCGTGCTCGAGGGCGGCTCCATCCACGTCGACGGCGAGGGCACCGTGCTCACGACTGAGATGTGCCTGCTGTCCGAGGGGCGCAACCCCGACATGGACCGCGGCGCCATCGAGCGCATGCTCTGCGACTATCTCGGCTGCGAGAAGGTCCTCTGGCTGCGTGACGGCATCGATCCCGAGGAGACCAATGGCCACATCGACGACGTGGCCTGCTTCATCCGCCCGGGCGAGGTCGCCTGCATCTGGACGGACGACCCGCAGAATCCGTTCTATCAGCCGGCGCGCGATGCATACGACATGCTCTCGCAGGCGACGGACGCCAAGGGCCGCAAGCTGAAGGTGCACAAGCTCTGCCTGACGCAGCAGCCCTGCCTGCTGCAGGGCGCGGCGACGATCGACGCCGTGGAGGGCACGATCCCGCGCGAGGACGGCGAGGTCGCCATCGCGTCGTATATGAACTTTCTCATCGTCAACGGCGGCGTCATCCTGCCGCAGTACGGCGATGCGAACGACGCGCTCGCCGTGCAGCAGGTGCAGGCCATGTTCCCCGAACGCCGTGTGGTCGGCGTGCAGACACGCGAGGTCGCGTTCGGCGGCGGAAACATCCACTGCATCACGCAGCAGCAGCCCGCGCCGCAGCACAGGTGACGCCATGGCCAGAATCGTCATTGCCCTCGGCGGCAACGCGCTCGGCAACACGCCGGCGGAGCAGCGCGAACGCGTGGCTGCCGCGTGCCCGGCGCTCGTCGGGCTCATCCATCAGGGCCACGAGATCATCATCAGCCACGGCAACGGCCCGCAGGTCGGCATGATCCAGGCGGCGTTCGACACCGCCGCGAAAACGAACCCCAAGGTCGCACCCATGCCGCTGCCGGAGTGCACGGCCATGAGCCAGGGCTATATCGGCTATCAGCTCCAGCAGGGCATGCGCCGCACGCTGCGCGCCAATGGCATGCCCTGGCAGGTGGCGACGGTCGTCACGCAGGTCGTCGTCGACCCGGACGACCCCGCGTTCAAGAACCCGACCAAGCCGATCGGCCCCTTCTACACCGAGGAGCAGGCCAAGGAGTTCATGGCCGAGGATCCTTCCAAGGTCTTCGTCGAGGATTCCGGCCGCGGCTGGCGTCGCGTCGTCGCTTCCCCCGATCCCAAGAAGATCGTCGAGGCCGACTCCATCCTCAACCTGCTCGACAACGAGTTCATCGTCATCGCCTGCGGTGGCGGCGGCATTCCCGTCGTCCGCGACTACGAGAACAAGGGCTGCTACAAGGGCGTCCCCGCCGTCATCGACAAGGACCTGGGCGGCGAGCTGCTGGCCGAGGACTGCGACGCCGACGTCCTGTTCCTGCTGACCGCCGTCGAGCACGTCGCCATCAACTTCGGCAAGCCCAACCAGGAGGAGCTCGAGGACCTCACCGCCGACGAGGCCGAGCGCCTGGCCGACGAGGGCCAGTTCGGCAAGGGTTCCATGGAGCCCAAGGTCCGCGCCGCCATCAAGTTCGCCCGTTCCCGCAAGGGCCGCACCTGCATCATCGGCGCCCTGGACAAGGCCGCCGAGACCATGGCCGGCCTCTCCGGTACCCGCATCCACGAGTAGCCTCTACTCCATTGCCTCTCTCGTGGGCGCCAGGCAAGGCGCCCGCAAACTAGCCTCTCTTCATGAGCTCCGCAGTCCGCTCCGACTGCGGGGCTTTTGCTATTCACCTAGTCATCGGAACCCGGCACTTAGGGACGTTCCTTTCCTGCCGGCAGCTTGGGACAGTCCTTAAAGGCTGTCCCTAACGACCACTCATTTAAGTCTGTCCCCAATGACTAGTAGTAGGCCCACATGGCTTCGACTTCGTTGAGGACTTCTACGACGCCCCAGCGGCGGGCGCTGCGGCTGGCCGAGTTGGGATCGAAGACTCCAATCTGGTCGGCGTCGTCAATACCGTAAAGCACAATGTAGTGTCCAACGCTGGTAAAGGTGCCCGGCCGAACGGCGGCGATGACGGGCGCTCCCGAACGCAGCGCCTGAGTCATCGAGTCGCGATCGTTATGGAGCTCCGTTCCGTTAAGTCCCAACTGCCACGCGCCGCTCGTCATAAACGACCATTCGGTTGCACCGGTGGGGGCGTAATTGCCCGCCTCGGAAAGCGCGCACATATCGACGGGGGTCATATCGGTGTGTCCCGTCTTAAAGATATAGACCATGGTGAGACACGTAGGCCCGCAGGCATTTTGGCGGATGGTGCCGCCGGCGTAAGGCAGCTCCGACCACGCAGGGTCGATCTGATACATATGGGGCATCGTGCCGGCTTGCCATTGCGAGCGCGGGGTCGAAAACGCAAACGAATAGCCGGGCGCGACGGGGGCCTTGAGCAGCTTGTCCTCGACGGTGGGCTCGAGACCGGCCGAGCCGTGG
>OLGN01001355.1_pt1 | contig 14004 bp, 7 predicted proteins | sample 1605941 | NCBI WGS metagenome assembly OLGN01 (sample SAMN03283269) | human gut metagenome | biome: human-associated habitat; material: feces | host: Homo sapiens | place: USA | collected 2013
AGATTCATGAAGCGGAAGCGTGCAAGGATCATATCCATATGCTCGTATCCATACCACCGAAATACAGCGTATCGCAGATTATGGGATATCTCAAGGGAAAGAGCAGTTTAATGATCTACGAAAAGTATGCAAATCTCAAGTATAAGTATGGAAACCGGCATTTCTGGTGCCGGGGATATTACGTCAGCATAGTGGGACGAAATGGGCGCGCAATAGAGGAGTATATCAAAAATCAACTTCAGGAAGATTACACAGACGACCAGCTTAGTATCAAGGAGTTCGTAGACCCGTTTACGGGTGAGCCGGTAAGAGGAGGCAAATAAACAAAAGCCCCTTTAGGGGCAGCCCGGGAAAACTGCGCGGTTGGCAGACTTTTCGACGAGCCTATAGGCTCAGCCCGGGTCATGCCCCAAGGGGGCTAGTGCAAACCACCGGCACGGCCGGTGGTTATGATTTTGCAGCTTACGCTTTTTTCTTCGGCCCCATGATCTCGGCGCTCAGGAGGGCAACGAGGGGGACGGTCAGGATGATGCCGATGGTTCCGGCCACGCCGCGGATGATCTCGATGGCGATGGAATCGGCGTTGAAGATCTGGATCATGGGATAATCAAAGATCTGGAACAGCAGGAGCGTATTGAGGCTCGAACCGGCGAAGGCAAGGATGAGCGTATTCGCCATGGTGCCCATGGCGTCCTGGCCGATGTTCATGCCGGAGCGGAACAGGGCCTTGCGCGGCAGATCGGGGTTCAGCTCGCGCAGCTCCCAGCAGGCGGAGGAAATGGACATGGCCACGTCCATGACCGCGCCGAGCGAGGCGATGAGAATGCCGCTGACGAACAGACCGCTGATCTTCAGTCCCCGGTCGGACGCGCGCAAAACCAGTTCCTCCGCTTCCGGCAGGTTGAAGCCGTTGAGCGGCGAGATCGACCCGCACAGGGCGGCGAAAATGCCGGCCACCGCCACGCCGCCGATGCAGCCGAGCGTGGCGCAGAGCGTCTTGCGGCTGAAGCCGTTCAGGAACAGGAGGGAGGCCGCCGTCGTCAGCGCGACAAGCACGACCGTGACCACGACCGGCTGCGCGCCGCGCAGGATCATGGGCACCTGAATGAACCAGACGCACGCAAGCGTATACACAAGCCCCAGCAGGGCCGTGAGGCCCTTTTTCCGGCCGATCAGCAGAAGCAGCGCCGCAAACACGGCAAGCAGGCCGAGCAGCACCGGGGCGCGGTTATAATTCGGAATGGATATGATATACGGCGCGCCCTCGTCGTCCAGATCGAGGCGGACGACGATCTTTGTGCCGATCTTCGCGTCGACGTTGGTATAGATGGTCAGATAGTTGATCGCCTCAAGCGTTTCGCCCTTCCACGGGCCGTTCAGGATCTCGACCTCAAGATACTGCTGGCCGATGCGGCGGCCCTCGGTCCAGTCCTGGGTCTCCGCGTTGTCGTCCAGAATGTCCGTGACGCGCGCAACGGCGAAATACCGCTTGCGCGCGGCAGTCGCCTCGCGGTCAGGCTCCGTGTATTCCAGAACCAGCGCCCACGCGATGATCAGCACGAACAGCAGCGCGCTCACGCCGATCTCCATCCAGCGCTTGCGCGTCAGCTTGCATTGTAAGTTTTTCATGGATTCTCCTTCAGGATGCGCAGTTTTTGAATGATGGGGGACTGCCCCGCCGGAAGACCCGGCGGGGCAGCTTTGTACTGTTGGGGAACTCAGCGCTCGAGATAGCGGTGGATGATCGCCGCGACCTGTGCGCGGGTCGCCTGTGCCTTCGGCACAAGGTTGCTGCCGGAGCCGTTGATCAGACCCTGGCCGACCGCCCAGTTCATCGCCTGAATGGCGTAGGCGGAGAGCTGCGCCGTGTCGGCAAAGCTGCCGAGATTTTCCTCGAGCGTCACAGCCGTCATGCCGCCGTAGACTGCGTAGCGGTACAGGATCGCCGCAAGCTGCTCACGGGTCACGGGGTCGTTCGGGCCAAAGAGGCTGTCGCCGTAGCCGTTGACGATGCCGTTCGCTGCCGCCCATGCGACCGCCTTGGCGAACCACTTGCCGGCAGCCACATCCGTAAAGTCGGACGAGCCGGAAACGGACGGGCTGCCCGCCATGCGGTAGAGGATGGTGACGATCATGGCGCGGGTCAGCGGTGCGTTGGGAGAGAAGCGATCGGCGCCCGTGCCGTCCATGATGCCCTTCTCGTAGACATAGCGGACATCGTTATAGAACCAGTCGCTGCCGGACACATCGGCAAACGGGAGCCCTACCGGGGCAGCGGGCCTGGCCGGGGTGACCGGGGTGCCGGGGGTGACGGGCGGAGGCGGCAGGACAGTCTTCTGCCAACGTGCATAGAAGGTCTTGTCGCCGGTCTCCGTCGCGCCGATCTGCCTGACCTGCACGCCGCCGGTGTAGGCGGTGAACCAGCCGAGGAAGGTATAGCCGGGCTTGGTCACATCGGTCGGGAGAACGGTCACAGTGCCCTTGGTGTAGGTCGTCGGGTATTCACCGTTGATCGTGCCGCCATCGGTGACGTAGGTGATGCTCCACGTCTCGACCGGGGTCTCGCCTGCGGTGCAGACGACGTCAGCGCGGTCGCGGATACGGATACGCGGGTAGACCTGCGTGCCGTCCGAGAGGACGAAGGTGTTGTCATAGGAGGCAAGGCCAACCGCCTCGACCTGATTGCCGACGATGGCGTTCTGGACTTCCTTGTCCTTCGTGATGTAGCCGTCGATGAAGACGCGTGCTTCGTTGCCGGCTGCATCCCTGACCATGATGGTCTGGATCTTGCCTTCGGCCTCTTCCACTCTGGTGATCGTGCCCTTGATCTTGACGAGGCTGCCGAGGACGGAGCCGTCGTTGATCTGCGCGGCAGTGACTTCCACGGGAGCCGGAGCCGCTGCGTCGGCGATCTTTTCAATCTTCGTCACAGCCAGCTGACGCTCGCCCTGATAGGAGGACGTCGTACCGGTGACACGGACCTTATCGCCGATCTTAAAGTTGCCTGCGACCGGGAAGGCGTTGATACCGGCGGTGTCGTCCTGCACATAGATGCAGTCGAAGAACGCGGTATCCTTGTCATAGCCGGAGGCGTTGGAGGTCACGATGCCCTCCACGGTGAACTTGACGCCCTCCTCTGTCTCTGCCTGCACATCCGCGATCTTGGTGATCTCGGTCTGGTTGAGCATGGAGACGAGATTCTGGCAGATCTTGTAGTTGGAGTAGTTCTTCTCCGCGCCGCTGTCGGAGACCTGGTACTGCACCTCGAAGTTCGACATGAAGGCTGCGCCGGAGACGATGATGAGGCCCTTGCCCTCGAGCTGCTCAGACGCCATGACCATCAGGCGGTCATCGTTTTTCGCGAAGGTGTACTTCGGGATACCTGCGCCGCCGAGGCCGTCCTTGTCAACGTCCACAGAGTAGGTCGTTGCATGGCCGTAGACTGCCGGGCTGACCGTTGCGGGCAGCGTAGAGGTTGCATTGCCGCTTGCGTCAACCGCGTAGATGGACGCGCCGCCGTAGTGGCTGAAGCGCTCGGTGTAGAGCTTGTCATACGGATGCTCTGCATCGAATTCCACGCCGTTCAGAAGCGGGTTCTCCATGTTGTAGGACGAGAAGTAGAGTCTCCACTTGTCGACGCCGTCGGCTGCGGAGCGGACATCGTCATACGTTGCGTCGTCAGAGATACGGAGGCTGGAGCCGAGTTTGGCAAGAACCTCGTTCTGCGTCGCGGCCATGTGCTTGATGGCCGGGTTGTTCTGGATGACGTCGTAGTTCTCGTAGTTGTCGGACCAACCGGCGAGGATCACCATACCGCCATTGTCGTTGAACGTCTTGATGGCGTTCAGTTCTTCTGTGGAATAGGTCTTCGGATCCTTCTGGGCCGCTTCCAGACGGCGGGACGGAGCCGTCAGGATGATGGCCTTGTACTTGGAATTGCCGCAGGCCGCGATAAGCTCCTCGCTGGTCTTCAGAGTGACTGTACGCACGGAATAGGCCGCAGCCAGTTCGCCGAAGTTGCCCATGGAGTCCTTATAGTTGCCTGCAACGTATTCGTTGTAGTGCGAGGCGTCAATGCCGATGTAGACAAGCTTGCTTGCGTCAAGCACATCGAGCGTGACGTCCTTGGTGAAGGTGTACTCCTTGCCGTCCTGCTCGATCACAGCCGTGATCCGGACGGTCATGATGCGGGCCTTGGTCGGGGTATACTTGAATTCCACATCCTGTGTACTGCTTGCGGCCAGCGTGTAACCGGTGGTATCCGTGCCGATGGTTTCGTTGCCGATGGCATAGGTGATGGACTTGATGGTAGCGGGCTTTGCCTCACTGTTGAAGAACGTGGTGGTGATGGTCAGTTCTTCGTCGGTGACAGGGGTAGACGTGCCGCATTCAGCCTTGGAAATGCCAAGCTTGAGCGATTCGCCGACCCAGACGGGAGCGGTCACGGCCAGATCGCCGTCGCCCTCGGTGACGCGGACGAAGTAATAGGTGTACTCAGGCGCCAGTTCCACGCTGACGGAGCCCTTGGCGAGAGCTGCGGCACTGTCCCAGGTATAGGCGACCTTGCCGGAGTTGACGACCAGTTCGACCTTGGCGATGGAATCGGTGCGGTCGGGATCGTTGAAGGAGATCTCGAAGTTCAGCTTCTCGGGAACGTCGATGATGGAGCCCATCATGTTGCCGTTGACCGTGTAGTCCAGATCGAGGTTCTTGTCCTCGGTGGCGTACATACGGCGTGCTCTGAGCGCTGCATAGATGCCGGATTCGGAGAAGTCGTCGGTCAGGATGACGTCGCGGGCGTCGTTGGCGTTGCCCCAGCGGCCCTTGTGGTTATCCTGGTTGTTGGTCGGGGCGACGTGCCAGCCCTTGTCGAGCGCCATGATGTACTGCTCGTAGCTGGGATAATAGCCGCCTGCGCCGATCTGGCCTTCGCCGTTGCCGACTTCGACCATGTACATACGGGTGTCAACGACAGCATCCCAATAACCGAAGTCAATGAAGTTGCCGAACGTCGTGCCCGGATGGTTGAACTGGCTGATGGAATCGACGCCCTCTGTCTGCGACAGGAGCTTGTAGTAGGCCTGCAGGCCAGCATCCTTGGTCTTGTTGTTGAGCGTCGTGTTGTTGCGGGAGACGATGCCGGGGGTGTTGAAGGTGTTGATATGGCCGGGACCGCCGGACCACGTCATTTCAAAGCCCGCAATGGCGACCTTTTTGCCCGCGTTGGCCGCGTTGAAGGCTGCGACAGTGTTCTTGTAGGTCGCCCAGCTGTGGCTGGAATCGGAATCATTGACAAGAGACGTATCATACAGAGCCGCTTCGACGTTGGGGTTATTCTTGCTGTCGAAGTAGTTGGAATGGTCGGTGAACGCGACGAAGTCGACGTTCGCGATTTCAGGCAGATTCTTGACATAATCCAGTGCGCTTTCCAGCGAGCCAGCGCCGTCGGAATACTGCGTGTGGGAGTGCAGCTGGCCGAAGTAGCGCTGGAAGGTCGCCTCGCCGATGGTGAAGGACCAGGTCTTGCTGGTTTCCTTTTTATCCGCACGCTTGACCGTCACAGTCACCGTGACCTTGCCGTCCGCCATAGCGGCAGCTGGGGTGTAGGTGACCTTGCCGTCTGCGTAGACAGCATCGACCTTTTCACTGTTGACAGTCATCGTTACGCTGGCGTTCTCGCCAGCGTTCGAGATCTCCGCGGAGATCGTCGGCTTTTTGTTCTCGCCGGTCTGCGCGCCCTGCGCGGGCGTTACGTTGGAGATCACAGGCTCGTCGAGGATGTCGACGGTGTAGGACGCTCTGGCCTCGTTGCCCTTGATATCCTTGAACGCGAAGGTCAGGGTCATCGTGCTGCCGTTTTCAGCGGCCTTTGCAATCTGCGTATCCCAGACGGTGATATGTGCTGTGCCCTTGCCGGTCGTAAAGTCGCCGAGGACTTCCACGTCTGTGCTGCTCGTTACGCCGTCAACCAGATTGCCCTTTTCATCGCGAACACTGTACTCGATCCACGGATTGTCGATCGCATAGATCGTGTCGATCTCGAGGTCAAACTTGTAATTGCTGCCGACATAGGCCGGGAGCATGGTTTCGGGGAAGGTGATGGTGGGCTGCACGACGAGGCCGCCGTCCACATTCACGCCGTCCGCCACGGGATAGAAGAAGAAGGAGTAGATGGTGTAATCCGTGACCTTGCTCTTATCCATGCTGTAGGTCTTGAACGAATCGGAGTAGTACTCCAACCACTGGCTATACCTATTGTTGAACTTCGCCGTGCGGCTCTCCAGCTCATAGCCGCCCACGCCGCCGGAGCATTCGCGGACGAGCCAGTCGGCGTCGTCAGTCGTAACGCCCTCTTCGGAGAAGTCCTTGCTGTAGAACGCGTTGTTGCCGGTGCCGTTGGAGCAGAGGTAGCCATAGGCTTCGCTCTTGAAGCGGAGGTATTCGCCGTTCTGCTCGACGGTGAACACAACAGCGCCGTTCGCCGGGGTGGCCTTGCCGTCCGCAACGGTGGCTGCCGCCTTTTCAATGGACTTCGAATCGTTCTCCGCCGACAGGACTGCCTGTGCGTTCTGGTTGTAGATCACGAACTTGTCGCCGGGCTTGGGCAGATCGCCGGAGGGCTGGTCAGCAGATGCAGGGTCGACCCGGTAGAGCGTGAACTCGCACGGATACTGCTGACTTGCAACCGTGTTGTTCTTATAGGCTTTAAACTTGTTAAACCCACCGTATGTAGAATCCGTGCTGGTATTGCTGGCCAGCGTAACAGTATCATCACCGGCACCCATAAATTTGAAGGTCTGATTTTCTGCGCTGAACGACCACGCCCAGCTATAATTACCAGACTGAATGCCATTGCTGTTTCCACCGGAAGGTGCAATGGCCATGCCGTTTTTATCAGTCAGCGTAACAGACTGTCCGCTTACCTTCAGCGTCCAAACCGCGCCTTCCGTCTTCGTCACCTTGTCCTCCGCTACAGTCGGCTGTACAACCGTCAGCCACTTCCCGCTGAGTTCCAGCGGTGCGTAGCCGGTGGAAACAATCATGACATAAGAGCCGTCTGTCAACTGGTCAGCAGAAGTTAGCTTTCCAAGTTTGTCCTCTCCATCTTCTTTCCTGACCGTATAGGTGAACGTCGCTTCGTCGCTGTCGTCCATGCCGGCCTTCGTGGCCTTGACGGTGAAGGTGACGTCTTCATTCACGGTCGCCGTTGTGCCCTCGGTGAAGGTCGTGCCGTCCGTCGCATAGAGGATCGTCGCGCCCTCGGTCTCGCAGGAGAAGGTGACCTCCGTGCCCTTGGCTACCTCGCCCGCAGCCAGAGAAGCCGTCGGGGTCGCGACCTTCTGGGTCGGGGTGGGAGGAGGCACAAGGCCGCCGATGAAGTTCTTTTCCCGCGTCAGCTTGTAGAACGTCATGCCGAAGTCCTTCTCCGTCAGACGATCCGTGCTGGTGCAGTAGGCGCTGAACTCGGTGTACTTGGCATAGTACTCCATGTAGACCTTGCCATACTGGCCGGTCAAGCCATTGCCGGACATATAGTAGGACGCATTTTCTGCATTGCAGGTTTCAACGTCCCACTTTACCGCGCCGTCCCCGGTCAGGTTCAGGTTGAACTTGCCGTTGTTCGTGCCCATCGTGAGGGTGGTATCTGTGCCCTGCTTGAAAGAGTATGTACCGTCCTCGTTCTTCGTGACCGTCCAGACCAGCTTATCAAAGCTGTCCGCCGTCAGGGCATTCTCAGCAACCGTCGCCGCGGCGGGTTTGAGATAGTAGCTGCCCAGCATTTCGCCAGCGACAGCATAGCCGTTGCCAGCATTGTAGATCACGACCTGATCGCCGGTCGCAATCGTATCGGCCTTGACGTATTTGTTGACCCACTCAAAGACATCGACAGAGACGACCAGCTCCTTGCTGTCCTCCATGCCGTCCTTCGTGGCCTTGACGGTATACGTCTCGTTATGCGAAGCCGAGATCGGGCCGGTGTATGCCTGATACTCCGTGCCTGCGGTCTTGTAGTAGATCGTCGCGCCCTCGGTCTTGCACTCGAACTTGATCTCCGTGCCAACCTCGATCTCAGCGCCGTCCGCTACGTTCGCAGTCGGGGTTTCGACCTGCTGCTTGGCTGCGGTTTCAATCTTGTACAGCGAGATCGGCTGCTGATTCTGCGACTTGTAGTAACGGAATCTGGTGCCGTTCTTTGCTGCATTGTTGTATTGCAGTGTTGTTCCGTCGCTGGTAACGATCACCTTACCGCTGGTAAGTTCAATCGTATTGAGGGACTGTGTGGAACCACTGTTCAGCTTGTTGCTTCCGGACTTACCCGAAATATACTTTCCGCTTGCAGACTTGATGGCGTAGCCGCCAGTCATCGGCTCAACGGTAAACGCATATTTCGCATAATCACCGGTGATTTTGCTGTCGGTGATCGTAACATCGACCTTGTTCCCTTCAACGTCAAGCTTGTCAAGGGAACCGTCCATAATCAGTTTGTCACCCTCGGACACGATCAGGTATGTACCAGACCAGTCTGCAGGCGCTTTTGTGACCTTGGTGTAAGTCTGCGTCTGCGCTGTCCCCTCCGCCATGGCGACCGGCATGACCGAAAGGACCATGACGACTGCCAGCAGCAGCGCGAGACACCGCGTTGTGCGTTTTTTCATGCTTGCATTTCCTCCTGATTTCTGTTCAAATTCTGAATGTTCATGTTGTGCGCAGGCTCGTCCTGCGCAAAGCACCTTTTTGAACCCTCCTTCTGCGGATTGATACAGAAACGAAAACGGCTGCCGGTCAAGGGAGCCGCAGTCGCAGAGTTCTGTATTTCATAGTATAGCAGTTCCACCCGTTAAAATCCAGTGCCTTTACGGAGATTTTACCGATTTTACGTAAATTTTACCGGGAATTTTTTGTGGATTTTGTCTATATAATCCCTGACCGGCAGACAAAGCCCGCCCGGCAGTCCCCGCCGGACGGGCAGGAACGCTGTCCGGGAAGCCGGCTGATGCTGCGGATCCGGGCGCTGCGGCTGATAAAACCGCCCCGCCGGGGCATTCATACATAAGATATGAATTGTTCACAAATAATTTAAGTCTGTAGGTATTGACAACGCTGGCAGGCGGTGGTACACTGCGTTTAGCACTCAGGGGTAAAGAGTGCTAAGGCGAAAGGAGGAACGAACCATGGAGCTTTCAGACCGGAAAAAGAAGATCCTGCGTGCGATCGTGGATCTTTACATCCGCACGGCGGAGCCGGTGGCATCCAAGACCATTGCGCAGATGCCGGACATGGATTTTTCCTCCGCGACCATCCGCAACGAGATGGCGGAGCTGACGACGCTCGGATATCTGGAGCAGCCGCACACCTCCGCCGGACGCATCCCGTCGCCTGCCGGGTACCGGCTGTACGTCGACGAGCTGATGCAGGACTACCGCCTGTCGACCGATGAAACGAAGTCGATCAATCAGGCGATGGAGCTGAAAATGCAGGAGGTCGACAAGGTCGTCTCGCAGGTCGGCAAGCTTGTCTCGCAGATGACGAATCTGCCCGCCTACGCCATGGCGGCGCGTGCCGCCGGGCTGACGGTCAGGCGGTTCGACCTGATCCTCGCGGACAGCGGCAGCTTTATTCTCGTCGTGATGCTGAGCGACAGCTCCGTCAAGAATAAGCTCATCCGGCTCCCGGTCGAGCTGACGGAGGCGGATCTGAAGCTTCTCGGCGCAGTGCTGAACGCAAGCGTCACGGAACTGACTGCCGAGCAGCTGACGCCCGAACTTCTGTCCCGCGTGACCAGAAGCGCCGGAAATGCGGCCAGCCTCGTGCCCGTCATCATGGATTTCGTCACGTCGCTTCTGCATCAGGAGCACAGCGAGGTCTACATGACCGGGCAGGCCAAGCTTCTCGGCCAGCCGGAGTACCACGACATCGACAAGGCGCAGAAAATGCTCTCCGCGCTCGACGAGGATGTGGTTTCCAATCTTCCCGCCGCGCTTTCCCCGGACAGCCGGACGCAGATCCTGGTCGGCCCGGAAAACGTGTCGAAGGAGCTGCGCGACACCAGCGTCGTCATGACGAAGTTCGACATCGGCGACGGGATGCAGGGCCTGATCGGCGTGGTCGGCCCGACCAGAATGGATTACGCGCAGATCACCGCCCGGCTGAGCTACTTCGCCGAGAACCTGAGCCGGATGTTCCAGAAAAACCAGACCCCGGCAATCGAAGGGCCGGAAAATAAGCACAATGACCCGGAGGCATAGATATGAGTAAGAAAACAAACAGCAATCCGGCTTCGGAGGAAAAGGCACAGGCCGCCTCCGCAGCCGAGCAGACAGAAGAAGCTGCGCAGCAGACCGAAGCCGAAGCCGCGAAGCAGTCCGAGGAAAAAAAGCCCGAGGAAGCCAAGCAGCAGGAGGCAAGCGAGTTTGAAAAGGCGCAGCAGGCGCTGGCACAGGAGCATGACAGCTATCTGCGGCTGGCCGCCGAATACGACAACTACCGCAAGCGCAGCCAGAAGGAAAAGGAAAGCCTCTATACCGACATCCGTTCGGAGACGGTCGAGAAGTTCCTTCCCGTGTACGACAATCTCGAGCGGGCGCTGGCACAGGAGACGCAGGATGCCGCGTTTAAAAAGGGCGTCGAGATGACGATGAACCAGCTCGTCTCCGTCATGGAAAAGCTGGGCGTCGTGAGCTTCGGCGCGGCAGGCGAGGTCTTTGACCCGCAGCTTCATAACGCGGTCATGCACGTCGAGGACGAAGCGCTTGGCGAAAACGTCATTGCAGAGGTCTTCCAGAAGGGCTTCAAGGTCGGCGATAAAGTCGTCCGCTTCGCGATGGTAAAGGTCGCAAATTAAAAAAGCACCTACGCCGGGGATCCGGCAGCATCTAAATTTGTAAATACAGGCATTCATATAGGAGGAAATTATTATGAGTAAGATTATCGGCATTGACCTTGGTACTACCAACAGCTGTGTAGCAGTTATGGAAGGCGGCGAACCCGTCGTCATCGCGAACGCCGAAGGCAACCGCACCACCCCGTCCGTCGTCGCGTTCTCCAAGACCGGTGAAAGAATGGTCGGTCAGGTCGCAAAGCGTCAGGCCGTTACCAACCACGAGCGCACCGTCGCTTCCATCAAGCGTCACATGGGCTCCGATTACAAGGTCGACATCGACGGCAAGAAGTACACCCCGCAGGAGATCTCCGCGATGATCCTGCAGAAGCTGAAGGCGGACGCCGAGGCATATCTGGGCGGCACCGTCACTGAGGCCGTTATCACCGTTCCCGCATATTTCAACGACGCACAGCGTCAGGCCACCAAGGACGCAGGCAAGATCGCAGGTCTTGACGTCAAGCGTATCATCAACGAGCCGACCGCAGCCGCTCTGGCCTACGGCGTCGACAAGGAAGCCGAGCAGAAGGTCATGGTCTACGACCTCGGCGGCGGCACGTTCGATGTCTCCATTCTGGACATCGGCGACGGCGTTATCGAAGTCCTTGCCACCAACGGCAACACCCACCTCGGCGGCGATGATTTCGACGAGTGCGTCATGAACTACCTCGTTTCCGAATTCAAGAAGGCAGAGGGCATCGATCTGTCCAACGACAAGGTCGCCATGCAGAGACTGAAGGAAGCCGCCGAAAAGGCCAAGATCGAGCTGTCCGGCGTGACCTCCACGAACATCAACCTGCCGTATATCACCGCTGACGCAACAGGCCCGAAGCATCTGGACGTCACGCTGACGCGTGCAAAGTTCAACGAGCTGACCGCCCATCTGGTCGAAGCGACCGCAGGCCCGGTCAAGCAGGCGATGGCCGATGCCGGTCTGACCGCCAACGATATTTCCAAGGTTCTGCTGGTCGGCGGCTCGACCCGTATCCCGGCTGTGCAGGACGAGGTCAAGAAGCTGACCGGTAAGGAAGGCTTCAAGGGCATCAACCCCGACGAGTGCGTGGCTGTCGGCGCAGCGATCCAGGGCGGCGTGCTTGGCGGCGACGTCAAGGGCCTGCTGCTGCTGGACGTCACTCCGCTGTCTCTCGGCATCGAGACGATGGGCGGCGTGTTCACCAAGCTGATCGACCGCAACACCACCATCCCGACCAAGAAGAGCCAAGTCTTCTCTACCGCCGCTGACAGCCAGACCTCCGTTGAGGTCCATGTCCTGCAGGGTGAGCGTGAGATGGCAGCCGACAACAAGACGCTCGGTGTGTTCCAGCTGACCGGCATCGCTCCGGCGCCCAGAGGCGTTCCGCAGATCGAGGTCACGTTCGACATCGACGCCAACGGCATCGTGAACGTCTCCGCGAAGGATCTCGGCACCGGCGCCGAGCAGAAGATCACCATCACCGCTTCCTCCAACCTCTCGAAGGAGGATATCGACAAGGCTGTCCGCGAAGCGGAGCAGTATGCGGCGCAGGATAAGGCCCGCAAGGACGAGGTCGACACCCGCAACAACGCCGACCAGATCATCTACCAGTCCGAAAAGACCCTGAATGAGATGGGCGACAAGGTCACAGAGGCTGAGAAGGCCCCCGTCAAGGAAGCCATTGAAAAGCTGAAGACCGCCCAGAAGGGCACCGACCTCGCCGCCATCAAGGCTGCGACCGAGGAGGTTCAGAAGGCGTTCTACGCCGTGTCCGAGAAGCTCTATAAGAACGCGGCCCCGCAGGGCGAGCCGAATGCCAACCCGAACGCCGGTCAGGCCGGCCAGCAGGCGGGCGGCAATGACGACGGCGTCGTCGACGCGGACTACGAAGAGGTCAAGGACAACTAATTCGTGAAGCACAGCTTGACAGGGGCGGCGTGACCGCCCCTATCGGCTGTTACCCACCGAATCTGAGGTGAGATAGTATGGCAGATCAGAACAAACGAGATTATTACGAGGTGCTGGGCGTCGAGAAAAACGCGTCCGACGCCGAGATCAAAAAGGCCTACCGCAAGCTGGCCATGAAATACCACCCCGATCAGAACCCCGGCGACAAGACCGCCGAGGAAAAGTTCAAGGAGATCAACGAGGCGTATGAGGTCCTGTCCGACGCCGATAAAAAGGCCCGGTACGACCAGTACGGCTTCGCGGGCGTCGACCCGAATTTCAATCCGAACGCGGGCTTCGGCGGATTTGGAGGCGGCGGCTTCAGCGGCTTCGGGGATTTCAGCGATATCTTCGGCGATTTCTTCGGCGGCGGCGCGTCGTCGTCCGGCCGCAGAAGAGGCCCGGCGAAGGGCCAGAACGTCGTCAGCGAGATCGAGATCAGCTTTGAGGACGCGGCCTTTGGCTGCGAGCGCGAGATCACCTTCTCCCGCATCGAAACCTGCAGCACCTGCCATGGAAGCGGCGCAAAGGAGGGCACGAGCCCCCAGACCTGTACGTACTGCCACGGCACCGGCACCGTGCGCACCCAGCAGAATTTCATGGGCATGACCATGCAGTCCAATCAGCCGTGCCCGAAGTGCGGCGGCAGCGGCACCATCATCACCGACCCCTGCACCGCCTGCCGGGGCAAGGGCAAGGTGCGCCACACGAAGACCATCCGCGTCAAGGTTCCTGCCGGCATCGACGACGGCCAGTCCTTCCGCGTGCGCGACGAGGGCAATGCCGGCTCGAACGGCGGCCCGAACGGCGATCTGCTCGTGACCGTTTCCGTGCGCAAGCACCCGATCTTCACGCGTGACGGAGCGAACGTCATGTGCCAGATGCCCATTTCGTTCACGCAGGCCGCGCTCGGCGCGTCCATCGAGGTGCCCACACTCGACGGCAAGGTGCGCTATCAGATCCCCGAGGGCACGCAGACCGGCACGACCTTCCGCCTGCGCGGCAAGGGCATTCCCTATGTCGGCTACAAGACGCGCGGCGACCAGTTCGTCACCGTCGTCGTTGAAACGCCGACAAAGCTCACGCGGGAGCAGAAGGAGCTGCTCAAGCAGCTCGAATCCTCCGTCGGCGACGACGGCCAGCCCAAGCGCAAGAGCTTCTTCGACAAGCTCAAGGGCTGAACCCATCCATAAAAAATTGACGC
>OLGN01001366.1_pt1 | contig 13949 bp, 5 predicted proteins | sample 1605941 | NCBI WGS metagenome assembly OLGN01 (sample SAMN03283269) | human gut metagenome | biome: human-associated habitat; material: feces | host: Homo sapiens | place: USA | collected 2013
CGTTGCGTGCGCTGACCGCTCCGGTAACGCAATGATCCTCGAACCAGACGCGCAGCTCGTTGCTGGAGTAGCGGCCGACCAGATTACCCCATGTGAGCATGCGGGTCACATAGCCCGCCGGATTGCTCTCATGGAATTCAAACAGGCGAATGCCGCGGTACCGCGACTTGGGACCATAGCATTCGAACCCGCACGTGGGTGCATAGCCCAGATCGATATCATGCACATGACCAACGAAAGAGTTCTTATGGTCATGCCCGCAGAACAGCGCGAAATAGCCGCCAGCCTCGCGCAAGGCATCCACCTCGCCCACATTCTCGTCCGCGCAGCCGATCGCCTCGCCGAGCCGCGAGCCGGGGCGGCAGACCTCATGGTTGAGCACATAGCAACGCCCGGCGTGCGTGCGCGCGCCTTCCACGGCGTTCGGCGTCCATGCGGGCACTTCCTTCAGACAATCGTAGAATTCCTGCGGCGGAATGTGCTGGAAGGCGATGGCCGGCACGGGCTTGCCGTCGCCATTGCGCTCGCCCAACTCGGTTTGGACGGACCCCAGCCATTCGATGGCCTTGGGGGTGGGGGTGCCGTACCCGTCGGCGTCGGCCAGGTCGAGTCCTCGCGGATTGACCACATACGCCGGGTATTGGGCGTCGTTTTCTTCGGGTTTGCCGGCATAATCGCCTGAATTGACCATCATAACGGACATGGCCACGCGGCCGGAACCATCGGAGGACTCGACGGGCAGCGCGAACGTGCCGGGCTCGAGACTGTCGTCGGGGTTCAGGCAGCCGGGGTATTCGCGGTAGATGTCATCCTGTTCGTCGGCCAGAATGCCGCATTGGAAGTCGTGGTTGCCGTAGGTGGCGGCAAAGGGCACGCCGGCCTCGACGACCGGACCAAGGAAACCGGAGAACGTGCGGCGGACCTTTTCGCGGGTCTCAATCATGAGTTCGTCGAGGGTCGCCGGCGTCTCGTGTGCGGGGCTGGCCTTGCCGGATTGCGTTGAATATACGAGGGTGGAAACCGTCTCGGGCGTGGGGCTGGTCTCAACGGAATCGCCTACTTCGGAAGTCGTGATCACGTCGGTCGAATCGGCGCCGGCAGCGGCGACGGCGTTCGTCACGGTATCGGGGTCAAGCAGCGCGGCTGGTACAGGCTTGCCGGCTTCGGTGAGACGATCGGCCACGCGATCGGATGTTTTGCGAATTACGGGGTGACGCTTGATCCCGCGGATTTTGGCCTCGATCTCGGTGACCGCGCGCACGCGAGCGCCCGGCTCTTCGCCGCGGCGGCGCAGGAACGTGTCGATGTAGGCGGGATCATAGCCGCGGATCTGGTCGCCGGTGAACACCACAAGATCCGGATCGGCTTCGCGGATGGCCTCGCGGATGAGGCGGATGGTGTCGGGCAACACATCGGGGCCGTCCTGTACGTCGGCCATTTGCAGCACGCGGAAGCTGCCGTCTTCGCGGAATCGCAAGCTCGTCATAGCTCTTCAGTCTATGTTGCCGGGCGGCGGATCGCCCGCGCGTTCACAGGACTGGCACAGCAAGGGGCGGGGCAGGGCGGGGTGCCGCAGCCGTGTTGTTGCTTGATGGTGCCGCGATTTTGTCATGCAGCGTCGGTGGAGATCCAGACAGCGTCCCTATGCTGACGTTCTGAGACCATTGGCGTCGTTACTGATTCATAGAATGGCCCGGCGCCGACGCTCAAAGAGGCTAGCGTCGGCGGTGGGCCAATATTTGTCGCGTTGCCGATGGTTGTGGGCCTCGTAGCGTCGGTAGTGTGCCATAGCCTGGCAATTTGCCGACGATAAGCTTTCCCAGAGTCGGTATTTCGCCATAAGTTGGTCCGCTGACGACGCTGAGCCGTTTGGCTGTCGGTGCAGTACCAATATTTGGCCCGCCGCCGACGTATGGAGGGCCATCTGGTGGGGTATCGCAGGCGGGGTGTTGTGCCGGAGTCAAAGCGTGGCCCGGCGCCGACGCTGAGTGCCCTCATGTCAGCCAGGTGCATAAGCAAATGCCACGATACGGCATTTCCCGCGGGTTTGCCCGAACCGGCCTGTAGGATGTTACGTGCGTATTGACAAATCCGCGTGGCCCGGCGCCGCCCTGGCACAACGCCGCAGTCGCGTCCGCAAGAGGGCCCGCGCAATAACCAGTAAAGGAGGAACAATGGGTCAGGATCAATCATCCGTTTTTGATCTCGCAGCGGTAGCCGCAGCGTCCAATGGGGGGAACAACGACCCGCTGCTGCCTCCGGCGCGATTCATTGGCGATCCGCAGAAGCCGAGTCGTATGCCGTACAACAAGTACGCCGCCTACGACAAGCAGATCCCGTTTGATTACCCGGAGCGTACGTGGCCGGGCAAGCGACTGCAGCGCGCGCCGCGCTGGTGCTCCGTCGATCTTCGCGACGGCAATCAGGCCCTCGTCAACCCGATGGATTCCGAGCGCAAGCTGCGTTTCTGGAACCTGCTCGTCTCCATGGGATTCAAGGAGATCGAGGTGGGCTTCCCGTCCGCTTCCGAGACCGATTTCGACTTCATCCGTATGCTCATCGAGCGTGAGCTGATTCCGGACGACGTGACCATCGTGGTACTCACCCAGTGCCGCGAGCACCTCATCCGCCGCACTTACGAGGCGCTCAAGGGTGCCAAGCGCGCCATCGTGCACTTCTACAACTCCGTGTCTGTGTTGCAGCGCGAGGTCGTGTTCCGCAAGAACAAGGAGGAGATCAAGAAGCTCGCCACCGACGCCGCCGAACTGTGCAAGGACCTCGAGAACGAGGCCAAGGGCATCGACCTGTACTACGAGTACTCGCCGGAATCCTTCACCGGCACCGAGCCGGAGTACGCCGTCGAGGTGTGCAACGCCGTGATCGGTGTTATCAAGCCGACTCCCGAGCACCCGATGATCATCAACCTGCCCGCCACCGTGGAAATGACCACGCCGAACGTGTTCGCCGACGAAGTGGAGTACGTCTCCACCCACCTCGACGACCGTGACTCCGTGGTGCTCTCCCTCCACCCGCACAACGACGAAGGCATGGGCGTGGCCGCCACCGAGCTGGCCGTGCTGGCCGGCGCCGACCGCGTGGAAGGCTGCCTGCTGGGCAACGGCGAGCGTACCGGCAACGTCGACTTGGTCACGCTGGGCCTCAACTGGCTCACCCAAGGCATCGACCCGCAGCTTGACCTGTCCAACGTGCCCGAGATTCGCAAGACGGTTGAGTACTGCAACCAGATCAAGATTTCCGAGCGTCACCCGTACGCCGGCAACTTCGTGTTCACTGCGTTCTCCGGCTCGCATCAGGACGCCATCAAGAAGGGTCTCGAGGCTCGTCAGGTGGCCGCCGAGCGCGCTGGTGCCGATCTCGACAGCTTCGTGTGGCTTGTGCCGTACCTGACGATCGACCCGAAGGACATCGGCCGTACGTACGAAGCCATCATTCGCGTCAACTCGCAGTCCGGCAAGGGCGGCATGGCCTACCTGCTCAAGACCAACCACAATCTTGACCTGCCCAAGCGTCTGCAGATCGAATTCGACAAGATCGTGCAGAACTACGCTGACACGACCAAGAAGGAAGTCAAGGACGAGGATATCTGGCGTCTGTTCAAGGACGAGTACCTGCCGGTCGAACAGTCCGGCATGACCGCCGCCGGTGTGGTTGTGGGCGATACTCATGACGCCTCGCTCGTGCCGTGGGGCCGCTTGAAGCTGCTCAAGGTGGCCGTCAGCTCCGGTGAGGATGGCTCCGACACCGTGCTCAAGGCTCGTCTGCTCGACCGCGGCGTGAACGTCGGGGTCGATGCGCCCGTGGAGCGCGAGGTCTCCGGCATCGGCAACGGTCCGATCGCCGCTTTCCTCAACGCCATTTCCAACTTTGGCGTTGACGCCTCGATTATGGATTACGCGGAGCACACCATGTCCGTCGGCACCGACGCCATGGCCGCCTCGTACGTGGAATGCCAGGTCGGCGAGGCCGATGACGCGCAGATCGTGTGGGGCGTCGGCATCGATTCGTCGATTACCACTAGCGCCCTGAAGTCGATTATCTCCGCCATCAACCGTTCCCAGCGCAAGCGCTGAGCGCTAACAGAACAAAAACAAGGCTCCCTCTGATTGCATCAGAGGGAGCCTTGTTGTCTGTGTTTTACTTACTACTGAGTGACGCCGTTGGTGCCGGTGTTCCCGCCGGTGCCTCCGGAATTACCATTATCGTTGCCGGTATTGTTCCCGTTGTCACCGCCGGTATTGTTGCCGGCGTTGCCATCTCCGCCGGTAGTGGTGCCGGGATAATTCGGGCACTCGGTGGAATAGCTCGGATTGGCGAGGCACTGCTGGGCGAACTCCTGAGCCTGCTGTTGCTTCTTGGCTTCCTCTTCGGCCGCCTTCTGCTGTGCGTCCTGCTCAGCCTGCTTCTGCGCGTCTTCGGTGGACTGCTTGTTGGTGTTGTTGGACAGGCCGCTGCTCTGTCCCTTGCCCAAGCCCCAAGTGCCGTCGGAGCCGCCGATCTTGCCGTTGTCTTTAGCGGTCGGGAACTGCTCCGCCTCGGTGCCTTGCAAGGCCTGAGCCATGAACTCCTGGAACAGGTGGGCGGGGTATCCAGTGGAAGAGACGCCGTATCCGGAGAAGGCTGGCACCACTTGCGGATTGCCCTTATCGTCCGGATTCCAGATAGCCCACACATTCATCATGCTGGGGGTGTATCCCACGAACGACGAAGCCATTTCGTCGTTGGCGGTACCGGACTTGCCGGCGACGGGCCGGCCCAACATGCTGGATGTGCCGGCCGCCGTACCGTACGTGGTGGTGCCCTGCATGGCCTTCTGTACCAAAGCGCAGTCGTTGGCATCGAACACCTTGGTGCCGTTGCTGGGCGCGTTGTACATGTCCTTATTGTTGGAATCAAGCACTTTGGACACCATGTGCAAGGTGTTCTTCACGCCATTGTTGGCGATGGTCGAATGGCCTTGCGCCAAATCCCACACGGTCAGGGCGTTGATGCCCAGCACGTTGTACATGGAGTTTTCATCGATATCGCCCTGAATGCCCGCGTCATGGGCGATTGCGGCCGTGCGCTTCGGCGTCAGATGCTCATTGACGTTCATGAACACCGTGTTCACCGAGTTGGCGGTGGCCTGATACAGATTGATGTTGCCCCAGTTGTTCTCCAGAGCGTTGTTCACCTCTTGATCCAAGCCGGTGAAGTGCTGGTGGGAATTGCCGTTGAACAACGTATCGAAGCTGACGCCGGATTGCGCGGCCCCCAGCAAAGCGAACGGCTTCATAGTCGAACCCGGTTCGAATACGGCCTGATCGGCATTGTTGAGCTGCTTGGACAGATAATCTGAACCGGCGTATACGGACAATACTTCACCGGTCTTCGGGTCCAGCGCTATGCCGCCGATTTGCAGGGATTCAGGCATGTCGTCCAGACGGGTGTCGCCGATGGACTGCATAAGATCCTGCTTGCTCTTGTCGATGGTGGTGATGATCTTGTATCCGCCAGTATCCAAATCCTCTTTGGTAAAGGCCTTGGACTGCACCAGCTCGCGGCGCACCATATCCAGCAGATAACCGTTCGGCCCCGCGTATTCGTTCTGCTGCGCCACCGCGGCGGTCTGCGGGAACTTGGCATCAGTGTGCTGCTTGGCAGTGATGTAACCATCCTCCTGCATGATGTTCAGCACACGCTTGAAGCGCGATTTGGCCATATCGGCGTTATCGGCCGGATCCCACGTGGACGGTGACGGAATAATGCCGGCGATCATCGCCGCCTCAGACAGCGTCAGATCCTTGGCGTCCTTATTGAAGTATGCCTTGGCCGCTGCCTGGATACCGTAGGAGTTGCGGCCCAGATAGATGGTGTTCATGTAATTGCACAGCACCTCGTCCTTGGATTCGGTCTGCGCGATTTTGATGGCCATGATGGCCTCGCGCGCCTTGCCCACATAGGATGTGGTTTCGCCCATGTAATACCGCTCGGCATACTGCTGGGTGATGGTGGAACCACCTTGGCGCGTGCCCTTGGTCACATTATTAATGAATGCGCGGGCGATGCCCTTCAGATCAAGGCCTTTATCCGTGTAGAACGTACGGTTTTCGGACGCCACAATCGCGTTGCCGATGTAGTCCGGCAGCCCCTCGCAAGAGATGATTTCACGATTCTGTTCCGCGTAGGAGCCGATCGCGGTGGTGCCGTCCGCGTAATACACGGTGGTTTTCTCGGCCAACGCGAACTTTTCGGGTTGCGGGACCTCGGTGGTGGTGTACAGGTATGCGAATACTGCGATACCGGCCAGCAAGCCCAGTCCAATCAGGGAGAAGAAGATGCCCAGCACCCATTTCAGTACACGGTGCTTGCCTTTTCCTGTGTTCTTTTTCTTCCTGTTCGGGGCTCGATGGCTATTGGAAGCCTTGTGGCTTGCGTGGCGGGAACGGCTCTCCTGGGGCGTATAGGGGCCCTCCTGTGCGGAGTGGCCGGCTCTGCTTTGCGCGGTGCGCGGTTGCCTCAGAGCGGGGCCATTGCCTCCCGAATGTGCACGACGAGTATAAGAAGCCATGGTGTCCACCGTAACTGTTGGCCTTGAACAATCGTTTGACGTGAGCGTAGCCACACGCGTTTATGCCGGTATTTTTCCGGAATTCTTACAATTGGGCACGCTTCTTGATGCTGCATGAATATTGCCTGAATGCGCTGGTTGGTCTGCCGTGCGACCCGGCGCGCACGTTTCGTGTCGCTGCGCTGGTCCATACGTCTCCATAGACTTATCCCCAGCCTCCACGCGGCGCTATGTCACCCAACTCCCCCAGGGCAGGAATGCAGCAAGGGTAAGTGGCCTCTGACGGGTGTGTGGAGGTTTTCTTTATGTGCGGATTTGGCTGTGAGCTGGCACTAGCGTGGTCCCCTGTCCGGGGCGCGGCCGTACAGTCGAACGTATGAATGACGCACAGACCCCTAGAATTCGCGACCCGCATGCGGCGGTCAATCTGGTCGGCTCAGGCGCAGCGCAGCCTGACTCGTCGTCGAACGTTGTTGACCCATTGGCTGCGCTCGGCCCGGTCTCCGGTTCAGATGCATCGGCATCCACATCAGGCTCCTTACGGGATTTCAGGCCGCTGGACATGGACGATGCGGATGGGGCATCTGATATCGACCGTGGCTTGGCCCGGCTCGACCCGCTTACCGTGCGCCCGCGAATCTCCAGCCGCGTACTGTGCGTGGTATTCGGTCTGCTCCTGATCGCTATCGGCTTCGGCGTGTGGTGGGGGTGCGTGTTTACCGAAAACGGACAATCGTACGACGAACTGGTCTGGAAAAACCTGCACAACGATGTACCGTCCTGGGCCACCGGCGTGATGAACGCCGTCGCACAATCCTGGCTGGTTATCGCTGTCAGCTGCACAATTGCCGCAATCGGCATTATTACGGCGCTGATTCGACGCCGCTGGTGGTTGGCCGGGCAAATCGCCGTGTTCGCCGTGGTCTGCTTGGCCGTCACCCGTATCAAGGGTCTGTTGCCGCGTCCGTTCATCATCAACACTGAATCTCCTGCCGCTAATTCCGCGCCTTCCGGTCACACGATGCTGGCCGCAGCCTGTGCGGTGATTCTGCTGCTTACCGTGCCTCGTGCGGTTCGAGCTTTGGCGGGCGTCATCGGCGTGGTTTGGGCGGTGACCGTCGGTGTCTCCGTGATATACGGACAATGGCATCGCCCTTCGGATGTGGCGATGTCCATCCTGCTGGTGGCGGGATTGGCCCTGCTCGCTCTGGCAGTTACGCGCAAGTCCGGCATGGACGAGCCGGGTCGCCGCGTCTCCTCAGTGAGCGTGCAAATCGTCGGCAGCGTGCTGATTACCGGGGGCCTGCTGTTGCTCGCCTACAGTGGTTATGTGATCTGGCAGGTGGTGCCGGGGCTCAATGTCAGCGCCAGCTGGGCGGTTCAGGGGGCGAATGTCAGCGCTGTTGTGGGCATTGCGGGTGTGGCCATGCTCGCATTCGGACTGTTGCTGGCCCTGCGTCAGATTACTGCAGCGCCCTTAAGCCGGCTGGGTCTGATCGGCGCTCCGCCGGCACCGCCCAAACGGTAAAACATGGGGTGCGAACGGCCGAATTTGCCCGGCACAACGGCGGAATTTGGCAGTTGGACATGATTCATGAGTATTATGACGCCAGAAACGTCGTGTGTTTCGCGCAATACATAAGGAGTGGGTATGGCTACCAAACTGGTGATTGTGGAGTCTCCGACCAAGGCCCACAAGATCGGTGACTACCTGGGCAAGGGGTACACCGTCATGGCGTCGGTCGGCCATATCCGAGACCTCGCGCAGCCCAGCCAGGTGCCCGCGGCAGACAAGGCCAAGTTCGGCAAGTTCGGCGTGGACGTCAACGACGGGTTCAAGCCGTATTACATTGTCGACGGCGACAAGAAGCGTACGGTCAGCGAACTCAAATCGGCCCTGAAGAACGCCGATGAACTCTATCTGGCGACTGATGAGGATCGCGAGGGCGAGGCCATCGCGTGGCACTTGGTGCAGACCTTGAAACCCGAGGTGCCGGTCAAGCGCATGGTGTTCCACGAGATCACCAAGAACGCCATCAACGCCTCCCTGAACAACACGCGCGATGTGGATGGCAATATGGTCGACGCACAGGAGACCCGCCGCATCCTCGACCGTCTGTACGGCTATGAGCTGTCGCCGGTGCTGTGGCGCAAGGTGGGCCCAGGCCTGTCCGCCGGCCGCGTGCAGTCCGTGGCCACCCGCCTGATCGTGGAACGCGAGCGCGAACGCATGGCGTTCAAGCGCGCACCGTACTGGGATATCGTCGCCACGCTGTCCGCGCCTGACGCGCTGGGGGAGCGTGCCGAATTCTCCGCCCGCATGATCGCGCTCGGCGGCAAGCGACTCGCCGGCTCCAAGGATTTCGGTGCCGACGGCCAGCTGACCCCGGACGGGTTCGCGGCGAACGTTCGCCAGCTTGATGAGGCTGGTGCCACCGCCGTGGCTTCGGCGCTGAAGACCGCCGATTTCACTGTGATGTCGATGGAAACCAAGCCGTACCGCCGCCGCCCGCAGCCGCCGTTCACCACCTCGACCCTGCAGCAGACCGCCGGCAATCGCCTCGGCATGGGTGCTCGCGCCGTGATGCGCGCGGCCCAAAGCCTGTACGAGAACGGCTACATCACCTATATGCGAACCGATTCGGTGACGCTGTCGCAGGAGGGCATCACCGCCGCCCGCAACGCCGTCTCCTACCATTTCGGCGACAAGTTCCTCTCCGCCGAGCCCAAGCAGTACGCCACCAAAACCGCTGGCGCGCAGGAAGCCCACGAGTGTATTCGCCCGGCGGGCTCGCGCTTCCACGACCCGGACGAGCTGGCTTCCAAACTTCCCGGCGACCAGCTGCGCCTATACACGCTGATCTGGCAGCGCACGCTTGCCTGCCAGATGGCTGACGCCACCGGTTCCACCGCCACCGTGCGCCTGTCTGCGCCGGCCGGCCCCACCGAGGGCGAGGCCGTGTTCCAGGCGTCCGGCACCGTCATCGAATTCCCCGGCTTTATGAAGGCCACGGGGGAGGGGCGCAAGCCCAAGGCCGCCGCTCCCGGCGCTGGGGCTGGCTCGGACCAGGCTGCTGCCGCCGGCAAGACGGACGCCAAGGCCGTCAGGGGTGACGCCTCCGAATCCAACACCTCCCTGCCGCCGATGGGCGTCGGCCAGCAGGTCGAGGCAAGCGACATCGAACCGGACGGCCATGAAACCCAGCCGCCGGCCCGCTACACCGAGGCCACGCTGGTCAAGACGCTGGAAGCCAAGGAGATCGGTCGCCCGTCCACTTACGCGAGCATTATCTCCACAATCATGGATCGCGGTTACGTATACGAGCGTGGCCGTGCGCTGATCCCCAGCTGGCTCGCCTTCTCCGTGACCAAGTTGCTCGAGACGAACTTCCCCAAGCTGGTCGACTACCAGTTCACCGCCGAGATGGAAAACGGCCTTGACCGCATCGCCCACGGCGAGGAATCCGGCCGCGACTGGCTCACCCACTTCTACTTCGGTTCCGGCGAGGGCGCCGCCCGCAACGCCGACGAGGCGCACGAAGGCCTGCAACAGCAGGTCGCGCAGCTCGGCGAGATCGACGCGCGCGCCATCAACACCATCGACATCGGCGACGGCCTGCACGTGCGCGTCGGCCGTTACGGCCCGTATCTGGAAGACATGGAGCATCTGGACGCCGAAGGCAACCCGAAGCGCGCGTCTCTGCCGGACACCATCGCGCCGGATGAGCTGACGGTGGCCGTGGCCCGCGATTTGATCGACAACCACTCCGGTGGACCGCGCGAGCTGGGCGTTGATCCGGTATCCGGCGGTACCGTCGAGGTGCGCAATGGGCGTTTCGGCCCGTATGTGGCGTTGGTGCCGCCGGCTGAGGCTTCGGCTGGCGCTGCTGGCGATACTGCTGGTGCTTCTGCGGCCAAGAAGGGTTCGAAGAAGGCCGCGGCCGCCGCCGCGTCGCGCCCGAAGATGGCCTCGTTGTTCAAGACGATGAGCCCTGAATCGCTGTCGATGGAAGACGCGCTAAAGCTGCTGAGCCTGCCGCGCGAAGTGGGCACATACGAGGAAACCAACGCCGAAACCGGCGAGGTATCCGAATGCACGGTGGCCGCCAACAACGGTCGCTACGGCCCCTACCTGACCAAGACGGGTGCCGACGGCAAGTCGGAGACCCGCTCGCTGGCCTCGGAAGACGAGATCTTCACGGTCGATATCGACAAGGCCAAAGAACTGTTCTCGCAGCCCAAGTACGGCCGCGGGCGTGGCCGTGGTGCCGCCAAGCCGCCGCTGCGTGATTTGGGCAAGGACCCGAACACCGGCAAGAACGTGACCATCAAGGACGGCCGTTTCGGCGCGTACATCACCGATGGCGAGACCAACCGTACGGTGCCGCGTCAGTACACGCCTGAATCCATCACCCCTGATGACGCCTTCCGACTGCTCGCCGAAAAGCGTGCGGCTGGTCCCTCCACCCGTGGCCGTCGCGGTGCTGGGCGTGCTGGTGGCGCCAAGGCCGTTGCCGGCAAGGGCAAGAAGGGCGGTACCTCGGCTGCGGTTTCGGCGCAGGAGGCCAAGCGCGCCGAACGCCGTGCCGAAGTCAAGAAGTTGGCGAACAAGGGCTGGTCCAACCAGCGCATCGCCGAAAAACTCGGTTCCACCCCCGCCACTGTGAAAAAGGACGTCGACTGGCTGACCGCCAACGAGGGCTACGAGCGCCCCGCCGTAATTCCCAAGCGTGGCTGAGCGGAATTATTGCTCTACTTGCGTTTCAAGGGGCTGATTTCTCGTTTTGAGAATATCTACTTCCGCTTCAAGGGGCTGGTCATCTGCTGAACCACGAGTATGAACGGCTCCGCGCCAACGTCATTCCACCGTTTTGGAACGTTGTCTACTTGGGCAACAGCCCCTCGAAACGGAAGTAGACCTTCAGAAAAGACCAAATCAGCCCCTTGAAACGGAGGTAGAGCTGGTTTAACTGCCTGTTGGGCGCAACTCTGCGCCTAACGCTAAGGTCAATAGCATGAGCGGTCTGTTTGTTTCGTTTGAAGGTGTCGATGGCGTGGGCAAGACCACGCAAGTCGAGCGGCTGCATGCGTATCTTGAGGCTCAGGGGCGTACCGTGGTCGTTACCCGTGAGCCGGGAGGCACTGCGTTAGGCAAGGCCATTCGCCAACTGCTGTTGCACGGTGTGGATGGGGGCGCAGTCGACATCGCACCGCGCGCCGAGGCGCTGCTATTCGCTGCAGACCGAGCCCAGCACGTTGCCGAAACCATCCGCCCGGCATTGGAGCGCGGTGAAGTGGTGATCACCGACCGCTATTTAGACTCTTCCTTGGCCTATCAGGCCGGTGGCCGCGAACTCACGCCAGAAGAGATTCGATCCTTAAGCATGTGGGCCACCAACAACCTGCTGCCCGACCGCACGTATTTGCTGGATATGGACCCAGCCCTGTCCCACCATCGCCTCGAACACGCGGAAGACCGTATGGAATCGGCCGGTGATGACTTCCAATCCCGCACCCGCCAGGCCTTCTTGGACTTGGCCGCCGCCGAGCCGAATCGTTTCCGCGTTATCGATGCGAGCCAGAGCATTGAAGCGGTATGGGCTGCCATCGAATCCGACATCAAGGAGCTCGCATGAGCGTATGGGATTCACTAGTCGGCCAAAAGCCGGTAATCGACATGCTCAGTCGTATCGCGCAGGGCGACCCGAGCCAGATCACCCAGTCGTGGCTGATCTGTGGACCTCCCGGATCGGGCCGTTCCAACATGGCCCGAGCATTCGCGGCGGCGCTGGAAAGCCCGGATCACGGCATGAGCGCTGAGCCCACGCGCGTCACCCAGCAGGTGCTTGCCGGCACGCATCCGGATGTCACGGTGCTGACCACGAACAAGGTGACTATTGGTATCGATCAGGTGCGTGAGATCATCACTACCTCCGAGCAGATGCCCGCCACCGCACCGTGGCGCATCATCATCATCGAAGACGTGGATCGCATGCTTGAGCGCACCACCAACGTGCTCTTGAAAGAGATTGAGGAGCCGGCCGAGCATTGCATCTGGCTACTGTGCGCGCCCAGCGCCCAGGACGTGCTGCCCACCATCCGCTCGCGCACACGCATCGTGAACCTCGCCGTGCCCTCCACCCAGGCGGTGGCCGGATTCCTGACCTCCACCACCAATGTCGAGCCAAAAGTGGCGCAGCGTGCGGCCCGACTCGCCGAAGGCCATATCGGCATCGCCAAGTTGTACGCCACCGACGAACGGGTTATGTCCGACCGCGATGAACTTGTGGTCGGTGTGCTGAATCTGGCCCGTGCCTCGGATGCAGTGTTGTTGGCCGGCAATCTTATCGACAATGCCAAGGCCCAGGCCGAGGCGGACCGCCTGTGGCGTCAGCGGGAGGAGGACGCCCGAAAGGCCCGGACCTTCCGGGAGCAGATGGAGAAGGCCAAGGAAAACGCCCGCACCAAGGGCGAGGCCGAGGCCAAGCGCATCGTGCGCCAGGCCCAGGCCCAGGCCGACGAAATTTTCGCCCAGCTGGACCAGCTGCGCCGCCAGCAGCAAAAGCAGATCAATTTCCAGGAGCTCAACGACGCCAAGGCCGCCGTGCGGCACAGTCTGAACCAGGCCCAGGAGGCCCTGCACCCCACGGCGCCCATCTCCGGCACGGTGAGCGAGATCTACGTCCACAACGGCGAGAGCGTCACCGCTGGGACGCAGCTGGCGAAGATCGTGGCCAGCACGGAGCTGTCCATCGACTTCCTGTTCCCCTTTGCCTCCCCCAGTGACTTCTATGTGGGGCAGGCCGCCACCGTGTTTGTGGACGGCTACGCCGGCTCTCAGATGGGCACGGTGACCTATGTCTCCAACTCCACCACCATCACCAGCAACGGCAAGGAGGCCGTCTCCGTCCGGGTGCGGCTGAACAATCCCGGTACAGTGTCCGACGCCGTCACTGCCTCCGCCATCATCGGCAGCTATTCCAGCTACGGCCAGGCTCCGGTGTCCATGCCCGCCTCTTCTGTGGTGTATGCCTCCGGTTCCGGCACGGTGAACGATTTCTCCAAGCTGGCCGGCAGCACGGTGACCAAGGGCGAGGTGCTGTGCACTGTGGAGTCCGAGACCATCCGGGACCAGATCGAGAGCGCACGGCTGAACCTCCAGTCCGCCCAGCTCTCTGCCAGCACTGCCTCCGGCGCGGTGGATGACTACAACATCAAATCTCCCATTGCCGGCACCGTGATTGAGAAGAACTTCAAGGCCGGCGACAAGGTGGACGGCGCTTCCTCCGGCACGCTGGCGGTGATTTACGACCTGAGCTATCTGGAGCTGGAGATGGCAGTGGATGAACTGGACATCGGCAAGGTAGAAGTGGGGCAGGAG
>OLGN01001383.1_pt1 | contig 13793 bp, 15 predicted proteins | sample 1605941 | NCBI WGS metagenome assembly OLGN01 (sample SAMN03283269) | human gut metagenome | biome: human-associated habitat; material: feces | host: Homo sapiens | place: USA | collected 2013
AAGCATTTCAAGATAATTACATTCGGCATAAAAGTTTTTGCCCAGCTTTTTTCAAAAAGCTGGTTAAGCGTTTTCAGCTTCAAATTTCTTCATAAATTCAACAAGCTTTTCAACGCCCTCGATAGGCATTGCATTGTAGATAGAAGCTCTCATACCGCCAACTGTTCTGTGTCCCTTAAGATTTTCAAAACCGGCAGCCTTTGCTTCTTTAACAAATTTAGCATCCAGATCAGCGTCGCCTGTAACAAAAGGAACATTCATAAGAGATCTGTCCTTAGGTTCAACAGTACCCTTAAACAGCTTGCTCTGGTCAAGGAAATCATAAAGAATAGCAGCCTTCTTTTCGTTGTGAGCCTTCATAGCTTCAAGACCGCCCATCTTCTTGATCCACTTGAATACCTTACCGCAGATATAAATACCGTAGCACGGAGGAGTATTGTAAAGTGAATCAGCATCAGCCTGAGTTTTCCACTTGAGCATCGTAGGAGTACCCTCTAAAACGTCATCACTGATGAGATCCTCACGGATAATTGCGATAACAACGCCGGCAGGACCGATATTCTTCTGAACGCCGCCGTAAATAACGCCGTATTTAGTAACGTCAACAGGCTCTGAAAGGAAGCATGAAGAAACGTCGGCAACCAAAGTCTTGCCCTTAGTATTAGGAAGTTCCTTGAACTTTGTACCGTAAATTGTATTATTTTCACAGATGTAAACATAATCAGCGTCTTCCGGAATATCAAGATCGGAACAATCCGGAATATAAGAGAAAGTCTTGTCAGCAGAAGAAGCAACTGCAACTGCTTCACCGTAAATCTGTGCCTCCTGATAAGCCTTCTTAGCCCACTGACCTGTAACTATATAAGCTGCTTTTTTATTTTTCATAAGATTCATAGGAACAGCTGCAAACTGCTGAGAAGCGCCGCCCTGAAGGAACAGTACCTTATAATTGTCAGGAATATTCATAAGATCACGGATATCCTTTTCAGCGTCCTTGATAATTTCATCATAAGCCTTTGAACGATGACTCATTTCCATTACAGACATTCCTGTACCCTTATAATCAAGCATTTCGTCTGCTGCTTCCTTTAATACTTCTTCAGGAAGTACGGCAGGACCCGCACTGAAATTATATACTCTGCCCATTGTTAAAACCCTCCAAATTTATATTAGTTTAAATTCTATACCTTTATATTATACTATTTCAGCGAATATAAGTCAATAAGAAAAATAGTGTTTTTTTCACAATAATTTATTTTTTTGTTACTTTTGCTGTTAAATCGTACATATTTAATCTGTGAAAAAGTAAGGCAGTCTTTCGACCGCCTTAAAATATTTTATTTTTCTGCAATAACTTCGACTTCAACAAGAACGTCCTTGGGAAGTTCCTTTACTGCAACACAGCTTCTTGCCGGCTTTGAAGTAAAATATTTTCCATAGATTCCGTTAAATGCGGCAAAGTCGGACATATTTTTCAGAAAACATGTTGTCTTGACCGCCTTGTCAAAGGAGCTTCCTGCCTGAGTCAGCACCGCCTCAAGATTTTTCATAACCTGCTCTGTCTGTCCTTCAATATCCGCAGCTTCAACAGTGTTTGTCGCTGGATTGATAGCTATCTGACCTGAAGTGAAAACCATGTTACCGGTAACGATTGCCTGTGAATAAGGACCAAGAGCTTCCGGTGCGTTTGATGTATAAATAATTTCTGCCATTTTTATAACCTCCGTTATGTTATTCTACTATTTTAAAACCGGCGTCTGTAAGATTTTTTCTGATAGCCGTTATGTGTTCAAAGTTTCTTGTTTCAAGAAGAATTCTGAGATAGCATCCGTTTATGTCCGAATTTTCACTTGCTCTTTCATGATGGATCGCAATGACATTTCCGCCAAGATCTGCAATTATTCTTGAAACATCACGAAGCTGTCCGGGTTTGTCTATCAACTCAATATTAATAGAATCTGAACGCCCTGATTTGAGAAGTCCTCTTTTTATTACCTTTGAAAGTATAGTAACGTCTATATTTCCGCCTGATACAAGACATATAACCTTTTTTCCCTTAACCGGTACTTTATTGAACATTGCCGCCGCTACCGATACAGCGCCTGCTCCTTCTGAAATAAGCTTATGCTGTTCGATAAGAGCGAGTATAGCGGAAGAAATCTCGTCATCGCTTACTGTTACTATTTCATCTACATACTTTTTACAATATTCAAAGGTATGTTCTCCCGGCTCTTTTACCTTAATACCGTCTGCGATAGTTGCAACATCGTCAAGACACTCTATCTTACCGTTTTGAAGAGATTCAACCATACTGGGAGCACCGCTTGCCTGTACTCCGTAGATTTTTATTTCCGGTCTTAACTGTTTTATTGCAAATGCAACGCCTGAAATCAGACCTCCGCCGCCTACAGGTACGATAACGGCGTCAGCGTCAGGCAGCTGCTCCAAAAGCTCAAGACCGATCGTACCCTGTCCTGCAATAACGTTTTCATCATCAAAAGGGTGAATAAAGGTGTATCCCTTTTCGTCCCTTAACTGAATAGCTTTATTGTATGCGTCGTCATAAACGCCCTCTACCAGACAAACCTCTGCGCCGTATCCCTTAGTTGCCTCCACCTTGGAGATAGGCGCGCCGTCAGGCAGGCATATAAGAGACTTTATTCCGTTCTTAGCTGCAGCAAGAGCAACGCCCTGTGCATGATTTCCGGCAGAGCATGCAATAACGCCCTTTGACTTTTCTTCATCGCTCAGCTGAGATATCTTATAGTAAGCTCCCCTCACCTTAAAAGAGCCTGTAATCTGAAGATTTTCGGTTTTCAAATAAATATCGCTTTCGGAATTGATTTTAGGAGCATGAATCAAATCGGTTTTTCTTATAACATCTTTGAGAACAAAACCTGCATGGTAAACTTTATCAAGAGTAAGCATATAAAAAATACATCCATTTCATTTAAATTTTGCTTTAAAGACAGAACATAAGTCTGCTAAACCACTTCAAAGCAATAATTTTCGTATCTGACAATACGTTTCCTTTTTAACGGAGGAAAACCGGAGCAGCTTAATTTCCTTAAAACAGGATTTCAGCCGTCTGCTCAGGGAGGATAATATTCCGAAGCCGTGTCTGCCGTATCTCATCAAAAACAGCTTTCTGTAAGACCGTAAAACGGATAAGTTCCCGTCATAGCATTTGCAGTATTCTTAAATTCAGTGTGCGGCTATCATTTTATCAATAAACTGTTTTGCCGCTCTTGCGGAACGTCCGCTTCTTCCTACTGCGAAGCGTTCTGCTTCTTTTTCAAGCTCTTCCTCGGACATGTCAAGACTGTTAAGCTTTGCAAGTCCCTTTACAATTTCAAGATATTCATATTTATTAGGTTTTGAAAATGTTATTCGCAATCCGAATCTTTCCGACAGTGAAATAAGCTCCTGAACGGTATCGTTGCGGTGAACATCGTCTCCGTCCCTGTCGGCAAACGATTCCTTTACCAGATGACGTCTGTTGCTGGTAGCATAAATTACAATATTATTTGCTCTTGCCGAAACCGAACCTTCAAGAATTGCTTTTAGAGCACCGAAATTATCGTCGTCTTTTGCAAAAGAAAGATCGTCGATAAAAAGAATAAATTTGAGAGGATTTTTACTCAGACCGTCAATAATTTCGGGAATTTCCCTCAGCTGATCCTTACGTATCTCAATTATCCGCAGTCCCTTATCACGGAATTCATTGGCAATAGCCTTGACTGAAGAGGATTTGCCTGTTCCTGCGTCACCGCTCAGCAAAACGTTTGACGCAGGTTTTCCGTTAATAAGAGCCAATGTGTTATCTATGACCAGCTGACGCTGTTTTTCATAACCGATAAGCTGGGAAAGCTTTACTTCGTCGGGATATTTGACCGGAACAATACGGCTGTCCTTGACGATAAACATGTAATACTTCGCATAAATTCCATAGCCGTAGCGTTCTATATTATCAATTCTGTTTAGGTATTCTTTTTTGAAATCATAATAAGTATTGTCCCAGTCCGGAAGAAATCCGTCGTAGGCTATTTTGTCCTTTACCTGCAACGAAGTCATTTCAGCAATCATCTGCAATGATTCAAGCTCACTGAACAGACATTCCTTCATCTTTTGACTTATTTCAAGTCTGTGAGCGGTTCTTATCATGTAAATATTTTCGTCCTCAAGAATGAGTGTGAGAATATATGAGCTTAGATCGTTGTGATGACGGTAAAGATTTGAAACAAAGTCCGAATAAGCCTTGAGCTGTTTTAACGTATCATTATCCTCAAGGCTTTCCAGAAGTCTTTCCAGACTTTGAATTGTACGGCAGTTCATTACATCTCTGAAAATCACCAGAGAATTAAGTCTGTAATGAAGCTCCTGCAAGCTGTTTTTCACACCAATACGCCTCCGTTTATCAGAGCAGCTCTAATATCTTTGCTGTAACTTCAGTTGTAGAAAGCGGCTTAACTCCTGTATTTCCTGCAAGATCAGCCGTTCTGTAACCCATTTCAAGGAATTTGTCAACAGCAGCGTCAATAGCGTCTGCTTCCTTGTCAAGATCAAATGAATATCTGAGCATCATTGAAGCTGACAGTATTGTAGCAATCGGATTTGCCTTGTTCTGACCTGCTATATCAGGAGCAGAACCATGGATAGGCTCATACATTCCCCTCTTTGTCGAACCCAATGAAGCTGACGGCAGCATACCGATAGAACCTGTGATCTGTGAGGATTCATCAGACAGAATATCGCCAAACATATTTGAAGTTACAACAACGTCAAACTGTGCCGGATTCTTTACAAGCTGCATTGCCGCATTGTCAACCAGCATGTCTGTGCAGGTAACGTCCGGATAGTCTTTTGCAATCTCATGAACCGTAGCTCTCCAGAGACGTGAGCTTTCCAGTACGTTTGCCTTATCTATACTGATAACATTCTTATTTCTTTTTCTTGCGGTTTCAAAGGCAACCTTTGCAATACGCTCGATTTCCATTTTGCTGTAGCATTCCGTATCGTAAGCCTCTTCGCCGTATTTACCCTCTCTTCTTCCTCTTTCGCCGAAGTAAATACCGCCTGTAAGCTCCCTTACCATCATAAGGTCAAAGCCGTTTTCAACAATATCGGGACGAAGCGGACAAGAGTCCTTTAACGCCTTATAAAGCTTTGCAGGACGGAGATTTGTGAAAAGTCCCAGAGCCGCACGGATTCCAAGCAGAGCCTTTTCAGGACGCTGGTCACCGGGAAGATTATCCCATTTAGGACCGCCTACTGCTCCCAGCAGTACGCTGTCGCTGGCAAGACAGCCTTCAACAGTTTCATCAGGCAAAGGCTTACCTGTAGCGTCAATTGCAGCACCGCCGATAAGATACGGAGTAAAATTAAATGTATGACCGAATTTTTCAGCCGTCTTATTAAGTACTTCAACTGCGCTGTCAACGATTTCAGGACCGATTCCGTCGCCTCTGAGTAATGCTATGTTAAATTCCATTTGTTAGTCTCTCCTTATTTAAAGCTGCCGTTTTTGATTGATTCAACCAGTCCGCCGTTTGTTATGATCGACTGGATAAATTCAGGGAACGGTTCTGTTTTAAATTCCTTGCCGTTTGTCTTGTCTGTAATGATACCCTTATCAAGGTCTGCTTCAACAGTATGACCTTCCTCGATAGCATCAACTGCTTCCGGGCATTCCAGTATTGCAAGACCGATATTGATAGCGTTTCTGTAAAAAATTCTTGCAAAGCTTTTTGCTATTACCAGGGAAATACCGCTTTCCTTTATGGCAATAGGAGCGTGTTCTCTGGAAGAACCGCAGCCGAAATTAAATCCTGCCACCATAATATCACCTTGTTTTACACGTCCTGAAAAGGTTGTATCAAGATCTTCCATACAGTGTGAAGCAAGCTCTTTTTTGTCGCTTGTATTCAAGTATCTTGCAGGAATAATAACGTCTGTATCAACGTTATCGCCGTATTTAATAACTGTTCCTTCAAACTTCATGATTACAGTACCTCCTTAGGTTCGGCAATTTTACCGGCAATTGCGGAAGCTGCCGCTACAGCCGGACTTGCAAGATAAATTTCAGAGTCAATATGACCCATTCTGCCTACAAAGTTACGGTTAGTAGTTGCAACAGCCTTTTCGCCTTCAGCCAGAATACCCATATATCCGCCCAGACACGGTCCGCATGTAGGAGTTGAAACAACTGCTCCTGCTTCAATGAAGATTTTCAGCAGTCCCTGTTCCATAGCTTCAAGATAAATTTTCTGAGTTGCGGGAATGATGATAGTTCTTACGTTCTTCGCAACCTTTTTGCCATTCATTATCTCAGCGGCGATCTGTAAATCTTCAAGTCTGCCGTTTGTACATGAACCGATAACGACCTGATCTATTTTAATATCGTCTATTTCATCGACTGTATGTGTATTTTCAGGAAGATGAGGGAAGGAAACAGTCGGTTTAATCTTGCTTAGATCAATTACATATGTTTCATCGTAAACAGCATCATCGTCAGCCTTGTAAACAACAGGTTCTCTGTCACTGTGTTCCTTTACGTATGCGATAGTTTTATCGTCAACTTCAAAAATACCGTTTTTAGCTCCGGCTTCAATTGCCATATTAGCCATGCAGAGTCTGTCGCTTACTGAAAGACTGTGAAGTCCTTCACCGGTAAATTCCATTGAACGGTACAAAGCGCCGTCAACGCCTATCATACCGATAATATGCAGAATAACGTCCTTGCCCGTAACGTACTGATTCAGCTCGCCTTTAAGTTCAAATTTTATAGCGGACGGTACTTTAAACCAAGCTTTGCCTGTTGCCATACCGCATGCCATGTCTGTTGAGCCTACGCCTGTGGAGAATGCACCCAATGCGCCGTAGGTACAAGTATGTGAATCCGCACCGATCACTGCGTCACCTGATACGACCAGTCCTTTTTCCGGCAGCAGTGCATGTTCAATACCCATTTCGCCTACGTCATAAAAGTTTGTAATGTCCTTTTCACCGCAGAAATCACGGCACATTTTACACTGCTCAGCTGCTTTGATGTCCTTGTTAGGAGCGAAGTGATCCATAACCATAGTAACCTTATTCTTGTCAAAGACGTTTTCAGCGCCCAGCTTATTGAATTCCTTTATGGCAACCGGAGATGTAATGTCGTTGCCCAGTACCAGATCAAGATTTACCAGAATCAGCTGTCCTGCTTCGACCTTGTCCAGTCCCGCATGAGCCGCAAGTATTTTCTGCGTCATTGTCATGCCCATTTATATCAGCCTTCTTTCTATTTTATTTTTCTGCTTTCTTAATTCTTAGAAAGTTTATAAAGAAATTTAATTTGTCATTTTCTTTGCTTGTGCAAAGAAAATAACGAAAAGAAACACCCTTCTTTCTTTGTTCACACAAAAGAAAGAAGCAAAGAAAGGTAACGACTGCGTAACCCTTTCAAACTATCACACAAGGTACTCTCCACATACTGTGTTAAGGCAATTTTGCAGCTTGCGTTCTCCGCTTAACTGCACCCATTTTACATGGGTGTGAATTTTTTATTTTACGTCTTGCCTTTTATTGGGAGACCTATTAGTTCAGAAACTGTATGACGGATAAAATTTTTTCTTTGCGAGCTTTCTTTTCAAATGAAAAGAAAGCGGTACGTGTTTCTTTGATTCGTTTCTTGTCACGGAACAAGAAATGAATAAAATATAATTTTAGTGAATTTTTTTAAACTTCATCATTTATTTATAATTGCTCCCTTATCCGCTGAGGAAACCATTGAAGCATATCTCTTGAGATATCCTGTTATATTTTCCTTTTTCAGAAGCTTTGTATTTTTCTTTCTTATCTCAAGTTCTTCGTCTGAAATTTCAAGATTTATCGAATAATTAGGAATGTCGATAGAAATAATATCACCGTCCTGAACGTATGCGATAGTACCGCCGCTTACAGCCTCCGGTGAAACATGACCGATTGCCGCACCTCTTGTAGCACCGCTGAAACGTCCGTCAGTAATAAGAGCAACGTCCTTATCAAGTCCCATACCGGCAATTGCAGAAGTAGGGGACAGCATTTCCCTCATGCCGGGACCGCCTGAAGGTCCTTCATAGCGAATTACAACCACATCGCCCTTTACGATTTTACCGCCCTTGATAGCTTCTATAGCTTCTTCTTCGCTGTTGAAAACCTTTGCAGGACCTGAGTGCTTAAGCATTTCAGGGGCAACTGCACTTCTCTTTACAACGCATGCGTCAGGAGCAAGGTTTCCTCTGAGTACTGCAATACCGCCTGTTTCGCTGTAAGGATTATCAATAGGTCTGATAACCTCAGGGTCTTTGTTTACAACTCCCTTGATATTTTCGCCCATTGTCTGACCTGTTACAGTCATAACGTCAGTATTAATAAGTCCCTTCTTGTTAAGCTCGTTGAGTACCGCATATACGCCGCCTGCTTCGTTTAAGTCCTCCATGTATGTATGACCTGCCGGAGCAAGGTGACAAAGATTAGGAGTTTTAGCACTGATCTCATTAGCCATATCAAGATTGATCTTGATTCTGCACTCATTGGCGATGGCAGGCAGATGAAGCATACTGTTAGTGGAACAGCCCAAAGCCATATCGGCAGTAAGAGCGTTCCGGAAAGCTTTTTCAGTCATGATATCCAGAGGACGGATATTCTTTCTTACAAGCTCCATAACAGCCATTCCGGCTTCCTTGGCAAGCTTGATTCTTTCGGAATAAACCGCAGGAATAGTACCGTTTCCACGGAGTCCCATACCTAAAACTTCAGTAAGGCAGTTCATGGAATTTGCAGTATACATACCAGAACATGAACCGCATGTCGGACAAGCCTTATTTTCGTATTCTTCAACGTCCTCAAGACTCATTTTGCCTGCGGCATATGAACCTACAGTTTCAAACATAGTTGAAAGACTTGTTTTCTTACCCTTTACATGTCCTGCCAGCATAGGACCGCCGCTTACGAATATTGTCGGCACGTTTACTCTTGCCGCAGCCATTAATAATCCGGGTACGTTTTTATCGCAGTTGGGAACCATAACAAGTGCGTCAAAATGATGAGCAAGTGCCATACATTCTGTGGAATCAGCAATAAGATCTCTTGTTACAAGCGAATATTTCATTCCCTGGTGACCCATAGCAATACCGTCGCAGACAGCGATTGCAGGGAACACCACAGGAGTACCTCCCGCCATAGCAACGCCCATTTTAACGGCGTCAACAATTTTATCTATATTCATATGTCCCGGTACGATCTCATTGTATGAAGAAACGATACCGACAAGCGGACGCTTCATTTCTTCTTTAGTCATACCGAGAGCATTGAACAGTGAACGCTGAGGAGCTTTGTCAACTCCGTCGCAGTAAAAATTACAATCCATTGTTTTATACCTCGTTTTATCTTTAAATATCCAAAAATCGTAAAAAATCAAACTGCTTTCCCGAATTTGTAAATCAGGAAAGCAGTAATTCACACACAGTCCGATTACATTTACAATCGGAGATATATAATTTATTAATTATGTATCTGACAGTTTATCAGTTGTTGATAAACTTATCTTCTTCGTTGTTCCAGCTGTAAAGCTTACGGATCTCTTCGCCAACCTTTTCAGACGGGTGTTCAGCTGCAAGCTTTCTCATAGCTCTGAAGTGAGCCTGACCGCCTGCCGGTGACATGTCGAGGAGAAATTCCTTAGCGAATGAACCGTCCTGAATGTTTTTCAGAATCTGCTTCATAGCCTTCTTTCTCTATAATGGAAATATTCATATCTTGCAAAATTTCTTTAATTTTTGGCATTTGCTGTGCTAATTCTTCTGGCATAGCATGACGATTGGCTTTGTATCCTTCATACATTTTATGCCTTGCTGTAGGTGCTTTTAGATCAAAAGCAACCGCTAAATATTCTGGTTTTAAGTCCTCTACTATTTTAAACAAAATAGCCAAAAAGCCATAAATTGCATTGGTATAACTACCGTCCTTTGCTGTTAACATTTTAGCTCCCATTACACCATAAAAAGCCCTATTCATAATACTATTTCCATCTATTACCACTAATCTGCTCAAAACCTTTTCCTCCTTTTTGAACTTTAGGGACGTTCCTTAAAGTTCATCCTCTCTTCTTTGCTTCTTTAACTTTTGCAATTTAAGGAACGTCCCTAAATTGCAAAGTTCATTCTCTCTTCTTTGTTTCTTTGAATTTTGAACTTTAAAGAACATTCCTAAAGTTCACGGAAATATTCCGCCATTTTTCTTAAAGCTTTTCCTCTATGACTTACTGCATTTTTTTCTTCTTCACTCATTTCTGCAAAAGATTTATCCTGATAAAGAAAAATAGGATCATAGGCAAATCCATTTTCTCCCCTTGGCTCTCTTAAAATACTTCCCTCACAAGACTCTTGAAAAATGTGTTTTTCTCCTTTTTCGTCTATATAGCAAATAGCACAAACAAATCTTGCTGTTCGTTCCTCTTCTTTTGCTTCTTCCATAGAATGCAAAATTTTATGAATTTTTTCTTCATAACTTGCATTTTCTCCTGCATATCTTTTAGAATAAACACCTGGTTCTCCGTGTAGATAATCTACTTGCAAACCCGAATCATCACTAATTACTGGTTTTCCAGATAATTTATGTATTGCCTCTGCTTTTAAAATAGCATTTTCTGCAAAAGTTTTTCCTGTTTCTTCTACTTCTATATTAAACCCCGACTCTGCTTGAGAAATTACCTTTATCCCAAAAGGTTGTAATATATGGGTGATTTCTCTTAATTTTTCTTTATTATTACTGGCTAAAATAATTTCCATTTTAAATTTTCATTCCCTTCTCCCAAAATAAATCTGGTTGGAATTATTCCGAAACTAAATCTTCCGTTTTATATACACTATAACCTTCATAATGGTAGCTTGCATCAATGCCTTTCCTATAAACTTCTCTATCCTCCACTTTATCTGTCAAAGCATTTTTTAACAATAGTTTAATTTCTGTGTTTTTTATTGGACTTCTCTCCATGGCTAACAGATAATCATCCTTATCCACTTTACTCCAATCTACCACTTGATGGATTTCCTTTTTCAATATTCTATCTAACCATATTCTTGTACTTCTTCCATTTCCTTCTCTAAAAGGATGTGCTATATTCATTTCAATATATTTTTCTATTATTTCGTCAAAGTTGGACTGTGGCATGTTATCTATTTTTTCTAATGCCTCTTCCAAATACATAGCAGATGCAAATCTAAAATTTCCTTTTGAAATATTTTCTTTTCGTATTTTTCCCGCAAATGCATATATATCTTCAAATAAATATTTATGAATTTGAGCTAATCCTTTAAATGTTCCCACTTCAAAGGTATCTATTTTCTTTGTTTGAAATAATTCCATTGCTTTTATTTTTGTTATTTTTTCTTCTTCCTTCGCAAGTTCTATTGCATTTGTTATTCCTAATTTATTTTCTAACATATTTTTGTTCTCCTCCACCGGAATTCTTTGAACTTTAAGGAACGTCCCTAAAGTTCATTTAGATTATATCATACGAAATAAAATATTACCATAAATTTTTTTAATGTATGGATAAGATTCCTAAATCTGTTATCAGATTAGAAACATTATATAAAAACAAGATATCTGTTATCTCATTTTGCATAGCATATTCTGTTATAGAAGCTTTATAGTACCTTGGATCAATAAAATGAATTTCTTCATAGTTTTGGCATAAAAATGGCGCCATAATGTGAGCATAAGAATCTTTGATGACAAGTAATTTCTTTCCATTTTCCACTTTTGTTTTGACTACTACTTTTGCATTATTTCCATTTAGGAAATAGGAATATTTATCTTTTTTCTCTAAATACTCCTCATTAAAAATGCTTTGTGTTGTTTCCTTATCATATTCTACACTTTTTAAGTCTAAATTCTTTGGATTGACATAGATTTCTATTTTGTCTTTCTCTTGATTTAGAATTTGTGCTTTGGAATCAAATGTTCCTAAAAATTCTTCTGAAACTGTTTTTTTCTCAAAATTGCTTAATTCCTCTGCCTCTAAGTTTGCTGTCTCACATAGTTTTGTATACGCTAAATAAGCCCCTAAACTAGTCATATGGTGATCCGTTTTGAAATAAATATATTTTTCTTTGTTCTCCATAAGTATATTGATTACCTGAATTGTCTTTATGTTTCCATCTAATTGTTGATAAAACTGGTTGATAATTTCTTCTTGATTATAAGGTATCACATTATCTGGCAATTTATCTTGCTGAATATAAATGGAATTTGGTATTAGCATAAAGTAGATGGGCAATTCTGTTTTACTTGCAAATTCATTGCTTATCTTTGCCACTTTCTGCAAATGTTCTTGTTCCTTTTGAGTATATTCCACTTTTTCAAACAGATATCCATCTTTTCCTATGTATACTCCATTACTCTCTGTCTTACCGAAGTAGCATTTCTGTTTCTGATTTTATTTTTATCCAAGCATTTCTAAACACAAAATGATCATTAATATACGTATCTAGCTCTTCTTGATAGGTTCCGTCTAATAATTTTTCTATACGAAAGGTTGGTAGTTTTGCTAAGTATCTATTCTCTTGCTCTGAGAATTCTTCACTTCTAACGACAAAATTTAATACAATGAGTGTTACCCATACCAACATAAAAATAGTAAAAAATATCTTATTTTTCATGCTTTTTTCCTCTCTCTAAAATCTAAAATATAAGAATGGATTGTAAGAATCACTTACTAAGCTAGCTGTACTCAAGATAAATATGCCTATATAGATAAGTGTAATGAGTATGCTTCTTATATTAGATTGCTTTGCTTCTAATTTCTTAAAGCATTTTGATAGTAGTGGTGTAGCCAATACCATACCAATTACAATGATAATAAAATAATTTTTCAAATAGTATAAGCCTTCTGTATTTACTAGACTTGTCCCATTTAGATGAAACATACATAGTAAATAATCTTTTACTTTGTTTAAGTCTTCAAATGCAAAGATTACCCAACTAATCAAAACAAGAAACATCGCATAGATGTGACCTATCCACTTTGGTATTTTTTCTAACAATTTTAATACAACTAATTTTTCTAATATTAAAATGACACCAAAGAATAATCCCCATAGGATAAAGTTCCACGAAGCTCCATGCCATGCGCCTGTAAGAAACCACACAATGAGTATATTTCTAATTTGTTTTGGAAGTCCTTTTCGATTCCCTCCCAATGGAATATAGATATAATCTCTAAACCAACTACCTAGTGTAATATGCCATCTACGCCAAAACTCTGTAATACTTTTAGAAATATAAGGATAATTAAAGTTTTCGTCAAAATTCATACCAAAGATGTTTGCTAGACCTATTGCCATATCGGAATATCCACTAAAATCAAAGTATATTTGAAGTGCAAATGCAAGAATTCCCACCCATGAAAGTAGGGTAGACATTTCTGAATAACCGTCCTACTTCTATGGTGTGCCACAAAGCTCCTACATTATTCGCAATTAACACTTTTTTGCCTAATCCTACAATAAACCTTCTCATTCCTTTTGAGAAATTATCCATACTAATCTTTTTCGTTTCTAATTCTTCATCTACTGTTTCATATCTTACAATTGGACCTGCTATAATTTGTGGGAACAATGTTGTATAAGTTAGGTAATTATAAAAACTCTTTTCACATTTTACAGTACCTCTATATACATCTATAATATAAGATAAAGACTGAAATGTATTAAAAGAAACACCTATAGGCAATGGTATGTTTAAAAGTGGAATTTGTGTATTTAATA
>OLGN01001404.1_pt1 | contig 13634 bp, 17 predicted proteins | sample 1605941 | NCBI WGS metagenome assembly OLGN01 (sample SAMN03283269) | human gut metagenome | biome: human-associated habitat; material: feces | host: Homo sapiens | place: USA | collected 2013
TACTAATGTTTACCTAAAAGGAGGTATACGAATGGTATTAGTTTTAATTTTTTTAATTATATTTATAATAATAACGCTTTTTTTATTTTTAGTTACAGTTTCAAATTTAAGATTTAGTTTGGAAAATTTAGAAGTTAGCAATACTAAAAAGAAGTTTAATATAAAAATATCATTAGTTTTGTTTAAAAAATTTACATGGTTGTTTGTTAATTTAGATAAAACCAAATTAGAAAAGATTGCCAAAAAGGTACATTTAGATAAAAATATTTTTAAAAAATTAGATAAAGATTTTAAATTTGAAGATTTAAACAATCTAAAAAAATTAAAACCAAAAATAATTAAATTAGATTTAGAAATAAAGTTTGGACTAGAAGATGTTGTTATTACATCATATTTAATAGTTGCAATATCTGTTTTAATTTCAAATATTTTACCATTTTTAATAGATTACAAGGATTATAGTAATTGTAGATACAAAATAGAGCCTATATATTTAAATAAAAATTTATATAAAATAACATTAAACTGTATAATTGAAGAAAAAATGGTACATATTATCAATATACTATTTAAATTTTTAAAGAAAGGAAGAAGTGATAAATATGAGCGAACATCCAATAGAAGGTCTTATGACTACAGCAATGAACAGTTTGCAAAATATGGTTGATGTAAATACTATTATAGGAGAGCCAATTGAGACTACAAATAACATTATAATTATTCCAATTTCAAAGGTGGGTTTTGGCTTTGCTGCAGGAGGAAGTGAATTTAAAGGTGAAACAGTAGATGAATATACAAAGAAAGAAAAGGAAGAAGCAATACAATACAGATTACCATTTGGAGGTGGAAGTGGAGCAGGAGTTTCTATTACTCCAGTGGCATTTTTAGTAGTACAGCAAAATAATGTGAAGTTGTTACCAGTTTCTCATTGTTCCTCAATAGATAGATTATTAGATTATGTACCAGATTTAATGGAAAAAATAAATAATCAATTAAATAAAGTTATGCAAAATATTCAACAAGAAAAAAAGGATCAAAATAAGAGAAGAGAAACAATCCAAAAGGAAATAAAAGAAACATTAGAAGATATGTCAGAAAATCCTATAGTAAATAAAATAAAACCTCGTAGAAGCAAAATTTCTAGACAAGAGCCAACAACTACTTATGAGTATGAATACAATGAAATAGATGAGCACGATGAAAATGAAATAAATGAGTAAGCTTTTATATGAATATCAATTAATAATAATATCGTTGGGCACGGTATTATAAGAATATAGAAATTATAAAACAAAAAATATGTGATGAAATATATACTAAAATGTGTATCAAAATGTGGATAGAATATGTATTAAAACATGTACTAAAATGAAAAGCAATAAAATAAAAAAAGTAATTAATTAAAGAAATTGAGAAATATATATTTTCTACAAGAAGTAGGACTATTTATTCTCAATTTCTTATTATTTAATTATTTAGTCATTTAATTGTTTTATCATTTAATTATTTATTGTTATATTGTTATTATGCTAGACAACAGTATAGCTATTATATAAATGCTATCTTAAATGACAGAATATATATTATAAAATTTGCATAAACAAAAAGCAAAAATTTACCTTAAGAAACTCCATTTTTTAAATACATAATTAATCATGTTAATTATATTATTTTTTTCTACACTTTCATTTGCAATTATATTAACTTTTGCTACTTCATTACCATCAATAGTGTAAACTATATTTCCAATAACATCACCTTTATTAATTGGTGCACTAATAATTTCTGGAATATTAATTGTTTGCTCTACATTTTTAGATTCTCCTTTTTTTACTAATGCTCCTACAGATGTTTCGTAAGCAAGGTCAATACTGTCTTTGACACCTTTTTGAACAGATATACTTTTTAATATGTCATTTTCATTAGAAAATTTTGAGTACTGAAAATTGCTAAAACCATAATCTAAGAGTTTTTCCGCTTCTGCAAACCTAATTTTAGTAGTAGGAGCCTTCATTATTACAGCAATTAGAGATAAATTATCTCTAGTAGCACTTGCAGATAAATTATAAAGAGCAATAGATGTTGAACCTGTTTTTAATCCAGTAGCACCTTTGTAATTTCGTATAAGCTTATTTGTATTTACAAGTTCCGATTTTCCATCACGAAGCGAATCCATCCAAATTGTTGTGTATTTTGTTATATCTGGATGTTTTGTAAGTAATTCTCTGGACATAAGTGCTATGTCATAGGCAGAAGTTTCATGACCGTCTTCATCAATTCCATGACAATTTTTGAAATTTGTGTCATTCATTCCAAGTTCTTTAGCCTTAGCATTCATTTGCTCTACAAAAGCTTCTTGACTTCCTGCTAAATATTCTGCCATAGCAACAGTACAATCATTTGCAGATACAACACATATTGCTTTTAACATTTCATCTACAGTAAGTTCTTCTCTAACATCAAGCCAAATTTGAGAGCCTCCCATAGCGGCAGCTGTTTCTGTACAAGGAATCTTATCTGTATAAGAAAGTCTACCAGAGTCTATAGCTTCCATAATAAGAAGTATACTCATAATTTTTGTAACGCTAGCAGGTCTTAATTTTTGATGCATATTATGGTCATATAAAACTCTACCAGAGTTTTGCTCTATTAAAACAGCACCTCCACATTCCAAATTTAAATCTGTACCAACAGAACTAGGAACAGAGTTTAATAAGCTTTTATCTACATTGGTTGTAATAGTTGTTTCTTGGTTTTCAGATTTATAAGTGTTTCCTTTAATAGTGGAATTAGAGTTTGCAGAAGATGTATTAGAATTAGTATATTCATTATTGGTAGGTACGTTATTTTCAACAGAGTTAACGCTAGTCTGAACAGAATTTAGTGGCTCTGAGGTAGGAGACCAAACATAAATTTCAGAACTTGCAATAGAAATTGGAGTAATAAATGTTGTAATAACAAATACAGAAATTATAAATACAAATAACAATGTTAGTAATTTTTTCATAGGCATAAAAATCCCCTCCGAATAGTTATTAAAAAAATACTTTAATAAATACTATTCAAGGGAGTCATATTTTAGAATTAATATTCTATTTTTAATATTTTAGCAATAACTTTATTATTAGTTACTTCAACTAATAATTTTAAGTCACTATCTGTATTATTTTTAAATTTTAAGTCTAATGAATTATATGCAACAGTAGCATCATCACCTTTTTTTACATATCCAACTTCTTTTCCATGTTCATGTCTTTCTGTTATTTTTATTCCTTTAACTTTTTTTGCGACATTGTATATAGTTGTACTAACTTGACAATTTCCTCCGCCATAGCCTTTTACTTTTTTACCATTAACGAAAACGCCAGCTTTTTCATATCCCTTTTCTTCAGTAGGACTACCAACTATTTTATTAAACGAAAATTCTTCGCCTTTTTTTATAATTGTACCATTAATCTTTTTTGCACTAAGTTCCATATTTTTATCTCTATTGTTATCATCAATTTGTATTGGGGTAGAGTAGGATGCAATTTCTTTTTCATCTACAGAAGATTTTTTTATTATATTAGTAGAATTTTCTGCATTAGAAGTATTATTCTTAATGTCGTTTGAACTAGAAGATGTCTTTTTAGAATTGTATGTTTGAGAATTAGCAACATTTTCTTCTTCATTTTGTACATTATTATTACTACATCCGGTTAAAATAAAAGATAGTAATGCAATAATTAAAATTATAAAAAAATATTTTGTTTTTTCCATTTGTATCAATCCTTTCAGAATATATTATTTGTTTTTAAATAAAAAATATGTTGCATATTATTTCTAAAAGTAGTATAATTAATCTGTAGTAAATTTAGGAGAAAAAATATGGTAGGTAAAATTTGGAAAAAAGTTTTGTTTTTTATATTAATAGTTGCTTGCCTTTTTAATATTATAAATAAATTGGTACATAAAGCATCTTTAGATCAAGAATTAGAATCTTCTGCAAGATATATTCAGCAACAACAAATGCAAGAAAAAAATAATTAGTAAATTTTCGAGTAAGAAATTTAATCATATACTTGAAATATTTTCTAATATATGTTATGATATAAAATAGTTTTTTTAAAAAGTAAGGGAGAGGTGAATACAAAATGAAAGAAGGATTACATCCAGCATATAATGAAACAACAATTACATGTGCTTGTGGAAATGTTATGAACGTTGGTTCAACAAGACAAGATTTAAAAGTAGATATTTGTTCTAAATGCCATCCATTCTGGACAGGAAACTTAAAGAGAGAGACAACTGGTGGTAGAGCAGATAAGTTTAAGAAAAAATATGGACTTCAATAAAATATTAGTTTTGCATGTGCAAAAAAATAAGAAAGTAGTAACTTATGTTACTATTTTTTTTATTGACAAAAATATATAAATAACATATATTTAAAATCAAATATAACAATTTAAAAAAATTTAAAATTAATAAAAATGCTACACAAAAAGAAAAAAGTGTGGTATCATATATGAGTAAAAAGCCCATAACTGGCTTAAATATAAGAAAAGATAAAGGAGGAATTAACAATGTCAGGACATAGTAAGTGGCATAATATTCAAGCAAAAAAGGGAAAAGCAGATGCAGCAAGAGGAAAAATTTTTACAAAATTAGGAAGAGAATTGCTATTAGCAGTAAAGCAAGGTGGCCCTGACCCGGCAAGTAATTCCAAATTAAAAGATGTAATTGCAAAATGTAAGGCAAATAACATGCCAAATGATACAATAAATAACGCAATAAAGAAAGCTTCAGGATCAGGAAACAGTGAGAATTATGAAGAAATTGTATATGAAGGATATGGCGTTGGAGGAGTTGCTTTAATTGTAGAGGCAAGTACAGATAATAAAAATAGAACAGCAGCAGATGTACGTCATGCTTTTGATAAAGCAGGAGGAAACTTAGGAACATCAGGTTGTGTTTCTTATTTATTTAGTAAAAAAGGTATTATTGTAATTGATAAGACAACAACAAATTTGTCAGAAGATGACTTAATGATGTTTGCTCTTGAAAATGGAGCAGAAGATTTTCAAGCAAGTGACGAAATATATGAAATAACAACATTACCAGAAGATTTTTCAAGTGTAAGAGAAGCTTTAGAAACAAAAGGAATAGAATTTTTAGAAGCAGAAATTCAAATGGTTCCATCTACATATATTAGTTTGGACGAAAAAGATGGAGAAAAAATGCAAAGATTAATAGACAACTTAGAAGATTTAGATGATGTAATGAATGTATATCATAATTGGGAAGAATAATATTAAAAAATATTGAAAGAATAAGTTATAAATTTAATTTAGATGGAATTTATAATCTATTTAAAAGGGGTAATAACGTATGAAAAAAAATAAAGGTTTAAAAATTACAATAATTATATTAGCAATTTTAATTATTTTATCTGTTATAGCTTTTGCATTAATTTATGTATTTACAGATTTATTTAAATCTAATAAGGAGTTGTTTGCAAAATATGCGGTAAGCATGATGCAAGAAAAAACAGCATTTTTGCCAAGTAATTTAAAGGAATATATAAATAAAAAATCAACTACTCCTTATGAAAATAATGGTAGTTTAACAGCAAATATATCTTCAAACTCTAATGAACAAATAAATAACATGTTCAATTTTGCAAATAATGCAAGAATAAACTTTTCTGGAAAAGTAGATGCTGCTAATAATAGAGATGAGCAAAATATTAATATATTTTATACAAATGATGTTAGTTTGCCATTTAACTATAAGCATGTTGAAGATATCTACGCACTTCAAGCAGATTTTGCTTTACCAAATTATGTAGGAATTGAAAATAATAATATTCCAGAATTATTACAAAAACTTGGAGTAAATATAGATTCATCTGTAGAAATACCAAATAAAATAGAAGGACAAGATTTAGAATCAATAAAATTTTCAGATGAAGAAATGAAAGGTTTATATAATAATTACCTTATGCCGGCTATTAATAATTTAACTGATGACAAATTTTCTAAAATGGAAAATTCAGATGGTTCAGTAGATTATGCAATAACTCTTACAGTTGAAGATTTAAAAAATATATTAATACAGATGTTACAGAATCTAAGCCAAGATACTTCTTTAATTAGTAAAATTAATAGTATATATCAAGAAATAAGTAATGGTACAGAAACTATAATTACAGCAGATGATGTAAACGATATGATATCTAATTTACAAGAAACAAAAGTAAATGATGGAGATTTAACTGTAACTATTACTCAATTTAATGGAAAAGTTAATAAAGTAGATATTACAATTATTTCATCATCGGAAAGTAATTCAAATAGTGTAGATTCTTCTACTGAGGAAACGGAGGCAAATTTTACTATTATAAAAGAAGAAACAAGTTCAAACCTTACATATGATATTTCTTTAAATATGTTATCTGGAGAAACAGAGATTACAGGTGGATTAGAAATGTCATATACTAATATTAATACTAGTAGTGTAGTAGAAAACTATGCAATTACAGTAAATGTTAATGACATGACAAATCTTAAATATAGTTTTTCAAATAATGTTGTTTTTGCAAATAGTGTTGGAATTGCAGATTTTGATTTAAACAATACTATTGTGCTAAACAATTATCAAACAGCAGATATTCAAACATTTTTAAACCAACTTGGAACGATAATAACTAATAAAAATGAAGAGCAAATGAAAAAAATTGGATATCCAACAGAACTTATAAACCCTATTTATATGTGGATTGCAGGACCTGCTTTAAATTTATACATTTATAATATGACATCAAATATAACTAGTAGTGCAAATCTAAATGACCAAGCAGTTGCTGCATATAATCAACAATTTTTAAATTATGAAGGAACTAGAACAGGGACACAGGTAAGAACATTAGTTAATCTAGTAAGCTCACATAATGCAAGTAATGCACAAGAACCAAGTAAACAAATACAAATTACAAGTGAAAAATATGAGCAAGGACAAACATTAGCAGCACCAACAACCCAAATAGGAGAAATTACACCTCCAGCATTGATGTCTGGAAAAACATATAATGTAACATTTGCATATGACCCAACCACTGGATATATTACAGCTTGTGGAATAACAGAAGAGGGAAATATAAATAATGGTAATTCATCTTCTAATAGTATTGTTGAAGTAAATGCACTTAATTAAAATATATAAATTCTAATTAAATAGTTCTAAAAAATAAAACATAGCATATATATTAATATATGAATATGTTTTATTTTTTTATGGAAATTAATATGGTGGGTGAGAAAGATAGAAAATATATTAAATACAATAAATTATTTTCCGCTTCAAATTAGAAATACAATATGTCGATATAAAGATAGATTTAATCTACTAGAGGAAATAAGAATACGAGCAAATAAAAATATAATATTAAAAATTGGACAGGCAGATGTAGTTTTAGAATATGTTGCAACTCAAGAAGAATTGTTACAAATATTACAAATTATATGTGATAATTCGATTTATTCATATCAAAATCAAATTTGCAATGGATATATAACACTTAGAGGTGGTCATAGAGTTGGAATTGCAGGAAATGTAGTTGTAGAAGATGGAAAAGTAAAAAATATTTCTTATATATATAGTTTGAATTTTAGAATAGCTAAGGAGATAACGGGGTGTAGTAATAAAATAATAAAGGATATATTAAATTTAGAAGATAACACTATTTATAATACTATTATTGTTTCTCCACCAGGCAGAGGTAAAACTACTCTTTTAAGAGATATTGTAAGACAGATTAGCAGTGGAATTCCAAACTTAAATTTTAGAGGAATTAATGTAGGATTAGTAGATGAAAGAGATGAAATTTCAGCTATGTATAAGGGTGTTCCACAAAATAATGTAGGACTTAGAACAGATATACTTTCTAATATTCCAAAATCAATAGGGATGAAAATGTTAATAAGGTCTATGAACCCAAAAGTAATAGTAGCAGATGAGATAGGAACACAAGAAGATGTGGAGGCTATAAATTATGCTGTATGTTCTCGGTGTAAAAGGGATTTTTACAGCACATGGTAAAAATATAAAAGATATTTCATTAAATCCTATTTTAAATAGTTTATATAAGTCTAATGTTTTTGAATTGTTTTTATTTATAGAAGAAGATAGAAATATAATTAAATATTTTTGTAAAAATGAGAAGAAAGGAGAATTTGGCAATATTAATATGGAATATGCCATGTAATAAAAATGTTATTTGTTAAAGTATTTATTTTTGCAATGATAATAGGTACAAGCTCAGCAATAGGATTAATGCTAGCTAAAAAATATACAAATCGTGAATTAGAGCTTAAAGAAATAAAAAATGCATTAAATATGTTTGAGAATAAAATAAAGTTTACATATGAAGATATACCTACTGTTTTTAAAGATATATCAAAAAAGATAAATGGAAATGTAGGAAATATTTTTAAAAACGCTTCGGAGAAAATGCAAAATATGCAAGCAGGAGAAGCATGGAAATATGCTTTAGAAAATACATATACAAGCTTAAAAAAAGCAGACATAGATATAATTAAAGGGTTAGGACGAATGCTTGGGAAAACAGACTTAAGTGGTCAAATTAGCGAAATAAAATTAGTAAATAATTTTATAGATGCCCAAATAGAGGATGCAAAACAAGAAAAAGATAAAAACTATAAAATGTATAAAACTCTTGGAATTGTAGTTGGAGCAACAATTGTAATTATTTTGGCTTAATATTTTTAAAACAAATTAGTATATATTTTTTAATTATAAATGGCAATTAAAAAATAATAATCGAAAACTATATTAGTAAGGAGGATTATATGGATATAAGCCTATTATTTAAAATAGCTGCAATAGGAATTTTAGTGGCAGTATTGTATCAAGTTTTAGTAAGAGCAGGAAGAGAAGACCAAGCTATGATGACAACTTTAGCAGGTCTTGTAATTGTATTAACATTAGTTATAAAAGAAATAAGTACATTATTTACTACAGTAAGGACTATGTTTGGTTTATAGGTAAGACCTTTATTAAAAACCTAAATATAAATATTAAGGAGTTTCGTATATTTTTATATGCGAGAAGAGTTATGGACATTATAAAAATTATTGGAGTTGGTTTAATTGCACTTATTATAATCATAATTGTAAAACAATATAGACCAGAATTCACAATGTATGTTTCTGTTGCAGCTGGAATTATTATTTTACTTTTAGTAATGGACAAACTTTCCGCAATTATTAATTTATTAACTAATTTGGCAAATAGAACATCAATAAATAACGAATTTATATTTTTGCTTATAAAGATTACAGGAATTGCTATTTTAACAGAATTTGCTTCAAGTGTTTGTAAAGATTCAGGAGAAACTGCAATTGCATCAAAGGTAGATATGGGAGGAAAAATAATTATAATAGCAATGTCTATTCCTATAATAGCAAGTCTTTTAGAAACTATTTTAAAAGTTTTACCTTAGGAGTACAAATGAAAAGAAGAGTTTATTTTTTTAGATTTATAATTTTAACTATATTTTTTATTTTTGTAAACAGTAGTATTGTTTTTGCAGAAAAAACTGGTACAGAAGATATATTAGAGTCACAAAAAAGTTCTTTAAATATAAGTGGCTTTTTAGATGAAGCAAATAAATATACATCAGACTTATATGGAAATTTTAATGTTGATGACATATTTAATAAAGCAATAAAGGGAGAAATAGACAATGAAAGTATTATAAAAAAATTTTTAAGTATTATTGGAAAAGAAATTATAGATTGTATAGGAGTTCTTGGAACTGTAATTGTAATAATTGTTATACATAGTATTCTTAAAAGTATAAGTGATGGGTTAGAAAATAAAACAGTTTCTCAAATTGTTTATTATGTTCAATATATATTAATAGTAACTTTAATAATGGTAAACTTTGCAGATATTATTTCAATGGTTAAAAATTCAATAGATAGTTTAGTTGGATTTATGAATAGTCTAATCCCTATACTTATAACATTAATGCTTACAACTGGGAGCTTTACATCAGCTAGTTTATTGGAACCGATATTACTTTTTTTGATAACATTTATAGGAAACTTTATTAATATGATAATTATTCCATTTGTATTAATTTCTACAGCTTTAGCAATTGTTTCAAAAGTATCAGAAAGAATACAACTTGACAAATTATCTAAATTTTTTAATTCATCTATTGTATGGATATTAGGAATTGTGCTTACAATATTTGTAGGATTAGCTTCTGTAGAAGGTAGTCTAAGCAGTACCGTAGATGGAATTACTGCTAAGACTACAAAAGCAGCAGTATCAAATTTTATTCCAGTGGTAGGAAAAATTTTAGGAGATGCTGTAGAAACTGTAATAGGATGTGGAGCAATTTTAAAAAATGCAGTTGGAATAGTTGGAGTAATAGTTGTTATTAGCATTTGCATGGCACCAATAATAAAACTTGCAATACTTATGGGACTGTATTATTTGAGTGCAGCTGTTTGTCAGCCAATAGCAGATGAAAAAATTATAAAGTTATTAGACCAAATGGGCGATACTTTTAAAATACTATTTGCAATATTGTGTAGTATAAGCATTATGCTAGTTATTGGAGTTACATTGGTAATAAAAATTTCAAATAGTGGTTTAATGTATAGGTAAAGCGGAGGAAAAATGATTGAATGGATTACAAATTGGGCTCAAGGTATAATTATAGCTGTTATTATAGCTACAATTATAGAGATGATTTTGCCAAATGGGAGTTGTAAAAAATATATAAAAGTAGTAATTGGTGTTTATATTTTATTTTCAATAATTTCTCCTGTTATTAGTAAAATTACAGGAAAGGGATTTAATATAAGTGAGGAATTAAATTTAGAAGAGTTTTATACAGAAGTTGATAGCAAAGCAATATATAATAGCTTAGATAAAAATAATTCTAATAATATAATGGATATTTATGTTTCAAATTTAAAATCAGATATAATTTCAAAATTAAAAAATAAAGGATATGAGACAATAGAATGTGAAATAGAGTTAAAAGATGAAGAAACATATGAAATAAAGTCTTTAAAATTAACTTTAAAAAAGATTAGTGAAAATAATGATAATGAAGAAAAAAAGTCAAGTGGTGGAAATAATAAAGTAGAAGAAATAAAAGAGGTAAATAACATAAATATAAAAATAGGAGAATCTAATAATAAAATTCAAAATGATGAAAGTTTAAATAATGAAGATAATAATTCAGGAAACAAAGACTATAAATCGGACTTAACTGTTTATGAAAAAAACAAAGTAAAAGAATATTTAGAAACAACTTATGAAATAAATAAAAAAAATATTAACATAAATTAAGTTTAATTAAAAGGAGGGAAAAGTATGTTTAAGGAGAAAATTAAGTCTCTTATTCAAAAAGAGAAGGGAGAGGAGAAAAGTGAAAATAATAAAAAGAAAATAGAAAATTTAGTGGTGCTTGTTATTATATTAATAATTACAGTTATTGTTATTAACTTAATATGGAATGGAGATAATGGAGAAGAAAAGAAACCAACATCAGACCCTAATAAAAAACTTGCTACTACAATAGAAGAAGGTATTACAGAAGAAACAGTACAGGCTTCTTCTTCGTCGTTATATAAAATAGATGCAGAACTTGAAGAAATACTTTCTAAAATAGAAGGAGTAGGAGAAGTAAATGTTATGATAACATATTCACAAACTAGTCAGACAGTACCATTATACAATGAAGATAGAACAACAAAGGATACAGAAGAAACAGATAAATCTGGTGGCACAAGAAAAATAACAGAATCGGATAGTAAAAAAGATATAATATTTAAAGAAAGTGATGGAGAAAAACAGCCAATAACACAAAGCATAATAAGTCCTAGAATAGAAGGAGCTATTATAGCTGCAAAAGGGGCTGCAAATGTAGATGTTAAAACTAAAATTGTTCAAGCTGTAGAAGCAGTAACAGGACTTGCAACACATAAAATTCAAGTATTTGAAATGCAAAGTTAATAGAAAGGAGACTTTAAAATGTTTATGAAAGTGATAAAAAGAAATCAAATTATTATTTTTGTTGGAGCATTAATGCTAATAGTAGCAGGTTATCTTAATTTTAGTGACAATGGATTACCAATAAATAATTTAGTGCCAGCAAGTACATTAGCAGATTCTGAAGAAATGGCATCAATAGGAGATGCTAAATTAGTTAGTGCTAATGTGATAGATGGTGAACAAGAAAACGAAATTCAAGATATAGTAAATAATAATGATTTAAATGATAGCGTAATAGAAAAAAATGATAAAAATGTTTCAGATAATATAACAGAAAGCAGTACTACAGAAACTAGCAGTAATAACATAGAAAGTGTAAACGAAGATAAACAATTAAATAATAATTATTTTACTCAATCAAGATTAGATAGAGATACTATGTATTCACAAACATTAGATACATATCAAAAAATAATTGAAAACGAAAGTATATCTGTAGACCAAAAAGCAATAGCACAAAAAGAAATAAGCAAAATTAATGAGCAAAAAAACTCAATTATGATAGCGGAAAATTTAATAAAGGTAAAAGGATTTGAAGATTTAATAATCTTTATAAATGGGGAAAATGTTAGTGTAATTGTAAAATCAGATAAATTAGAAGAAAAGGAGATTGCACAGATTCAAAACATAGTTACACGTGAGTTAGGAGTGAAAATAGAAAATATTAATATAAGTAATAAATAATATAAAGTATTGATAGATATAAAGAAACTTGTAAAATATCAACTTGGTTGTGCCAAATAGCAAAAAACTAACAATTCTACGCTTAGATAAAGTTGAAAAAATTAGCCAATACTGTTATAATATAGTTGTTGAAATAAGGGGATAAAAATGAAAAAAACAAATATATTAATAATTGTATTAATAGTAGTTATACTAATCGCTGGTTCGGTATTGGCTTTAAAGATAGCAAGAACAACACAGCATAATACCACATTGACTGAAACTGAGTCAAAAGATAATTTTTCTGAAGAAGATTATCAAAAAGAAAAAAGAGAAGCGGAGATTAAACTAGAAATAAAAGAAGCAAGAGGAAAATTATTCTCAATTATAATTTTCTGTATTTCAATGGTAATGGCTATAGGATTATCTAAGTTATACAGTAAATTAAATCTTCCTCGTTATGCAGTAATATTTACAATGTTAAAACCTATAATATCGATTGTAGGAAGTATGTATTTAAGACCAATGGTAATATTTTTACAAATTATAATAGAAATATTAAGCATAATGACATTATATAACTATTTTAAAGCTGTTAATATGCCAGGATTATGTGGAATTATACCATCAATATTACCAATATTATCTATATTTATGATTTGGTTTGGAAATTTTGCAAGTAGTTCTAATTATACAGAACTTTATATTAAAACAATTTTTCTATTACTAATATTCGTTGCTTGGGCAATTGTTTCTATAATTTCTAATATAAGGTTAGGAAAGAAATTTAATAAAAGTGTAGAATTTATAGTAGGACTTGTAATATTACCATTTATATTTCAGCCAGTATTAGGATATACTAAAGATACAGTAGAAAAGTAAATATTTATATAATA
>OLGN01001416.1_pt1 | contig 13547 bp, 9 predicted proteins | sample 1605941 | NCBI WGS metagenome assembly OLGN01 (sample SAMN03283269) | human gut metagenome | biome: human-associated habitat; material: feces | host: Homo sapiens | place: USA | collected 2013
GGTGCCGCCGACATCGGAAGAATCGCCCGAATCGGCGGAATGATGCGGAGTTTCGGACGTATACAGCAGGTGGTCTTGGGTATGGCTATCCGCCGAATCTGGTGTTTGCCCCAGCATGCGGGCAAGGTCGGCGGGCGTAATCATATTCTCCACCTTACTCAACCCCGTGTGCAGGTGGGGTAACGGTATGCTGGTAGGGCAGAAAAACGTCGCACGCGGGAAGGTGCCCATTGGATTTCGAAGTATGGCCTGAAGCCATCGAACTTGGTCGACTGTTCGCCGAACAGGGTTACGAGCTGGCATTGGTCGGCGGCCCGGTCAGGGATTTGCTGCTCCATAGAAAGAGCCACGATTTGGACTTCTGCTCATCCGCACGGCCTGAGCAGTTCGAGCCGATACTGCGCCGGTGGGGGCATGACGGCTTCTGGGACATGGGGCGCAAGTTCGGCACGCTGGGTGCCATGCGCCGCCGCCCGGACGGCACCGAGGTCAAGGTGGAGGTCACCACCTATCGCTCCGACATGTACGATCCGGACTCGCGTAAGCCCGAGGTCAATTATGGCGACACGCTTGAGGGCGACCTGTCCCGCCGCGACTTCACCGTCAACGCGATGGCCCTGCGCGTGCCCGACCTGCAATTCGTGGACCCGTTCGGTGGTGCCAGTGATCTGTCCAAGGGCGTGTTGCGCACGCCGGTGGACCCGCGACAGTCCTTTGACGACGATCCGTTGCGTATGATGCGCGCCGTGCGATTCGTGGCCCAGCTGGGCTTCCGTATCGCGCCGGACGCGGCCGAGGCGATTACCTCGATGCGCGACCGCATCGACATCGTATCCGCCGAGCGTGTGCGCGACGAACTGACCAAACTGCTGCTCTCCGACCGTCCGCGCGCCGGCCTTGAGGCGTTGGTCGAATCCGGTCTTGCGGACATCGTCTTCCCGGAAATTCCGGCCCTGCAATTGCAGATCGACGAACACCACCGCCACAAGGACGTCTTCGAGCACACGATGATTGTGCTCGAACGTGCTATCGCCCTGGAAACCGGCCCGGACGGCCCGGTGCCCGCCCCCGACCTGACGCTGCGCTTGGCCGCCGTGATGCACGATATCGGCAAGCCGAAGACCCGCCGGTTCGAGCCGGGCGGCAAGGTGAGCTTCCACCACCATGACGCGGTGGGTGCCAAAATGACCCGCAAGCGTTTGAAGGCGCTGCGTTTTGACCACCATCTGGTCGAGGACGTCTCAGAACTGGTGAATATGCACCTGCGCTTCCACGGCTATGTGGACGAGCCGTGGACCGATTCGGCCGTACGCCGGTATGTCAAGGATGCCGGGCACCTCTATGAGCGGCTGAACAGGCTCACGCGTGCGGATGCCACCACACAAAACAAACGCAAGGCGATGATCTTCTCCCAGGCCATGGATGAGATGGAGGAGCGCGTCCGCGAACTCAAGAAGAAAGAGGACTTCGACGCGATCCGCCCGGATCTGGACGGCAACGAAATTATGGAGTTGCTGGGCCTGGAGCCCGGCCCGATGATCGGCCGCGCCTACAAGCACATGCTGGAATACCGCTTGGATAACGGTCCGGTGGACCACGATGTGGCCGTCGAAGAACTCAAGCGCTGGTACGCCGAGATTCAGTAGTCCGATACTAGTCCGATACCAAAAAACCGTACGCTGAATACGTGTCAGCGTACGGTTTTTCGCGAAGATGAAGCTGTATGCGCCTTACTGCGCCGTGTATGCGTCGTGTTTGGTGTCGGCGGGCAGCTTGGTCATGCTATCGGCGGCCTTGCAACCCTCGATATTGGTGATGGTCTTACCGGATTGCGGGGAGGAGTTGGTGTCCTGCAGATCGTTGAACGTGGCGCCGATGACCACATCGATGAGCTGATCCTCGCGAGCCGTCATGATCATGGTGGCGTCGGTGAAATTGCCGATCAGCGTATACGCCTGATTAATGGCGTTCTTGCCGAAGTAGATGGTGGTGCGTTCAACGTCGGTGCTGGAATAGTTATCGATTTTCTGCACGCTGAATCCACGATTGGCCAAAGCTTCACCCACGGCCTTGGCGAATTGGCCGTGAGAGGTGCCGTTCATCACGCGAATGCCGACCGAAGCGTTGGACACGTATTGCGCTTTGCCGCTGCTGTCCTTGACCGCGCACGGCGCCGCGTTGCCGTAATTCGGCTGGCTGGCCGGAGTCTCCACTTCGCCGAGGCCGAAAACGTGGAAATTGAACAGTAGGGCTATGACCAGCACTACTGCCAATACCGCGCCGCTGATGGAAAAGACGATGGTCTGGCGGCGGCGCACGTACGCCTTGCGGGCTTCACGTTCATCAACCTGATACGTCATCGGTGGACTTCTTTCATGGGTCGGGTGGCTGGTTGCTACCTTAGCGTCACTGTCTGACGCCGATATTGGGGTGTGCGGGAGATTTGGCTCGAATAATGCGATCGACCACAGCCGTATCGCGCCACCCATCGATAATGCGTTGTGCCGCTGCCTCGTCGGCGGCGAAAGCGACCACTGAGGGGCCGGATCCGGAGACGAATGCATGGCTGGCACCCGCCTGCGTGGCGGCGTCGATGGCCTGCCCGCTGCGGGGATGCAGGCTGATTGCCGCAGCCTGCAGATGATTGCGGTCGCCTTCTGCGGCTCCCACGATGTCAAAGGTGTGGTAGACCTCAGGAGTGCTGAGTTGCGACTGGTATGCGCCGACCAATACTTCGCCGCTGAATCCCTGTTCTATCAGCGCCAGCTCATCGCGGCTGCCGGGGGTGATATCCGTGATGCGTTCACCGAAACCGGTGCCGTATGCAAGGCCACCGGTCAGGCAGAACGGCATGTCCGCGCCCAACGTGGCGGCAATGGTGCGCAGGCGCTCTATAGGCCAGTTCAGATCCCAGAGACGATTGACCGCCAGCATGGTCGCCGCGGCGTCGGCTGAACCGCCGCCTAGTCCGGCACCCACGGGAATGCGCTTGGTAATGGTCAACGCCACATCCGGCTCGCGCTCGGCCGCCTGAGCCATGGCGAAGAGGGCCAGTACCGCATGGTTGCGACGCATGTCGCTGCGTGAGGAGGCCAAGTCGCCCAAATAAGCGCCTTCGAGCTCCAGAGAGAATCCTGCTCCGGGTTGCTTGGCGGTTGCGGTGACGGTGTCGTATACACCGATTGCACAGTAGATGGTGTCCAGTTCGTGGCGTCCGCCCCACTCGTCGTGAGCAGGCCCCACTTCCAAGGTGAGATTGGTTTTAGCCGGGCAATCCACCGTAATGGTGATGGGGGAGAGCTCATCGAACTGATGTCGGGCAGCGGCTGGGCGTGGATGTGAAATTACCGGACTCATTGTGCCTCATCTCCATCTCCACACGATTCGATGGCCTTGGCCAGAGCGGTGAATTCGGCGATGGTGAGCGTCTCTCCTCGACGGGTCGGATCGATGCCGGCGATGGAGAATGCCTCGGAAGGCGCAATGGTCTTCAATGCCGCGTGCAGGGTCTTGCGACGCTGACCGAACGCCGCATCGATCAGACGAAATACGAGTTCCCGTTGTGCGCCGCCGTCGGCCGTGCTGTTCGAGGCTCCCGGGGCGGCCGGGTCATCGGCCTGATACCGGGTGAATCTGACGAGCGCGGAATCCACATTGGGAGCCGGCCAGAACACATTGCGGCCGATGGTGCCCACCCGTTCGGCGGTGCCATACCAGGCGAGCTTCACGCTCGGCGTGCCGTAGATCTTGGAACCGGGCTTGGCGGCGAGTCTGTCGGCCACCTCTTTTTGCACCATCACCAAGAACGAGACGAGGTTGTCGAAACGCTCCAACAGCGTGAGCAGAATCGGCGTGGCCACGTTGTACGGCAGATTGGCGACCAGCGTAAACGATGCGTCATCGCTGAAATCAGGCACGTTCTCCGGGGTGACGGTTAAGGCATCCCGATTGACGACGGTGAGTCGTGACGTGGCTTCGGGCATGAATTCGGCGACTGTGCCCGGCAGTCGTTCGGCCAACGGCGGATCGATTTCGACTGCGGTCATGGTGGCGCCGGTTTCCAAAATCGCCAGCGTCAACGATCCCAGGCCGGGGCCGACTTCCATGACATGATCGGCAGCGGTCACTCCCGCCTCGCGTACGATACGACGGACCGTGCCGGGGTCGATGACGAAGTTCTGCCCGAATTTCTTGGTGGGGCTGATGCCGGCATCGGCCGCGATACGACGGATATCGGCGGCACCTAACAGGTGACCAGTGGCGGGAATGGTGTCGTTCATAAGCGTGTGTTCCTTGTGGGCTTCGTAACCGATCAGTACCAACCGACTTGTTCGGAATGTTGCCATGCCTTGGACGGGCTGCCGTAGGCTTGTGCGATGTACCACAGACCCCAATCGATCTGTACGGCGGCATCGTCACGGTAATTGGCACCGAACGCAGCCATTTTGTCTGCTGGTAGCGACTGAGGAATGCCGTAGGCACCGGAGCTCGCGTTTTCGGCATACCACAGCCAACTGGACTCGCGGGTCCATAGTTTGACCAGACAATCCCAGTCGTTGCCTGTCCACCCGCGCTGCGCGGCGGCACCGGCGGCATAGGCCTGAGCCTGGGCTACGGTGGCGTGCCACAGGCGGCCGGAGGGCGTGGTGGTTGTGCCTGAATCGGAGCCAGAAGAGCCGGAATTGTTGTTCGTACCGCCGCCGGTGTTACCAGTGTTGCCGGAGTTGCCGGTGTTACCGGTGTTACCGGAGTTGTTGCCGCCGGTGTTGCCGGCATTGTTGTTGGTATCGGTGTTCGTGTTGTTGCCAGAGCTGCTGTTGTTCTTGTCGCCTGTGTTGTTGGCATTGTTACCGGACGACTCGTGCTGATTGTTGGAACCGGAATCGGCCTTGCCGTTATCGGCGGAGTCGGATTTTTTGTCGGAACCTTTATCGGTATCAGACTTGGCGGCGCCTACGGCGATGATCTGGTCGATGGCCATCGTGGTGACGGTTTCGGATTTCAGCGTCTCCGATTCGGCCACGCCATCGACATACGTGACGTTATACACCTGGGTTTTCTCGCCATTGACGCCTTGCTGGCGGATCTCCGACTGGCCTTCAGGAAGATTGGAGTCGATGATGGTTTGTGTGGAGTATGGCACTACGGCTGTGCGCGTTTCCTCGCCATGCGTCACGCGCCGTACGCGCAGGATAGTGGTATCGCCGTCCTTTTCGACGCTCACACGGTCCTCTTTGTTCAGCACGATGCCTTTGGAGTCAAGAATGGAGGCCGCGGGCAGTTTGCCGTTGGGGGCCACGGAAGTCTTGCCGTCCGCAATGACGGTGACCGGGCCATCCTGATTGATGACCAGTCCGCCGGTGAGCTGGTTGTACACATTGTCGATGTCGACGGTGATTTTTGTGGCGTTGTTCTGGTTTTCCTCGAAAAATCCCAGCAACTGGTCGGCACTGGTGGCCACGGTCCAGAAGGGAACGGACGTGCCGTCGATGTTGATAGTGGTCTGGTAGGCGGACTGTACGGTGACCACGGCATGATTGGCGAGTTGGTCGCCGGACGAGGTAGTGACGATATCGTGGGTCTTGATATCCACCCCTTGTTCCTCCAGAAGACGGGTGGCCGTCATCGCATATGTGGTGACTTGGGTGGTTTGCCCGTTGATGTTCAGGGCCACGGATTTACGCGCGGTGAACGCGAATGATCCAGCCAGCGCGATACTGGTCGCCGCGATACAGGCGATTACGCGGATGCGACGCAGTGTAACAAACCGCTGCGGGGTCCAACGCCGTGCCATTGCCATACTCTTCCTGCTGGATGAACGATTACGCCACCCATCGTAACGGTTGTTCCGGCCCATACTGCGGTTTCACCGGCCACCGTCACCATTCCTGCTCGTCAGATTGTTCTGAGCTCAAAAAAAGAAAAGAAAAGGGGGGCGGGAGAGAAGGGGATGTTCCCGCCCCCTTGAAGGCGCGGAGCTGGTTGGGGGACGCTCCGCCCTCATTCCAGGAAGCCCATAATTGGGGGAAGGCTCCTGGAGTACTTACCCAAGGTAAGAATTATATGCGTAGAAAAGTCTACGTATCACATAATACGCCATTTTTTCTGCGCGACGAGCCTCTTGTCGGGATCGAACCGACGACCTGCCGCTTACAAGGCGGCCGCTCTGGCCATCTGAGCTAAAGAGGCGATTGTTCTTAACGCGTAAATCGTTGCGAACAAATGACTAGTATACCGGTACTTCCCGAGTGGTCAATTTAAGCCGAGCCGCAGGCGGTATTGCATATGTCGCGGCGTCAACTTATTCGGCCACGCAGCATCAGGAGGCGACCGAAATCGGCTTTCCGCTGGCACCGATGGATGGCATTTTGCCTTCCACGCCTACCTGGTCAGCATCCAGCCCAATGGACTTGAGGAAGCCGTCCACCATATTCGTGTCCGCCAGCGTGAGCTGCTTCAGATCCCAGTATTCGCCGTTGATGGTGAGTGTGGGGGAGGAGAAGGCGCCGGAGCTGTTGAACAGTTCGGGGCGCAGGATCGTGTAGTTGTTGGAGGCGGTGAGCCAGTCGAGGTATTCGTTCTTGCCGCTGAACGCCGCGGCGGCCACATCCTCGCTCACACCGGCCTTGACGGCCTGCTTCTCCAGCTTGGCGTTGTTTACCGGCTCGTAATTGGACAATTCGCCCGGCTGGAAATCCTCAGCGTAGATGTTGGAGAGGTAGCTCATGAGGTGGTCGGGATCGTCATCATGCTCGGCAATGTAGATGGCACCGTTGAACACGCGGTTGGAGTAGTTGTCGGAGCTCTTGTTGTTCTGGAAATTGAGGAAGTGCAAATCGATGTTGAGCTGGCCTGCGTTCATCAGCTTGACGAGCGTCGGGTCGAGTTGGCGGTTCACCGAGGCGCAGCCGGGGCACAGCGGTTCCATGTAGATGGATACGGTGGGAGCCCCCTCGGCTTTCTGGCCATACCCTTTGTTGGAGATTACGAAGCCGGCCTTGTCGTCGGCGTTAGCCGGCTGGGTACTGACTTTCTTGAGCTTGCTATAGGCCTCGTCCACGGTCATGTTGCTTTGCTGGCTACTGCTGCTGGTGTTGGACGGCCGCATAGCCTTGTATACGGCGAATCCAGCGATGGCCACCAGCACCACAATAATGGCCACCACAATGCAGCCGATGATGGTCTGCTGCTTACGCTCCTTGGCTGCCTGCTCGGCCCGTGCCTGTTGTGCGGCCTCCTCGGCCGCTCGGCGCTCAGCGCGTGTGGCACGCTTGGCCTGACGCTTCGGATCTGACATAGCTATCCCCTTGCAATCGCTTCAATGTTTGGGCCCCATCATAATGACCGGGCCTGAGGAGGACTGCGCCCAGAGCTGATCTGAGGTGAATTCCCTGTAAAAGTGTGACGGAACGAACGTATCGGATACACAACGGCCATGTGTGCGGATGGCTGATGTGTGAGATTCCGCCCCGCTCTAGGCGAACGGCATCCAGTTGATCGGCATGCCCAGAATCGGCATCGCGCACAAGGCCACGGTGATGATGGCCCATATGGTGAACAGCACGGTGCCGCGCCCGCCGCCCTTGGGCGCCGGCGCCACTGGAGCAGGTGGAGCCCCACCCACTTCGGTGGATGGCGCGCCCGCCGGGCGACTGTGTTTGAGCCCGCGCAGTACGCCGCCCCCCAGCCGAATCATCATCGACTGTGGGGCGAACACAGTGACCAGCCAGCCGATGGCCATGAAACCGCCCAGCGCCAGCCCGGAAGCGGAGAACGGCACATCATTGAGCAACGGCACCGGAATACCCCAATCCGCGGTGAAATACCAGGAGATGGTGTGAACGGGCAGTGCCAGAGCCGCGGTGGCCACGGCGGTTCCCGCCATATAGATGATGACTAGCAGCAGTATGCGGGGAATGGCCAGCAGCAGGGCTTTGACCAGATGCCAGGGAAAAGTCGCCACGCGAATCCACGAATCGGAGTTTTTGCGCTCGCCGCCGCGTTTGCCCTCGCGCTCAAGCTGGGGTTCGGTGTTATAGGCCAGGGTGAGCAGTAGCCACAACAACGCAGTGGCCGCGATGATGGCCACGAGCGGAGCATTTGCCGCCAGTGCCGCCAGCGGCGCCGCCAGCAGGATCAATGGCAGGGTGCCGCGCTGCAGATATTCCCCTCGCTTCACGTCCACCGGATTGGGCATGGGAGGATTTTGGACCATGGTTTCGGTGGGGGCCGCTTGGGCGGTTTGGTCGATGATGCGCTGCAATGCCGGGCGAATGGCGGGGTCCACCGCTGTGGGCTGGTTGCTTGCGGGATCCCAGCTGCTCTGGGCGGTGCCGGACGGGGGGAATGATGACGGCTGCGGCGTGGGGAGTACGGTGGTGCGCTCGGCCAGCGGCGTGGTTTGGTCCGGCATCGGTGTGGTCGCGCCGGTGAGTACCTGCGTGCCGGCGTCGTCGGTGAAATCGGCAGCAGCGTCGGGCAACAGTTGCGTGGCCTGCTCCGCACCGGCCGGCGGACGTGGCGGCATATCGGCTAAGGGCAGCGTGGCGGTAGCGGCGCCAGCCGGCGAGAATACGACGGTTTCGCCATCGCCGTTATCGCCCTTATTGCCGGAGAACACGGCCATGGTGGGAGCCTCAGCGGCTTCCTCGGCCGCGCGCCAGATGGTTCGGGGATTATTGCGGTCAACGCCGCCGGCCGCGCCAAAAGGGGGCATCGCCTCCGCGGCTTCGGCAACGATCGCAGCCGGTTGTCCAGCCACGGCTCCCGCGGCGAACGGTCCCGCCTGCTCGCCCTGCCAAGCGTTGGGATTCAACGCATCCAAGGCGATGGCATTCAGCAATTGATCCGGCGTGCAACGATCCCTGCGATCCGGGTCCAGTGCAGAACGGAAGGCAGCCAATGTGCCGGCCGGTAGTCCGGAAAGATTCGCGTTGCCCGAGGCCTCGCGCTCAAGTACCGCCATCATCGGCTTGGTGCCGAACACAGGCGCGCCGGTTGCGGCAAAAGCGAGCACGGACGCCACCGACCACCAATCGGTGGCGTCGTCGGATTCGGCACCGTCAATAATCTCGGGTGCGATGAATCCGGGTGTACCCATCACTAGGCCGGTGCGGGTCACGTGACTTTCGCCCTCGCCCATCGCGATACCGAAATCGACCAATACCGGTCCGGCGGCCGACACCATCACATTGGTGGGTTTGATGTCGCGATGGACGATGCCGGCCGCATGTACGGCTTTGGTGGCTTCGATGAGCTTGCGGGCCAAGCGTTCCAGATCGTCGCCCACATACCGGCCATTGGCGGCCACATCATCCTTAAGATTCTTGCCCTCGATGAGTTCAGTGACGATGAACGCCAACGTATCGTCGAGTTCCATATCCACGATGCCGCACACACCCGGATGATTGATCTTCTTCAAGGCCATGGCCTCGCGCCGCAGGCGCTCGCGCGGCGTGACATCGGGCTTGAGGTCGGGGTCGTGCAGGGCCGTGGACGCAGAGCCGGAGCCTGCCACTGACTCGTCGGTCAGGGAGTCGCGCAGAATCTTCATGGCATAGGTGGTGCCGCCGTCGTCGCGCACCCGCCACACCGACCCCATAGCTCCTGAGCCGAGCCGGGAGATCAGCGTATACCCACCAACCACTTCGCCGGGCTCAAGATTCAACGCGTTCAAATCGCTCATGCCCTCCATCCTAATGCCTTGCTGGTGCATTATTCTGGCTCTCTCCTGGGAGGCCGAGCTTGATATTTCTTGGCTCCCCTCTCTGAGAGGGGAGCCAAGAATAAATGCCGTTTACGTATTGAGAAGTGCCGTTTACGCCATTAAGGTCGATTGCCCTGACCGGATGTGGTAGCAAATTATGCGCTCGAAATGACAGGATAGGTGCGTGGGCAGGTGCGCCAGTCGTGAATTTGCGACTCTATAACCATCGGCATCAAGGATGTGTCGGCGGTGACCCAAAGGTGAGCCAGCCGGGCACATTCAACAGTGGCACAGCGATGCAAGGGCAGTATCGTGAGCCGCTGATCGAATCGATAACGATATCAGATTCGAATGCCGCGACTTCGCCGGTCGTACCTTCGAATACTTCTCCGAAGACGGCTACCTGTTCGGCGTGATGGCCTCCCAGCAGGTCGCTGGCGCTCCGGTCAAGGCCTGAGGTGTGTCTCCGATAACTGAATAGCTAAATAGAATGGACGGCCTGCTGAGTGCTACTCAACAGGCCGTCCATTGTGTATCTGAATGCGAAAAGTCATTATATGGAACGGAATATATCGATACTGTGCATTGTGCCGATTACTGATTCCGACGCAAGTATTCGCGCAGGAAGGGCACGGCAAAATCGACTTCGCCTCGTTCTGTTTCGCGGATAACGAAGGCGTCAAGGAGGCGTTTGCGGTAGGTGGCGGCATAGTTAGGCGTTTTGCCCATGCGCTGTGCAACATTCACGGTGGGAGAGGGACCATCTGACGCTGCCATGGCTTCGAGATACTCACGGTCGTTTTTGGATAAGCCTTGCAACTCCGGGATGCACACGGCGTTATCAAGGTCAATACGTGCTTCCTCGATACCTGCCGTAACATCAGCGTCGATGATGGTATCCGAGTCCCGCATGTCTGCGGCATCCCAGATATGGTAGCCAACCAGTTGAATCATATAGGGGTATCCGGCTGTCACATTGGCTGCAGTGCTTAATTGAGCGTCGGTGATGGACATGCCGGAGGCGCGGAATGTTGTGGCGAAAGCATCGCGCACTTCATCAAGAGGAATATCTGTGAGTATGTTCGTTTTCGCGCGACGTAGGAACGTGATGACTTCGTCATTGAACAAATCAGAAATCATCTGTGGGAGACCGGCGAACACGATGGCGATATTGCGTCGTTCCCTGATTTGATGCTGTATGGCAGTGGCGATGGCAATCATGTCGGATCGCTCAGCCGCTTGAGTCTCATCAATGGTGATAAGCAACCCAGCATGGCGCTTCTCAAGCGCATCCAACCGTCCGGCAATGGCACTTCTCAACGTTTCGGGCATACGCTTCGGGGATAGTTCGGCTTCTCCGAGGCCGATGCCCGCTCCAGCAAAAGTCAACGATGGTCGGATAGTGAGGTGGTCAAGGGCCCCTCGCCCGGTTCGTAAGGCATCAACAAGGCGTTCGCATAGTCCGGCAGAGGCCGTTTCTTCGATGACATCCCATCTGCGCGCTTTGGCCCGGTCTCCGAACACAGTGAGCATCACGGTTTTTCCGGTTCCACTAGCGCCGGTGACGAGCATAATGCGCCCTGGGGCACCGACTCCGTTATCGAGACCTTTCTCGAAATCGCGGATAACTTTGCCTCGGCCGATGAGCAGGGGCGGTTCCCCTCCTGCCGTTGGCTTGAATGGGTTTTCCTTTGCCTTCATGTGGACCGCCTCCTCGCTGAATCAACCTAAAATAAAAATTATCAAAAATATCAAAAAAATAAAAATTATCAAAAGCTGGGTTGAGCCGACTGAAGAAAACAGCCGTGGCGACAATGATCCTGCCGCAATCCGCGGTGACAACAACTGACGCGGACCTTCTTGGCAGAATCGTTGTTTGTCCCGCTTCGCCAATCAACGTCGCTCAAGTTCGGTGCGCAGACCGGCTACCGTAGCGGTCAGCTCACGCACTTCCTCGCGCAATAGGTCGATTTCGGGATTGGCTGATGTTGCAATAGCCTCTTGCGCGGCTTCCTTGGCCACTTCCTTCTCCCGAGCGTCCTCGCGCCGATCCGTCTCCAGATTGACCTGATCCACGATCCACGAGGCCAGCGTGGCCGTCACAATACCGATCAACGCGATGCCGGTGAACATCAGCACCACCGCAATGATCTTGCCTTGGAAGGTGACCGGCGAGAAGTCGCCATATCCCACGGTGGTCACGGTCACGAACACCCACCACAACGCCGTGCCGAAGTCGGTGATCGTGGATCCGGACGCCCCGCGCTCCACGGAATACACGGCCAGCGCGCCCACGTACATGAGCATTCCCACCGCGCCGACCGCGTATACGGTGATGCGCCCGCGCACCGCCATGCCGGAGGTGCGGTTCAGCACGTGCAGCACGGTCAGCAAACGCAACAGTCGCAAGGGCCGGAGCATCGGCAGCGCGATGGTCAGCAGCGTGAACAGGTTGTGCTTGAACCACCGCCAGCGATCGTCGGCCAACCACAGCGAGACCACATAATCGACGACGAACACCACCCAGATCACGTTGATGACGGTTTCACACAGCGCGATATGCGTGCGGGAGAGAATTTCCCACGAATACACCACCAGAAACACCACGGACAGCACCATCAGCGGCCAGTCCGTCCACTTCTTCCACGTCTTCAGTCCCATATTCCGATTGTAGTGGCGCGCCCGCTGCGCCACTGCGGAGCATGACTCCGGACGTCAGTGTTGTATACGTTCGTATACATTTCACGTTGTGTACGAACGTATACAGCGGTATCTTTCATCTCGCATTTCCCTTATGACTATCACCACAGTGATATAATCAAGAATATGTAAGGAGAGAGAGAAGGAGCCGGCCAATGGAGACCGCATCGATCGAACTGTGGCATGGCTCTTCGCATGTCATCAAGCATCCTGAATACGGGCTGGTCAAGCCGAACAACGATTATGGCCGCGGATTCTATTGCACGCGCAGCGTCGAGCTGGCCAAGGAATGGGCGTGCGCGGGACTGGATGACGGTTTCGCGAATCGGTACACGTTGACCACGGACGGGCTCCTCTTCCTGGACCTGTCCCAGCCGCCCTACACCATCCTGAACTGGCTGGCCATGCTGGTCGAAAACCGTCGTTTCCAGCCGACCACCGCCGTCGCCGCGCAAGGCATCGAATATCTGAAACAAGTGTTTCTGCCGGATGCCAGTCAGGCTGACGTCATCGTCGGATATCGTGCCGACGATTCGTATTTCTCGTTCGCCCGCGCTTTTGTCAATAACGCGATTTCCATCGACCAACTCGCTGAGGCGATGCGGTTGGGCGAGCTCGGCAAGCAGATCGTACTCGCCAGTCCTCAGGCATTCGCGGCACTGCGGTTCCAAGGCTGCGAAATCGCCCGCGCTTCGACCTACCACGGATTGCGTAACGAGCGCGACCGCACAGCTCGCGAAGCCTACCGCCGCAAAAGTGCAGAAGCCGATCTCGACGGCCTGTTCATGCGCGACATCATCCGCGAGAAAGTGACCAACGATGATCCCCGCCTATGATGAGACATACTTGCCGGACGCCATGGCCAACTTGGCCGGCGCCTTCGATTATGCGCTGAACGATTGCGGGTTGCCGGTCGGCCTATTCATGGACTTCTTCGCCACCTCCGAGGCGGCCGCGCTTTTCGGGCGAGGCACGCCCAAATACGTGTGTGGCATGTCCGGCGAGGAGCTGGTGGCCGAAATCATGCGGCAAACCGGTTGGGCGCGCATTCTCGATATGCCGCCAGCCGCACTGCGCGCCGGCTCAACACCCGAATACTGGGCCGGATGGGTACTCGCATACTGCCAATGGGCCAGGGGAG
>OLGN01001422.1_pt1 | contig 13501 bp, 16 predicted proteins | sample 1605941 | NCBI WGS metagenome assembly OLGN01 (sample SAMN03283269) | human gut metagenome | biome: human-associated habitat; material: feces | host: Homo sapiens | place: USA | collected 2013
GCGGCGGCGAGAACATCTACCCCAAGGAGATCGAGGAATTCATCTACACCCACCCCAAGGTCAAGGACGTGCAGGTCATCGGCGTGCCGTCCAAGGACTACGGCGAGGAGATCATGGCCTGCGTCATCCTCAAGGAGGGGGAGACCTCCTCGGAGGAGGAAATCAAAGACTATGTGCGCACCCACATGGCCAAGCACAAGGTGCCCCGCTATGTCGAGTTCGTCAAGGAGTTCCCCATGAACGCTGCCGGCAAAATCCTCAAGTACAAAATGCGCGAGGACGCCGTGGAGCTGCTAAAGCTGCAAAAGGCCAACAGCATCGTCACCGCGTAAGAGGGCCGAAGCATTCCAAAAACAGGGAGGTATAAGGTTGAACCGCTTTCAGAAAATATACCAGCAGGGCACCATCGATGTAATTGAGATTTGGCTGGACACGGAAACGGGCGTGCAGTACCTGTTCCATAAAAACGGGAACGCGGGAGGCTTTACCCCTTTGCTGGATAGGGGAGGGAAGCCGGTCGTGTGATTTTCCCCCCGGGGGCGCTCCAGCGCAAGCAGGGTTTCAGCGTCCATCCTCGGCAGGGGAGAGCGCATAAAAAATGATTCCATTTTCAGGGCGGGAGGGCTTGGCTTTTCCCGCCCTTTTCTCTATAATAAGGGGAGAAACACAGGGCGGGGCAGTGGGCCCGGCTCAAAGCATCCCCTATATACAGAAAGGAAGTTTGGATATGAAAGCGCCTGTTACCTTTGCCATTGCCGGTTTCGGTGACCGCGGCAGCACCTACGCCTCCATGCAGAAGCTGTTCCCCGAAAAGATGAAAGTGGTTGCGGTGGCCGACCTGGACCCCCGCAAGGTGGAAAAGGCCCGCCAGCTCTACGACATCCCCCAGGAGAACTGCTTCTCCAGCGCCGAGGAAATGCTGGAGCAGGAAAAGCTGGCCGATGTGATGGTGGTCTCCACCATGGACCGCCAGCATGTGGGCCACGCCATCCCCGCCCTGCGCAAGGGCTATAACATCCTTATGGAGAAGCCCATCTCCCCCGAGCTGGACAAGTGCAAGGAGATTCTGGAAGTGGCCAAGGACTGCCCCGGCAAGATTATCGTCTGCCACGTGCTGCGCTACACCACCTTCTACAACAAGCTGAAAGAGCTGATTTCCAGCGGCCGCATTGGCGATGTGGTCTCCATCTGCGCCAACGAGAACGTGGGCTATTGGCACCAGGCCCACTCCTTTGTGCGGGGCAACTGGCGCAACTCCCAGGAGACCAGCCCCATGATTCTGCAAAAGTCCTGCCACGATATGGACATCCTCACCTGGCTGCTGGGGAAGAAGTGCAAGGCCGTCTCCAGCTTTGGCAGCACCCGCCTCTTTAAGCCGGAGTGCGCCCCGGAAGGCGCCGCCCTCCGCTGCCTGGATGGCTGCAAGGCCAAGGAGAAATGTCTCTTCGACGCGGAGAAAATCTACATCACCAGCCCCAAAACGGGCCTGGCCACCGGCTCCAGCTGGATGAGCTCCGTGCTCAGCGTGGAGAACACCATGGAAAGCACCTACACCACCAAGCAGGGGGACGTATGGGACAAAATCGCCTATGAGGTGTACGGCGACGAAGAATACACCGGCTGGCTGATGGAAAACAATTTCCCGCTGCTGGACACGTTCGTGTTTGACGCCGGGGTGGTCCTCCAGACCCCGGCCCCGCCGGAGCAGACCGCGGCCAACGACCTGCCGATCTGGAGGAGCAAGGTATGAATACACGGCGGGCGTATGTAGACCTGATTTACAACGGAACCGCAGCCACGGCGGAAATTTCCGGTTTCGTGACGGATATTTCATACACGGATCCGGCCAGCGGAGAGGCGGACAGCCTGGACATTACGCTGCAAGACCGGGATCACCGGTGGACAGGGGCGTGGATCCCCGTCGCCGGTGACACCCTGGCCGCGACGATCCGGGCGCTGAACTGCCAGTATTCCGGGGACAACCGGATCCTGCCGTGCGGTTTCTTTATCGTGGACAGTTTCAGTTTTTCCGGCTGGCCGGTTTCCGGGAGCATTTCCGCGATCTCCACGCCGCTGGACAGCAGTTTCACCACCACCCAGCGGACAAAGACCTGGGAAAACGTGACCATAAAGGAGATCGGAACAGAGATCGCAGGCCGCGCCGGGATCGCGCTGGCCTGGGACGTGGAGGGCGACCCGTTCACGATCAAGAGCGTGGAGCAATCGGAACAAACCGACTGTGAATTTTACATGAACCTGTGCAACACCTACGGGCTGGCCATGAAAGTCTACGCCCAAAAGATCGTGGTGTATGACCGGGAGGCATACAAGAAAAAGGGCGCGGCGGCGGTGCTGTCCCCGTCCAGTATGAAATCCTGGTCATGGCAGCAGGATCAGGCCGGAACCTACACCGGCGGAGAGTTCACATACACCAGCCCGGCCACGGAAAAGGAAATCAAGGTGACCGTGGGCAAGGGCAGCCGGATCCTAAAGCAGAGCGGCAAGGCCGACAACAAGGCCGACGCGGAGCGGAAGATCAAGGCGGCGGTGGCCAAGGCCAACCACGGAAAGACCAAACTTTCCGCCACCATTGTGGGAAACGCCTCTCTGGTGGCCTCCCAATGCGTCCAGGTGGTGGGCCTGGGGAAGCTGTCCGGCAAGTATTACATTGACACCATTACCCACAGCGTCAGCGGATCCGGCGGCTACACCATGGACCTGGAAATGTCGCTGGTGGAGGAATGACGCGAGGAGGAACGCATGGAAAACAATATCCGGCTGGGAAAGATTTCAGCCGTTGATTACGCCGCGGGCACGGTCCGCGTGGTGTACCACGAAAAGGACGACGCCGTGACCGCCCCCATTCCCCTGATTTCATCGGAGTATTTCATGCCGGAGGTGGACGACATGGTTATGGTGCTTCACCTCTCCAACGGCACGGAGGCGGGCGTGGTCCTGGGACGACCGTGGAGCGAAAAGAACAAGCCCCCGGAGGGTTCCAAAGGGCTTTACCGCAAAGACCTGGCCCGTTCGCCGGGTGAGGCCATGATCCGCTATAAGGACGGCACCATGACCATCAAGGTCGCCAAGCTGGTGATTGACGGAACCGTGACCGTCAGCGGCGACGTGACCGCCGGCGGGGTTTCCCTGGACAACCACACCCACACGGACAGCATGGGCGGCGGAACCTCCGGGCCATCGTAAGGAGGCGATTTACACATGATCGGAACGCTGGGGCGCAAAATCATTTTTGAGGTGAGCGACAACAGGGTTTTGACCTTTGAGAGCATGAGCCGCGAGGTTTCCGGGCGCTGGACCGAACACGAAGTTTTAGGCGTGAAGCCGAAAGCGGAGTTTTTAGGGCCTGGCCTCCAGACCATAAGCCTGACCATTCACCTGTCCGCTGCCCTGGGCGTGAAGCCGCGGCGGATCCTGGACATGGTGGAGCGCATGGTGGAAAGAGGTTCGGCGGAGTACCTGGTGATCGGCGGCAGACTGGTGGGCCGCCGTCCGTTCCGCGTTACAGGATCGAGTGAAGCCTGGGACAAGGTTTACAGCCGCGGAGAATTGGCCAAGGCTACCCTGACCATTTCACTGGAGGAATACGCATGAACGAAAACGACCTTTTCAATTTCCAACTGGAATATACGTTCACGGCGGACTGGCTGGCAGAACTGGATCGGCAGCTGGCCCTCCTGCTGTCCACACGGGAGGGCACCATGCCGTTGGATCGGGCTTTCGGCCTGAACATGGATTTTGTGGATATGCCGCCAGAGGCCGCAAAGAGCCTTTACACGGCGGAGGTCACCGAAAAGGTGTCCAAATTCATACCGGAGGTGCGGGTGCAGGAAGTGACCTGGACCGGCGGCAACACCGGAAAACTTTTTCCCAAGGTGGTGATAACCAGTGCCTGATATTTCCGCAATTCAGAACACCCCGGACGTGTCTTTCATCGACAACAAGACCATTGACGACGTGCGCGGGGATATGGTGGCAGACTTTGAGGCGTTCATGCTCCAAGCGACGGGCAACAAGGTGTCCCTGGGCCGCGCCTCTGTCCACCGCATGATCCTGTATTCGGCGGCGGCGCAGATTTACCAAGCCATGCAGTACGTTGACCGAGCGGGCAAGCAAAGCCTTTTGAAATACTCCTATTCGGAGTTCCTGGACAATCTGGCGCTGCTGAAAGGCGTTACCAGAGAACCGGCCAAGGCGGCCACGACCACGATCCGCTTTACCGCGTCGGCCACCAGGACGCTGGCCACACCGATCCCGGCGGGCACCAGGGTTTCCTCCAGCGGTTCCATTTATTTCAGCACGATGGAGTACGCAGAGATCCCGGCGGGCAGCCTGACGGTGGACGTGCTGGCGGAGTGTACCGCAACAGGCAACGCGGGCAACGGACTGGCGCCTGGCGAGGTGTCCACAATCGTGGATCCCGTTCCCTACATTACCAGCGCCGTGAACCAGAACACCACGGAGGGCGGCGCAGACGTGGAGAACGACGAAAGCCTGGCGGAGCGGGTTTACCTGGCCCCTGGCGCCTATTCTACGGCAGGCCCGGAGGACGGATACCTGTACCACGCCAAGAAGTACAACGCCGCCATTGGTGACGTGGTGGCCACCAGCGACCACGAAGCGGGCCAGGTGGATATTGTTTTCATCATGGCCGACGGTTCCAAGCCGGGCGCGGCCATGATCTCCGGCCTGCAGGCGTACCTCTCCGGCAAGACGATCCGCCCCATGACGGACAAGCTGACCGTGAAAGCCCCGGAGGAGGTCACATACAGCATTAACCTGACGTATTACATCAACCGCAGCGACAGCGCCAGAGCGGTGGCAATCCAGGCGGCGGTGGCCCAGGCCGTGGAGGAATATAAAACCTGGCAGCGCACCATAGGCCGCGACGTGAACCCGTCGCAGCTGGCCGCCATGGTCATGGAGGCAGGCGCCAAGCGCGTCACCGTGACCGCGCCGACGTTTGCGGCGGTGGCCGCCACCAAGGTGGCAGCATTGACCGGATCGGCCACCGTGACGTATGGAGGGCTGGAAGATGATTAAACTTTCCGGCAGCCGCTTCACGGACATTATGCCGGAGAACCTGGCAGAGCAACCGGAGATCCAGGCGCTTGCCTACGCCGTGGGCAGGCAGGTGGAAAAGCTGCTGGCCTATGCTGACGGCGCCCGCACCTATGCGGCGATCTATGCTGTGCCGGAAAAGGTGCTGGATCTGCTGGCCGTGGAACTGCGTACCCCGTCCTATGACGAAAACTTTTCCATTAAGGTCAAGCGAACCCTGATCGCGGAAAGCCTGCTGTTTTACGCGCAGATGGGCACCCCGGCAGCGGTGAACCGGATTATTGAAACCATTTTCCAGGCCGGTCATATCAGCGAGTGGTGGGAATACGGCGGGAAACCCTATCACTTCAAGGCATACACCACGAACCCGGCTATTACGTCGGACGACGTGGAGGAGTTCAAGCGGGTGCTGGGCACCGTAAAGCGCCTTTCTGCCTGGCTGGACGAAATCGTGTTGGATCTGTCCACACCTCCGGCGGAGGTATTCGTGGGCCATTGGATCCACACGGGCGATTTTATCACCCTGCAAAGGGCGACTATGTAACAGGAGGTTATCAGCCATGTTTCAGGCCCCGAAACTGACAGACGCCGGCAAAAACCTGTATTACAGGAATATGGCCGGTGAGGGGATCAAATTCACAACCATTCAGCTGGGCAACGGCACAATCAGCGGCCCGATCTCCGCTATGACGGCCCTTGTCAGCGCCGTGGTGACCATTGACGCCGCGGTGAAAAACAACGCGGAGCAGTACGCCGACGTGTCCGGCCATTTCTCCAACGCAGAACTGGAGGAGGGTTTTTACTGGCGCGAGATCGGCGTGTTTGCGGCGGATCCCGATTACCCCAATGACCGCAGCCACGACATTCTTTACTGCTACCAAAACGCCTATGACACGGCGGACTTTATCCCCGTGGCGTCGGTGGAAACGGTGGAAAAAAACATTACCGTGCCCATTATCGTGGGCGACGCCTCCACAGTGTCCTGCACCCTGTCCAGTTCGCAGGTGCTGGTGTCGGAGGCAGACCTGGAGGCGCACGACAAGGACGCGAACGCCCATAATGCCCTGTTTGAGAAGATCAACAAGGAACTGGAAAAGAAACAGGACACGATCACCGCCAAGGGCATTTTGAAAGGCGACCAGGACGCAAAGGGAAACCCCACCGTGACCAAGGCCACGCCGGGCGTGGACTACCAGCAGCCCACCCAAGTGCTGACGGAAAGCAACGCCATGGCCCTGACGGACACGGTTCCGTTTTTCTCCGGTGCTGACGGGCAAAACCGTAAGGTCACGCTGAAAAAGCTAAAGGAGGCCCTGGGCGTCCAGTCTGCCAGTATCAACGTGACGACCTGCGCCGGCGCGGCGGTGGTTTGCACGGACGGAGAAACCACCCTGAACGGCGTGGGTTCCACCAAGTTCTCCCTGCCGGAGAACACCGGAACCTGGGAGGTAACCGCCACCCTGAACGGCCACACGGCCAGCGCCGTGGTGGAGGTCACCGGCGCCATGCAGTACAACGTGGATCTGGTGATTACCTCCAGCGTGGCAGTCACCCACGCACCCACGAAAACCACCTACAACGTGGGGGAAACATTCGACCCCACCGGCCTGGTGGTCACCGCCACCTATGCCGACGGCACCACGGAGGACGTAACCGACGGCTGCACGTTCAGCCCCACCGTTATGGCAGCCAGCACCACGGCGGTGACGATCAAATACCAGCGGGCGGGCGTGACGGTCACGACCACCCAGGCGGTCACGGTCCTGGAAATGTCCAGCATTTCCGTGAAAACCGCACCCAACAAAACCGCGTATTACATCGGTGAGAGTTTCGACGCCACCGGAATGGTGATTGAGGCCACCATGTCCAACGGCACCAAAAAGACCGTGACGGGCTGGACGTACACCCCCAGCGGCGCCCTTTCCAAGACGGACACGGCGGTGACGATCTCCTACACGGAAAACGGCGTCACAAAGACCTGCACCCAGGCAATCACGATCCGCACCTTGTCCAGCATTTCCGTGACGACGGCACCCGCGAAAACCGCCTACAAGTACGGGGAGAAGTTCAGCAGCGCCGGAATGGTGATTACTGCCAAATATTCGGACAACGCCACCCGCGTGGTGACCGGCTGGACCTATTCACCCACCGGCGCCCTGGGACTGTCCAATACCACGATCACGATTACCTACGCAGAGGGCGGCGTGAGTAAGACCTGCACCCAGGCCATTACCGTGAGCAACTACCTTTCCAGTATCGCGGTGACCCACGCACCCACGAAAACCTCCTATTTCACCGGCGAAACGTTCAGCAGCGCGGGAATGGTGGTCACCGCTACCATGGCGGACGGCAGTAAAAAGACCGTCACCGGCTACACCTGCAGCCCCACCACCATGGCAGCCAACACCACGGCGGTCACTGTCAGCTATTCCGAGGGCGGCGTGACCAAGACGACCACAACCCCGGTAACGGTCACCAGCATTTCCAACACGCTGGCCTCCAACAGCTGGGCAACGATCCGCGCCGTGTCCGACGCCGGAAAGGGGTCCAATTACTGGAGCGTGGGCGACGCCAAGGGGATCACGATCAACGGCAAGGTGGGCGCCACGACGATCTCCAATCTGGCCATTTCCGTGTTTATCCTGGGTTTCAACCACAACGCCAGCCGCGAGGGCAGCAACCGGATCCATTTCCAGATCGGCAAGATCAACGGCACCCTGGTGGGCCTGGTAGACGGCAATTACGGAAACTACACCAGCACCACCGGCGCCTTTACCATGAACACGTCGAACACGAACAGCGGCGGGTGGAATAACAGCCACATGAGAAAGACTGTGCTGGGCAGCAACAGCGCCAGCGCCACCAGCCCCACGGCCAACACCCTGCTGGCAGCCCTGCCGGCGGATCTCCGGGCGGTTATGAAGCCGACCACCAAGTACAGCGACAACACCGGCGGCGGAAGTGACGCCGCCAGCTATGTCACCAGCACCACGGATCTGCTGCCGCTGCTTTCGGAGTTTGAATACCACGGGGCCAGAACCTACGCCAACAGCGCGGAGAAGAATTACCAGGCCCAATATGACTATTACCGGGCCGGAAACAGCAAGGTACATTATAGGCACAACGCCACCGGCACGGCGGCCCATGTGTGGTGCCGTTCCGTCCGTTCGGGCGGCGGCGCCCGTTTCTGCCTTGTCTACACCGACGGCGGCGCCTACTGTGACACCGCCTCCTATTCCTGGGCGCTGGCCCCCTGCTTTTTTGTCTAATCGCCGCAGCATATCCGGCAAAATCCCGCCCACGGAAGTGGGCGGGAAACCCGGACAGAGAAAGAAAACCCGTGAGGTGAAAGAATGTCAGTTCTGAAAGAAAAGCGGACCGTGAGCAAAGCGGAGTATGCGAACACCGCAAACCAGATTTATGTGGAAACGGTGGGCTTTTTGACGCGGCTTTCCGCCCGTTATTCCCGGCTGATTGCAGAGGGCACCGCGCAGCTGGCCGGTGAGGTCATGGACCACACCGAAAAGGCCAACAAAATATACCCGTCGGACGAACAGCGCAAAGCCCAGCGCAAGGCGCATTTGCTGGAGGCGCTGGCCTCCCTCTCTGCGCTGGACGTGCGCCTGACCCATGCCTATCTGGTTATGTACCAGAACCCGCAAGGGTGCTTTACGGCGCCCGGCGGAAAAACGGTCCCACCCAAGGAGGCCATGGACAAGCTGGACCGCATGGCGCAGAGCCTGGGCGAACTGATAGACCGGGAGGACACCCTACTGCGGAATATCCTGGAGAGCGACAGGAAGCGGAAATAAGTCATTTTTATGGGTGTATCTTTGAAAACGCGCCGGGAGGCAGGGCGGCTTTCCCCTCTGACGGCGGCCAATGTGTGGTGCCGTTCCGTCCGTTCGGGCGGCGGCGCCAATTTCTGCCTTGTCAACACCGACGGCAGCGCCTACTATAACACCGCCTACTATTCCTGGGCGCTGGCCCCCTGATTTTGCATAGCTGGGTCAAATGCAGTAACGAACGTGAACCGGACCCATGTAAAAGGAAAGATACTTCCCTGGCGAAAGCCTGAAACTGCCCGCTGATGATCCCGCGCGGACGCTGCTTGCATGGCGGGGGTATTGTGCTAACCCCGTTTCATGCGCTGGATCGAAGCAGTTTAGACGCACACCAACACCACAACTGTACGGAGGGCGAATACTTTTCTATGACAAGCGAACAGCGCCGCGAGGCGCGTTACAGACGCCGCCAGACAAGGCGGCAGGCAAAGCGAAAGGCCCACAGCGACGCCCTGGGGCCGATTGAGGAAGTTTTCAGTTACCGCGCCATGTTTTTCTATGGCCGGAAATGCTGCAACGGCGTGAGGTGGAAAGCCAGCACACAGCGGTTTGAAATGCACCTGTTTTCCGGCACCGCCAAGCGCCGGCGCAAGATCCTGAATGGAACATGGAAGCCAGGCAAAACCGCCCATTTTACCCTGAAAGAACGGGGCAAGGTTCGACCAATAGACGCGCCGCACATTGAGGATCGGCAGGTTTATAAGGTTCTGACCAAAAAGGTGCTGGTGCCGCTGTATGTGCCCAGCATGATCTACGACAACAAAGCCAGCCAGAAAGGCGGCGGCCTGCATTTCCATTACAGACGCCTGGCCAAGCACCTGCGGGACCATTACCGCAAGCATGGCCTGGAGGGTGCCCTGTTCCTGATGGATTTTCACCACTTTTTCCCGGACGCGCCCCACGCGCTGCTGTATGAGCGGCACCGGGGCATGATCCTAAACCCGGACCTGCGGCAGTTGGCCGATCTGGTGGTGGCAGCTGTGCCGGGCGGCGTGGGTATGCCGCTGGGCGTGGAGCCAAGCCAGCAGGAAATGGTGGCGCTGCCGTCCTCCCTGGACAACCGGATCAAAGCCCAGCTTTCGATCCATGGCGCTGCCCATTACATGGACGACTATTACACCATTCTGCCGTCGAAGCAGGCGGCGGAGGTGACCGCGGCGGACGTGATCGGCCACGCGGAGGCCATGGGCCTGCAGGTCAACGCCGGAAAGTCAAAAGTGGTTCCGTTCTCCAGACCGTTCCGGTTCTGCAAAGCAAAGTTTCAGGTGACGGACACCGGCGCCGTGAAGATCCACGGCTGCCGGGACGGCATGAAGCGGGCACGGCGGAAACTGCGGCTTTTCCAGGCGCGTGTGGCCAGCGGTGAAATGACGGTGGAGCAGGTGGCCCAATGGCTGCAAACACCGATTTCCTACTATGAGAACTTCAACGATCACGGCAGGGTGCTGAAACTGCGGCGGCTATTTTATGCGATTTTCAAAACGGAGGTGTAAACCATGTTCAAGATCACAAAAGACGGGGCGACCGTGGCCATGACCGAGGCCCCCAACTACATCAAGCAGGCGGAAAACGGCTGTTTCGTGCTGTGCCCGGAGGCGGAGGCCACGGGGATCGCGCACAACGGCACCGTTTACCACCTCCTGGGACGCCCTGACATGGCAGGGGCAGAAATCACGGTCATGCTGGAAGAAACGGACGCGGGAGCGGAGATCGCCAAGGCGGCAGACGCTACGGGGATCGTGTTCGTCACAATGGCGGAGGCCGGAAGCGTGGACGCCACAACGGCGGCGGAACACGCGGACCTTTTCGCGCCGTGGGCGGTGCCGGTGGCCTATACCGTGGGCCAGATCCGCAGATATACGGACGGGAAGCTGTATAAATGCGTTCAGGCCCATACGTCACAAGCGGACTGGACGCCGGACAAAACCGCAAGCCTTTGGACGCCGGTTTCCGATCCGGCGGAGGAATGGCCGGAATGGTCCCAGCCGGTTGGCGCACATGACGCATACAGCAAGGACGCCAAGGTGTCGCACAATGGCAAGCATTGGACCAGCACCGTGGACAGCAACGTGTGGGAGCCTGGCGTGTACGGGTGGACGGAGGTGTGAGCCGTGGGCGCTGCCTACATCGTAAGAAAAAGAGCGCGGTTTGTGAGTATCAACGGCCCCGTAAACCTCCCGTATGGTACGCCTGTGGACGCTGTGGACGGGTTCCTGGTACATAAAGGCCGCCCACTATGCGCGGTCACCAGCGAGAGCGCACACCGCTATTTTGCACGAAATGACGACGGAAACGGGAAAGCCCGCGGCGCCCTGATCGGCGCCATCACGGCCAAGCTGGAGCGGAAAGACGCTGGCCATCAAATGCGCTGGGATCTCCTGTGGAGCGACCCGGAGGCGCAGAAATTACGCCACCCGGATCATGCGGATTATTGGCTGTGGGGACACGCCTTTTTTGAGGCGGACATGGCAGACCTGGAACACGTCGCCGGGCTGATCGGTGCGAGGAGGTGACGCTGCCATGGATTATATGAAGCTGGTGGCGGACCTCTGCCAGATCATTGACCGACAGAACGAAATCACCAAGGCTATGGTGGTGCAGCTGGGACAGCGCGACGCCCTCCGGTATGAGGAGGAAATGGCGGCGGTTCGGCGGGACTACGATACCGCCATGGGGGAGGTGGATCCGTGCAAAAACTAATTGAAACGCTGTCCACCGTGAGCGTAGGCCAGGCGCTGACTGGCGGCGTCACCGTGGTGGCGCTGGTGTCCGTGTTTATCGAAATTACACCGGTGAAGATCAACCCGGTTTCCAAGTTTCTGGCCTGGCTGGGGCGGAAGATCAACAGCGAAGTGATCGCCAAGGTGGACAGGCTGGAAACCGAGGTGCAGGCCATGAGGAAAGCGGACGGAGAGCAGGAGGCCGTAAACTGCCGTTACCGGATCCTACGGTTCGGGGACGAAGTAAAACACGGCACCCGGCACAGTCAGGAACATTTTGAGCAGATCCTGGCCGATATTGACGCCTACGAAATCTATTGCAAGGATCACAAGGATTTCAAGAACAACAAAACCAAAGTGACCACGGAGCGGATCCTGGACGTTTACCGCAAGTGCGTGGAAACGGACGATTTTTTGTAATGGGAGGAAGCCGTGAAAATCTTTATTGTGGCCGCGGCGGCGTGGGCTGCCGGTGCCCTCCTGGGCTATTTCGTGGCCCGGCTGGCGTATAAGCACCTGCGGAAGCGTCTGCGGACGCTGCGGCAGGAACGGAAGCCGCCTAAAAAGAAAATGGGCACCATGGACAAGGTGCTGATCCTGGAGGCCGTGGTGCTGATCCTCTATACCGCGGCGGATTTGGTGGTATTCTGGCACACCGGGAACGAGCCGGACACTTTGACGGCCTGCGTGTTCGGCGTCTGTGGATTTGAAAACGGGGTCATGGGGTGGATTAAGACCACCAAAGAAAAACAGGAGGCGGAGGCCGCCAGAACGAGCGGGAGCGGCCACCAGACCGCACCGGAGGAACCGCCCACGGACCGGACAGAGCCGCCGGATGTGGGCATTTAAGGAGGCTTTACCAATGACAGAAAATCAACTGCGGCAGAAAGTTGCCGACATTATCAACGCATGGGTGGGCGCTACCAAGGGGAGCGCCAAACACCTGGAGATCCTGGAGATATACAACAGCCACAAACCCCTGGCCCGCGGCTACAAAATGCAGGTGAAGGATGCCTATTGCGCGGCCACGGTGAGCGCGGCATACATAAAGGCCGGGATCGCGGAGTACACCGGGACCGAGTGCGGCGTGGAGAAGTTCGTGCAGATCGCAAAGGGTAAAGGCGTTTGGGTGGAGAATGACGCCCACATCTGCCATGTGGGAGGTGCCTGCGTGTACGACTGGGACGATACCGGAAAAGGCGACTGCACCGGAGCCGGAGATCATATTGGCATTGTGACCCAGGTAAACAGCGCAGCGGGCACCTTTGTGGTGACAGAGGGCAACATGAGCGGCGGCAAGGTGGGCAAGCGTACCATGGCCATCGATGGAAAGTATATCCGGGGCTTTATCTGCCCTGACTTTGCCGCCATTGCCAAGAAGCTGGGCGGGACATCCGGGGGGACGGCCACGGCGGGCAGCCCCACCATTTACACGGTGAAATCCGGGGACACCCTTTCCAAGATTGCCGGCACCTACGGAACCACCGTGGACACCCTGGCGGAGATCAACGCCATCCAAAACCGGAACCTGATCCGGGTGGGCCAGGTGCTTATGCTCCAGGACACCCCCCAGGCCGCAGCGGACAAGCTGGAGGCCCTGGGCGTGATCACTTCCCCGGACTACTGGGCAGACGCGGCAGAGGCCGGGAAAGTCCAATACCTGGGGATCCTGCTGAAAAAGGCCGCGCAGACCATAACCAGGACCGGAGCGCGTACCGATACGCCGGAGGAGGGCGTGGCCGCCCTGGTGGCCGCCGGCGTGATCAACACCCCGGACTATTGGCTGGCCAACTATGACACATTCCCCTCCCTGGACCTGCTGCTGTGCGCCCTGGGCGGGGCTGTGAAATAATTTTA
>OLGN01001426.1_pt1 | contig 13446 bp, 7 predicted proteins | sample 1605941 | NCBI WGS metagenome assembly OLGN01 (sample SAMN03283269) | human gut metagenome | biome: human-associated habitat; material: feces | host: Homo sapiens | place: USA | collected 2013
AACCTCACGGTTAATAAGTCCATCTTTTTCAAGCTCTCGAAGCTGTTGAGCTAGCATTTTATCAGTCGCTTTCGGAATTAGTTTATGAATTTCATTGTACCGTAACGTTTTGTTCATTAAATGCCATAAAATAACAGCTTTATATTTTCCACCAATAAGTTGAATGGTTGCCTCAACTGGACAGCTAAAACCACAACAATTATTTCCCATAATATCTTCACTTCCTTTTTGGATAGTATATTACAAAATAGTGCGTTCTTGTATAAAAATACTATTTCAGATAGAATTATAGTACAGGTTGACCTAATATACAAGAATTAAGGAGATTTTAATATGTCATTATTAGATATTGCTAAGAAAAGATATTCTGTTAGAAAATATGAAGATAAACCAGTTGAAAAAGAAAAGTTAGAAAAAATACTTGCTTGTGCTCATGTTGCACCAACTGCGGCGAATTTACAGCCGGTTAAATTGTTAGTGGTACAGGACAAAGAGCGATTAAAAAGCATTGCTAAAGCTGGAAATATTTACAATGCTCCACTGGCAATTATCGTTTGTGCCGACCACAACAAAGCATGGGTACGTCCCTTCGATCAGAAGCAGACGAATGACATCGATGCGTCCATTCTGACTGACCATATGATGCTGCAGGCCACAGAGCTTGGTCTTGGCACGGTATGGGTATGCTATTTCAAGCCCGATGTTCTGCGTGAGGAATTTAACCTTCCGGCAAATCTGGAGCCGATCAATATTCTGGTTATCGGCTATTCCGATGAGGAACCGGCGGACACCAATCGTTTCGACACACAGCGTATCCCTATGAGCCAGTTGGTTTCCTACGAAACTCTGTAATGAAATATCCGGCGCAGCCCCTGTAAAACAAGCACAGGGGCTGTGCTTTTATCTTTCTGAAATGTGGTCATAGGTTTTTTCAAGAATCCACCGGATATGTTCATCCTGCAAGGAATAGATTACATTTTTTCCCGCTTTATGTGATTGTGCCAATCGGGCAATACGCAATGCCCGGAGCTGATGGGAGATAGCGGACTCTGTAATTTCCATTTTTTGAGCCAGGTCGCTGACGCAGTATTCTTTTTGCATCAGATACCATAGGCGAACCGTCGAAGCGAATATCATGATAGAAACGTGGGTCGCGTCCTTTCCAAGGATGAGTCTTGTCCCACTTGGATTCCTGGTCGTCGAGCGGCAATCCATTTGCCATACCGTAATAGTGTACATAGTTGGCTGTGGGCGAGAGTTGCGGATTGTTATCTTTCTTATAGCTGGCAGGCACAAACTGAAGAGCTAAACCAAAAGTTGAGTTTTGCCAGCCATCTGCCACCAATCCTCTGAACAATGCTTCTGTAGAACCCGGCATTTGGGCATTCTTTCCGTATGTGTAGAAGAGGTCGGAATAGTCCTCAAAGTCCACCAAGCTATATTGCGTCTGTCGGTTCTCTACCAGCGTAAGCAACTCCCCGAACGCTTCGGCAGCCTTCCGGCAATATTCCTGATTGTAGGATTCACTTCCTGTGGACACCTTGTTCATCAACGGACTTCCTGCCCACAAGTAGTTTTTACCTAAATAGCCCAGTGCCATGATTTTGTTGATGCGCAGTTGGTTGTATCCTTTCGTGCTCGGGCTGATAGATGTCTTGTCCCAATCAATAGGCAGCAGATCGGCAGCCATCCGGAAATCATCGGCAGCCTTGTCGGCACATTCGTGATAGCTGAGTCGCGGCTCGTTGAATGTTTCGTTGGGAGGCAACACCTTATCTATATAAGGCAATCCGCCGAAATATTGTATCAGCATGAAATGAAACCACCCGCGGAAGAAATAAAGCTGTCCGGCAATGGCGTTCTTCTGTTCCTGCGTTGCATCGGTAAGCAGGTCCAGATTTGCTAATCCCGTATTACATTTACGGATTCCGTACCAAGAAGCGGGCCACAAGTCGCGGTTCCATCTGAATCCGTCGTTCGGAGTAGTAAAGTCCAGATTCAGAGTTTTGCAATCCATAAATCCGGCCCCCCAGCCGTCGTGTTCAGCCTGCCACCCCCAAAAGTCGCCTTGGTCCACTTTATAGCCCATGTGATAATTGCAGTCTACACCAATCACTTCGTCTTCACCCCAGTTCCAAGAGTTTGACCAGTATTGTTTGGCCATGTCGGGAATACAAGCATAAAGCTCTTCTACAAATCCCTGAAAATTGTGGAAGTCCTTAAAGGCATTTTCCGGAGTGACATCCGATTCGGGTGCCTTGTCCAGATAGTCGGTACACGAAGCAGTCGTACCCGTCAATCCGAGACTCAAACAAGCCATTACAGCATATTTTATAATGTATTTTTTCATAATTCGATGATGTTTTAAAGGTCAAATTTAATACCCAGATTGAAACGACGTACAGTAGGATAAGCACCTTGCGAAGCCAATCCCGTACCTGCAAAGTTCGATTCGCGGTCATCCGGCATACGCGACCATACCCAAAGGTTGTTTCCGTTCAGGAATATTTTAAATCTGTTCAATCCAATTTTCTTTACCCAAGGTTGTGTAAAAGTGTAAGCCACTTCAGCATTCTTCAGACGAATAAACGAACCGTCGTAATGGAAGCGAGTACCTTCATAATAACTCGGAGTAGAATTGATACGAGGCATGGGAGCATCTGCATCAAAACGATCTTTCGACCAGAATACTCCTTCGTCGAATACAGTATTCACGTTATTGTGCAAGGAAGTAAAACCCACATAACGGTTGACGTTGGTCACTCCATAGAACTGTACAAAGCAGCTGAATCCCTTGTAATCGAATCCGATAGTAGCGTTGTACGTATTTTCGGGAGTACCCGTATAGCCGTAAGGAGCGCTGTCGTTGGCATCTATCACGCCATCACCATTATAGTCCATAGTGATATACTGTCCGGGCAATTTCTGATCGTTCATCGTATTGTGTGTAGGCATGGCGAATACTTCGTCCCACGTGTTGGCAAATCCTGCCGTAAGATGAGCGTGGTCTTGTCCGATGGCAAATCCTTCCGACTTCTGGTATGCGGGACGCAACACAGGGTCATCGTATTTGAGAATCTTGTTTTCAGCATGAGTCATATTGAAGTTACCCCACAGACGAAGACCGTTGTTCAATGTTTTATTTACACGAAGTTCCAATTCGTATCCTTTCGTACGCACGCGTCCTAAGTTGGCAGCCGGGGCGGAAATTCCTAAATAACCGGGAGTGGCACGTTTGTCGCCGGCTACAAGAATGTCCGAACGCTTGTCATAGAAAAATTCCAAACTACCGGCAAGCAAACCATCGAAGAAAGCGTAATCAACACCGATATTCTGCTTCAAAGCTGTTTCCCAATGTACATCGGGATTACCTACCGTAGCTTCCTTGTACCAAGTGTAAGGAGACTCGGTTCGATTGTTCAAACCGTGGAAAGACTTACCTCCGTAAGCCCACTGTGTAGCATATAGAAAACGAATACCAAGATTATCGTCACCTACCTCACCGATAGAATAACGTACTTTCAACATATCTACCCACTTACGGAGAGGCTTGAAGAATCTTTCTTCGCTTATCATCCAGCCCAACGCACCTGAGTTAAACAACTCGAAACGATAGTCGGGACTAAACTTCTCGGAACCGTTGTATGCACCGTTGTATTCCAAGAAATAACGGTTGCCATAACTATAAGTGGCGCGGAACGCCCAGTCTTCACGATAGTGAGGGAATTCGCTACCAGTGCTTCGTTCGGTACGGTTGAACACTCCCATGGCGCTGACATCGTGGTCACCGAACTTGCCGCTCCATGACAATTGTCCTTGATAAAAAAGATTGCGTTGAGTAGACCAGTCCCGCACAGCACCACCTGCTGTAGACCACAAGATACCTTCCTGAAAATCGAGTCCGGTTTTAGAGTCGGTTTGCGCGTTGCTATAATGCACCTCGCCTGTTTCCGGATCTATCCATTTGGTCTGCGTCCCGTGATTCAAGTCATTGACACCACGACCGGCTTCCACAAACACGTTGTCCCACGAAATCATGGCACTTGCACGTAATCCTTTTACGAGGAAACTCAAATCCTGTTCCAATACAAAGTCAGTATTGACGCGGGTAGTAGTAAGCATTTCATAGCCTGCATTGGCGAGATTCAACACAGAGTTCGGCGCACCTTGCGAATTGGGCTTGTAGTATCCCCACGTACCGTCGGAATAACGGGGCAAGAAAGCGTCTGACGGAGAACTGTAGGCAGCCTGCCACAACTGCGAGGCACCAAATGAATCGTCGGCAACTCCCCACGGTGATTTCTTCACACCGTAAGAACCGAAAATATTGGCTTTCAATACGGTAGTTTTGGTAATCTTGAAGTCCAAATTACTACGTGCATTAATACGGTTGAATCCGTAACCTGCCTGATAACCACGGTTATTGTCCCATTCGCGGAACAAGTCACCTTCATGCAGAAAGTCTACCGCAGCGAAATATTTGACGTGGCGTGTACCACCCGACAGGTTGATGCTCGGATTGTATGACATGGCATAATCTTTGAAAAGCTCTTTCTGCCAGTCAACGTTCGGATAACGTTCGGCCTCTTCCAAATTAGCAGGATGGCGATATTTGTCAATCGTCTCCATCGGCAATATTTTATTCCAAGAAGCAGGATTCAAGCCTAACTCATATTCGGCAGCCTGATTACGCACATACAACGCATCCGCCGACTCCATTCTTCCCGGCAGAGCAGAAACCACTTTAGCCGTCATGTTCATACTTACGTCAATCTTGGCCCGACCTTCGTTACCGCGCTTAGTGGTTACAAGAATGACACCATTGGCACCCTTCACACCATAAACAGCAGTTGCCGACGCATCCTTCAATACAGATATAGACTGTACAGAACTCATGTCCACACTGCTCATCGGACGTTCGATACCGTCCACAAGGATAAGCGGTTCGCTATTATTCCACGAGCTAACGCTACGAATTACAATTTTCGGGTCTTCGTCACCCGGCATACCAGTAGAGGCAGAAGTCACCACACCCGGCAAATTACCCGTCAATGCCGCACCCACATTCGACACACCACCTGCACGCTGTAATGTCTCACCAGTGGTTTGTGCAATAGCACCTACCACAGACGCTTTCTTTTGTTGTCCGTAACCCACCACAACCACTTCTTCCAGTTGCTTGGTGTCATCTTCCAATGTTACTTTAATAAGACCTTTAGAAACCACTTTTACTTCCTGCGGTTTCATTCCTACATACGAAACAATAAGGACAGACTTCTCACCGGGCACAGTCAATACAAAATTGCCATCTATATCTGTGATTGTACCTATTGAACTATTACCTTTTAAAGTTACTGAGGCTCCAATGATTGTCTCACCATTACTGTCAAGAACCGTTCCCCTCACCGTTATCCCTTTCTGTGCTGATGCTGTTACAAAACTAAACAACATAAGGAGAAACAGGTAAGGAATTTTTTGAATTTTCTTCGTTACATTTTTCATTACCATTAGTTTAAGATGTTAATTAACTACATTGTTTTCTAATCATCATTCTTTTTTAATTGCATTAGCTATCATTATAAATATCACCCATAGTTGCTAGTATTAGATTTATATAAAAAAAATAATTATTTGCAAGTAGCGTATAATCCAATTGTAGTACCGGTAAATCCACCAGCCGTTGTAGTAGAGAGATAACTGGAATCTACATCTTTACAAAGCAGTTTCCAGCTTTTTTCACCATCAATAGAATAATAGAAGTCGTAACCAATTCCTTGAGATACTAATTTCAAATATACCTCATTTGTATCTGCGTCTATTTCATCTGAAGCCAATGTCTGTTCCTTTTCACCGATTTGTTTCAGAGAAATATTTTTATTCTCACCCACTTTATTCAAGCAGAAGAAATATTGATGCGCCTCATCTTTAAACAATAACATTCCGGCTGTTTCCTTATCGTTAGAAGGATTGAACAACATACGGGTAGCACATTCAAATTTATGATGTTGTAACCGACGGCAGACAAATGCCGGAGTTTTCTTTTCCGTAGAGCTAATATCTGCACACTTCAAGGTCAGGTATCCGGGTGTTTCCGTCAATGAATATAAATCGGAAGCAGAAGCTCTCAAAGTCATCCAAGTCATATCAAGTACAGGAGAATCAAAGTTCTCTATTAACTCGAAGTTACCATAAGTAACTATCGTATCGCGTTTCGCACCTTCACGTTTTACAATCATAGGTACTAAATCATCTCCTTGTGTCATGTACGGGAATCCATCTTCACTCCATTTCACCGGCATCATAAATGTTTCACGTCCCAAATTCTCAAACTGATTATTAATAGGGCGACAAGCCAGAAAAACAGCCCACCAATCTCCCTCTTTTGTTTGAATCAAGTCTGCATGACCAGCACAGGTTACCGAATTAGGACGGTCAGAATTCAAATGTCTTTGCGTCAGAATCGGATTGTTTTTCCATGGAAGAAATTTACCCATCGGAGAATCACCACGGAAAATCACTTCCGAATGCCAGTTACCCGTTCCACCTTCGGCGGACATCAAGAAATACTTTCCATTTATTTTATATAAATGAGGACCTTCTATCCAAATTGGTTTGTCTGCCGGTTGAGCTCCTTTGTTTACAAGAATCTTACGAGGACCGATCGTCTTATCTGTTTTCACATCAAACTCTTGTATGCGTATAGTACGGTGGCCGCTATATTCAGGTTTATTATCCGGAGCCTCATCATTATTAACAATATATGCCTTACCATCTTCATCAAAAAAGAAAGAAGGATCAATACCTCCGACCTCCGGCAACATGACGGGTTCCGACCATTCACCAAACGGGTCTTGTGTCTTAACAAAGAAATTTCCGGCTCCGACATTGGTTGTTACCATATAATATGTCTTGTTATACGGATTATAAGAAATAGCCGGAGCAAAAATACCGCCACTCACTTTCTGTCCTTCCATATTCACTAATTGCGAAGCACGGTTCAACACATGCCCTATCTGTTTCCAATTCACCAAGTCTTTGCTGTGAAAAATAGGAACACCGGGGAAATAAGTGAATGTAGATGTTACTAGGAAATAATCACCTTCTCCATTTGTACAAACACTAGGATCAGAATACCATCCCGGCAAAATAGGATTATAGAAATAGTCTTCACCTGACAGAGGATTGGAAATATAAAAATCATCATTTCCTTTATAAGAAAAATAATCAAAGAGAGCCACAGATTTTCCAATAGCCGGTAATTGTTGTTCTTTCTTTGAGTTACATGACATCATTGTTATCCCCAACATAAATATGGAGAGCCGGACGATTGACATTAATTGTATTACCTGTGTATTCTTCATAATACCTCTTATTTTCTTTATAATCAAATATGAATTACTGATCTTTTTCTGCAAAGATATGCCAGCTTATAAAACTACAAACATAATTATGTTACGGGCTTCTTTTCCTAAATAACATCTTCATTTTCAATGTTACATCTATCTTTCCCCTTGTAGCATACCCAAATAATTACACTGATTATAAGCACATTACAATCTCATTTTTTTGAATAAAAGCTATTCAAATTCCCAATAATCCAGATTGAAAAGTTTGTTTCCTTTCTCTCCTTTAAAGCAGAAATAAAGATCATGTACACCCTTTGCATTCTTTATCCGGCATGACATCTGTTTATATATATCCAGTCCTCCTGTTGGTGATATACTGACACAGCCTATTACCGGACCTTCCGTGCTGTCCAGACGAATTTCTATCATTCCGCCTTTTTCAACACAAGCTGCGCTTACACTGAATTTCTTTGCTCCCTTCTTGCCAAAGTCGACACCACGCACACACAGATATTCATTATCATCAATATCGGTTATATACAAACCACCATTCTTATGATTTTCAGCTTTCAGACCATATCCCCAAGCCATCGTTTCGGCTTCCACTCTACGGTAAGGATTAAAGTTTTCAATCTGTTCCAGTTTCGTCTCCTGCCAATAAGGAACTTCCTTAATGGTTCCATCCGGATTATAATGCATTTTTGCAACAGATACCGAACGACGTTCTTTATGGTCGAAAGTCTCCAGATGAAGCAAATCATAATTTAGGCCGAACACATAAGAACTGCCTTTATAATCAATAATTCCGGGATGATTTCCTCTGGTTCTTTCCGTTGGACGCATAATATATCCTTTTGTACTCCATGGTCCGGTAGCTTTGTCGCTCATAGCATAGCCAATCCCTTCCGGACAACAAGTAGAAGCAAAAGCCATATAATAATGACCGTTACGTTTATATACCCACGGACCTTCCTGATAATGTTCCGGTTTATCAGCCAATTTGGCTATTTCCCCCGAATATGAAATCATATCTTCATTCAGTTTCACATAATAAACATTCGGATTGCCCCAATACATATACGCTTGTCCGTCATCATCAATAAATACGGTAGGGTCAATATCATCCCAATGCTCTTTTTGCCAAACTAATGGTTTATTCAAAGGGTCTTTAAAAGGACCGTAAGGAGAGTCGGATACCAATACGCCAATACCATTACCGTGAATCGGGCAATACATGTAAAACTTGCCATTACGTTCGATGACCTGTTCTGCCCAGGCACCATTATCACGTTTCACCCAATCAAAACTCTTCAGAGAAGCGACCGCTCCGTGATCGGTCCAATTCACCATATCAGTGGAGGTATAAAGCAACCAGTCCAACATTTTGAATCCTTCGGCATCATCCTCATCATGAGTTGTATAAAGGAAAACGGTATCGTTATATACCATCGGAGCCGGATCGGCAGTATATTTTGTTTGTATAATAGGATTTTGTGCAGTTCCTGAAGTAGCGGCAGTGATTGCCAACAAAAACGACACGCCTAAAAATTTAAAGTTTCTCATATTCTTTTATTTAAAATGGTTATTTGGTTATTAATACTCCACCATTGCAAGGAATAGCCAATTGTAATTCTTGTTTCTTCCCTATTTCTATTTGTTTCACACCACCCTGCAATGCCTTATCATCACTAAATAGTCTCACCTTTTCTCCATTGGAGAACATCGGCAAATTAACTTTAAGTTTCAGTGTTTCCTTCTGCGCATTTACTCCGGCAATATACCATTTGTCACCATGACGACGGGCAAGAATAACGTATTTACCAGGATAACCGTCAATGAAACGTACTTCGTCCCAAGTCGTTGGAACCTCTTTCATAAAATCAATTGCCCACGACGGAGCATCGGTCAGGTTATTCGGTGCCAAAGCGAAATGCTGTACCGGACTCTGAAATAGCACCGCCGTAGCCAGTGCGTAGACATCTGATGTCACCCGCCGGCTTCCCCGTGGGGCATTATCCGCATTATAATATTTGTTCAATGCACTACCTCCAAAATCCATGCTACCTACCGTGTTACGGATAAACGGATGTAAGGTAGCATTAAAGGCCTCATTATCACAGCTGCCTTGAGAGAAATGAAGATTTTCACTAGCCAATACAGCCTCACTCGATGCGAAGTTAGGATACATACGTTCCCAGCCACGAGGCAAAGTGCATCCATGAAAAATAACCAGAAGGCCGTACTCGTTTGCATCCGACAAGATATCCTCATACAACTGCATAGTCATTTGCTTGTCACCTCCGAAAAAGTCAACTTTTATTCCACGAATGCCAATGCTTTGCATCCATTTCATCTCCTTACGTCTGGCTATCGCATTATCCATGATACTTCTCGGAGTTTGCGGAGCATCATTCCAATACCCATTCGAATTATACCACAAATAAAGAGCTACCCCTTTGTCCTTCCCATATTTAGCCAATTCTTCAATTTTATCACGTCCTATTTGTTTATCCCACAAGGCATCCACCAACACGGACTGATACCCCATTGCTGCCGAAAAATCAATATACCGGAGTTGCTCTTTATAATTAGTACTTCCATCCATACCGATAATCCAGCTCCATGAACCCCGTCCATACGTATACTCTCCTTTTGCCGGATAAAGCGGTTTTACAACATCAAAAGGAACCGTTGTCTCCACTATTGGAGCCAAAGTCTTGCCCACAGTAATAGTACGCCAAGGCGTCTCGCCCGGTAATGCTATCCCCGGAGAAACCGTACCATTCCCATTTGCTTCACCTTCTTGCGGAAATCCAATGGTATACACTCCTCCTTTGTGTCCCAACAGACGGCTCGCACAATATCCACCATTTACTCCCGTTTCGGAAACAAGTACCCAACCATTATCTCCATTACGGAATAGGCAGGGAAATGTATACCCTTCTCCCCAGCCATTTTTGCCTGCGACATCATCTGCCGTATAAGACGTCTCATAACTTGGAGAAGTACGGGCAAATCCTCCCATCGGTTTACTTTGCGGACAAAGGAAAGTGGTGGTTCCGTCAGGAAACACAAATCCTGTGACTTCTTGCTTAACCACGCAACTTAGTGTCTCACCTTGCGGATACATCTTATATTTAAAAGCAACATCGTTATTACTTATGCGGAATATAACATCATAAATTGTTTTCCCTTGTTGTGTAAACGAAAATACAGCTTCATTTGCCACATAATGTACCTTACTCTTTTTAATAGAAGCCAACTCGTATGTTTCATCTATTTTATTTGTTGAAACATTCTTCTCCAGCGACATCCCCGATGAGAAATCTCCTATATTTGCAATCATCCCCAATGGAGATGGTTTCAAAAAAAGAACATTGTCATAACTAACAGAATAAGAGGGTCTTCCATCCATATCTGCGACTGTTACTACCAACTTTCCATCAGGACTTGTTATCTGTTTATTTTCTGCACTTGCAACGCTACTAGCCAATAGCATAGCCATCACTATAAAAAATTTCATCATATTTCTATTTTTTAGATTCTTCTCTACTGACTTAATCACACATTCTATTATAATCAAAACCTTACAGAAATTGCCTTCCCATTATAATCGACGCTTTTTTGAGTCCCATCCTGAAGGGTTACAGTAAACTTACGGTTCTTCAACATTCCCTCATACGCACCTTTTCTTGCCCCTATCGTCAATTTACGAGATGCATTATTCCAAGAGATTGGAATTTCCGTATATGCTCCTTTTTCGTAATTATAATTATCAAATTCATCTTCATATAAAATGAAGTTTCCATTCGCACCCGCATACACCTTCAATTCAAGATGATCCCACGGTTTTTCAGTTGCATACTGAACTTGTGGACCGACGGGAATAATACTACCCGCTTTTACATACAATGGAATAACATCCAGTGTAGTCTCTTTGGTAATTTCCTTTCCGCCTTCATGTTTCTCGTTTGTCCAGAAGTCATACCATAGCGTTCCTGCCGGTAAGTATATGTTAGTAGATTTCGTTTCCATGAAATCCACAGCAGCGTCAGTTTTTGTTTTTTTCGCTCCATCTCTGTTCCATCCTTCTTCTTCGGAGACTTTTACCACAGCTTCCGGTGTATATTGTGCATGAGCAATCGGAGCCACAAGGATCGATTTTCCAAACATATATTCGTCATTGATATCCCACACCTTTCTGTCATCTACAAAATCCATCATCAAAGCGCGCATAAAACTCGATTGGCGATTACTCACCTCCCAAGAAGTAGAATAAATATAAGGCAACAGAGAGTAACGCAAACCTATCATCTTCTCGATAGCATCATATACAGGCTCACCCTTCTTTCCGAACTTATAGATTTCCCTATAAACATCCGTCCCGTGCGAACGCATCATCGGATTGAACGTTCCAAACTGCAACCAACGCACATAAAGCTCCTGATACAATGGATTTTTCGAAGCACTATCATCATTCCAGCTTTTATTATAATGTCCTGCAAAAAAGCCACCAATATCACTATTCCAGTGAGGCATACCACACAAAGAAAAGTTTAATCCGGCAGGAATCTGATTTCTAAAACTCTCCCATGTGGAAGCGACATCACCACTCCATACATTTGCACCATAACGTTGCTGCCCCAAGAATCCCGAACGGGTTAAAATAAACACGCGTTTGTCCAAAGTCACTGCACGCTGATGGTCGTAAACCCCTCCGACAGTCATCAACGGATAAGCATTGCGCACCTTACGGAACGAGCCCAGATAGGTTTTGGTATCCATATCCTCCGGCTTCCAGTCCAAATGGTCGGGTTCGGTAGAGTCCATCCACCAGGCATCCATTCCCAGCTTGAAAATTCCATCATTCAGATATTGCCAATAAATATCACGCGCTTCGGGATTGTAAGCATCATACACTCTTACACCGGAAGGATATTCCATGTTGGGGGGCCATGACTCCAATCCCGATTGCGGCCAGGTAGTGAAGTTAAACAACATCCCTTTTTTATCCAATTCTCTATAAGGCTTGGTCATCGGTCCGAATGACGACCAGATAGATATAGCCATGTGTGCGTTCATTGCATGGACATCCTCAATCATCTTTTGAGGATTATTGAAAGTCGGATTCTGAAAATCCATCGCATTCCACAAATAGTTATGCCCCCAATATTGCCAATCCTGAATAATACCATCCAAGGGAACACCCAATTCACGATATTTACGAACAACGTCTACCACTTCCTCCTGGCTCTTATATCTTTCTTTACTTTGCCAGTAACCATAAGTCCATAAAGGAAACATCGGTGCTTGCCCGGTCAGGCTGCGTACCTGTGCTATAACACCGTCGGCATTTTTCCCATACATGAAGTAATAATCCACACAGTCACCTACTTCAGAACGGAAAGATGTTTCAACTTCGTTATCCGTAAAAAGAGTCGGCGAATAGTTATCCCAAAACACACCATATCCTTTAGTAGACTGGAAGAAAGGTGACACATCTTCAACATTTCCCTGTATCAGATTTTTAGTCATGTTCCGCTGAATCATCTTTCCATTTTGCAATTGTCCCAAACCATAAATGGCTTCCTCTTTATCTAATATAAAAGGTTGATAAACCTGATAAGTTTTTGTCCCGGCATCATCGAAATCGATAAACTGCATACCGGATTTCTCTGCCAATAATGATTTGCCATCCTTTGAGAAATAAGAAACAATTCCCGTCCCGGTGTCCACACTGACACTTAGTTCACTGGTGTTCAATACAATCTTATTATCTTGTATATCAGCTTTGAAACTTACCTTTTCAGGTTTGGCAATTACAGAAAGACTCTGTTTTTCATAGGCAACACCTTCCGGTGACTTTATTACTCTCGCCACAGCAGGCGCAAAGAATTGTACTTCTATATCCACTGCATTCACAGTGGCTTTGATACCGGACGATGTTTTCTGATAGTTCTGTGCGAATAAGATATTGGTGCTGAAGCATAAACATATACCCCAAAATAGATGATGTATTTTCATAATTATAGAATGATAAACCCGTTGGCGGAATTAATTTAAGTTGATAAATATGAGTAAAAAGTTGTACATGTCGCTG
>OLGN01001439.1_pt1 | contig 13351 bp, 9 predicted proteins | sample 1605941 | NCBI WGS metagenome assembly OLGN01 (sample SAMN03283269) | human gut metagenome | biome: human-associated habitat; material: feces | host: Homo sapiens | place: USA | collected 2013
CCGAACCGTCGGGATAGGGTATCTGCCGTTGTACGAGTCCTTTGCCGAACGAGCGGCGTCCGATGATCGTACCCCGGTCGTTGTCTTGCAGCGCTCCGGCCAGAATTTCGCTGGAGGAGGCGCTGAATTCGTCGATCAGCACCGCCAGGGGCAGCTCTTGGATCGTGCCGTTTCCGTCGCTCATTTCATCCGTGCGGTTGTGGTTTCGGTCTTCGGTATAGACGATCAGCTTGTCGGCCGGCAGGAATTCGTTGGCGATGCGGATTGCCTGGTCGAGGAAACCGCCGGGATTGCCCCGCAGGTCGAAGATCAATCGCTTCATACCTTGTGCCTTGAGGTTGTTCAAGGCGGTGATGAGCTCGTTGTGCGAGGTGATGGCGAACTGGGAGAGTTTGATGTAGCCGATGCTGTCGGGCAGCATGAAGGCCGCTTCGAGGCTTTTGATCGGAATGGCGCCGCGCGTCACTTCGACCTCGACTGGTTCTGCGATTCCCTGCCGTTCGAGCGATAACTTGACCTGTGTGCCGCGTTTGCCCCGTAGCCGTTTGACAATTTCGTTGTTGGGTATCTTCTGTCCTGCCACCAGCGAATCGTTGATCCGGATAATGCGGTCGCCGGCCTTCACTCCGGCCTTGTCGCTCGGCCCCGAAGGGATGACATTGAGTACGATGACCGTGTCGGGCGCCATGTTGAAGACCACGCCGATGCCGTCGAACTCACCCTGCAACGGCTCGTTCACCGCCTCCATTTCCGATTTGGGGATATAGACCGAGTGGGGGTCGAGTTCCTCCATCAGCAGGGGGATCACCTGTTCGGAGAGCGAATCCATCGACACCGAATCGACGTATTCCGTTTCGATCAGCGAGAGCGTATAGGCCAGTTTGTTGGTCGGATGGGTCAGTTGTTCGACCAGATTTCGCAGTTGGGCTTCGGGAGTGCTGCGACCCAGATAGCGTCCCAACAGCAGCCCCAGCACAACGGCTGCGGCGAGCAGGATCGGGAGCAGGATCGCAAGACGGGAGTTTCGGTACATCGTGTTTTCGTTGGTTTTATGGGGCGTTCATGATGATCGCCGCCGCTTATTTGTTCTTGAACGTATAGGTCAGTCCCACGCTCAACAGCAACTGGGTCTGGATGTCGTAGTTTTGCGCCCGGTTGTAGTAAAGCTGGAAATTGAACGTCGTGGTGAGGTATTTTGTTGCCTTGATGTCGATGGTATTTTCCCAGCGTACCGTCGGATGGATTTGCAGCATCGGTTTGTCGCCGACTCCCTGCGCGTCATTCCAGGCTTGGAGGGCTTTTTCGTAGGCGCTGACGCTGGTATATCTGTTTTTCATGTTCAAATTCGACATCCAGCCCATGAAGGAGAAGAGCGTGGTGCGGTAGCGGAAGATGCCCTTCCTGCCGAACGTCCGGTCGAAGTCGATCTGGATCGAAGAACCTCCCTCGTATTTCGAGGTTTTGTTCGCATTCGAAAGGCCGTAAGCCTGCCACCCCGGTTTGTCGTCCCATTCGTTTTTGCGGACTTTGGCGCTTTCGACGAATACGGCGCTCAGGGCGATCGGCGAGAGGTTGATCTTGATCGGAAAACGCTCGAGGGGACAGGTGTAGGTGAAACCGCCCGATATGTCGAGGTAACCCGGCGACATAAAGGTACTTTTCCGATCGTCGGCCGTCTGCTGCGAGCGCGACACGTAACCGTTGGCGAACTGGCTGCGGAATTTGATGATCGAGCCGACCAGCCAACTCTTGTTGATGATGTAGGCGGGATTGGTCGAAATCTGAAATTCGTCCTGATTTTTATACCAGGTGCCCTCGCTGGTCGTAGAGCCTCCGTCGCCGGCGACTTCGATATTCATCCGGTTGTAGCCGAACTTGGCATCGAACTTGGTTTCGATGGTAAAGCGCTGTTTGGTAAAGGTGTGATGCAGGAAAAGCGTGGCGGCCAGACTGATCGAGTTATCGCCGCCCGAAGTTTCGATCCACGAATCGCTGTACGAGGCGACCGATCCGAGTATGCCGCCGCCGAATTCGAGGGTATTGCGCTCCTTGCGGATCGCGGCACGCTCGGCACGGTAGCGGGCGCGGCTGAAATAACTCTGTGCATCGACCGTCGTGGGGCGGACTTCGTTTTTGAGGATTCTTTCCGAGGGGTCGGTCTTGACTTCGTCGATCGTGATCTGTGCAGACACGGGATTGCTTATCGCCAGGGCGCAGAGGAGGGTTGAAAGCAGGTAAAATTGTTTCATAAGCAACTAATTGATACAACAAATTTAGGGATTTCTCTACAAAAATCGCTACATTTGTTAGCAAAACGATAAATAATAAGATAAAGCGAACAGTATGAAATATTTCGGAGCACACGTAAGTGCTGCGGGAGGTGTGGAAAACGCGCCCGCCAATGCACACGGGATCGGGGCCACGGGCTTCGCCCTTTTCACGAAGAACCAGCGCCAGTGGGTGGCCGCGCCGCTCACCGCAGCGCAGATCGACGCCTTCCGCACGGCCTGCGACCAATACGGGTATACACCCGCGCAGATCCTGCCCCACGACTCGTACCTGATTAACCTCGGGCATCCCGAACGGGAGGCTCTGGAGAAGTCGCGCGCAGCCTTCCTCGACGAGATGCAGCGCTGCGAAGCGCTGGGGCTCGACCGGCTGAACTTCCACCCCGGCAGCCACCTGCAAAAGATTTCGCCCGAACGGTCGCTCGACCTGATCGCCGAGTCGATCAATATCGCGCTGGACAAGACCCGCGGCGTGACGGCCGTGATCGAAAACACGGCCGGACAGGGTTCGAACCTCGGGTTTGCCTTCGAACACCTGGCCTACCTGATCGAGCGGGTCGAAGACAAATCGCGCGTGGGGGTCTGCATCGACACCTGCCATGCCTTTGCCGCCGGATACGACCTGCGGACGGCGGAGGCCTGCGACAAAACCTTTGCGGAGCTGGAACGCGTGGTCGGGTTCGAATACCTGAAAGGCATGCACCTGAACGACGCCATGAAAATCCTGGGCAGCCATGTCGACCGCCACACGCCGCTGGGCGAGGGGATGATCGGCATGGAATGTTTCCGCTATATCATGCAGGACGCGCGTTTCGACGGCATTCCGCTGATCCTTGAAACCCCCGACGAGCAGCGCTGGCCGGAGGAGATCGCCCTGCTCAAGTCATTGGCCGAAGAATAGGAAACCATTGACTCCGCAGCCGGAGCAGGCACGGCGATGCGGAAAATTACGGCCGGCATGCGCCGTCGTCGGAAAATAGTTGCCGCATATGTTTAATTGCGGGTAATCGCGGCCGGGAGATTCCGGCGTAATACGAAAAAAGAGGGTTTCCGACCCTCTTTTTCGTTTGGCCGCCCGGCCTATCCCAATTCGTCGAGGCATTTGAGGATCAGTGCCGCGCTTCCGCGGATCTCCTCCTCCGAGATCGTCAGCGGCGGCGAGATGCGGAACGCCGTGTCACAGAACAGAAACCAGTCGCTCAGGATCCCCGCCTGCTTGAACAGTTCCATGATGCGGTAGAGTTTCTGCGGTTCGCCCAATTCGACCGCCAGCAACAGTCCGCTGCGGCGGATTTCACGCACGGCGGGATGGTTGCCGAGCAGTTGTGCGTAGAGTGTGCCCTTCGCCTCGACCCCTTCGACGACCTTGTTGTCGAGCAGGTAATTCAATGCCGCGAGCCCGGCTGCGCAGCATACCGGATGTCCGCCGAAGGTGGTGATATGCCCCAGCACGGGGTTTTCCTGCAGGGTCTGCATAATCTCCGGCCTCGAGGCGAACGCTCCCAGCGGCATGCCGCCCCCGAATGCCTTGGCCAGGCACACGATGTCGGGCGTAACACCGTATTTGAGCATGGCGAACAGCGCTCCCGTGCGCCCCATGCCGGTCTGTATCTCATCGAATACGAGCAGCGCCCCGACTTCGTCGCAACGGCGCCGCAGCGCCTCCAGATAGCCCGGGACAGGCGGGCGGACGCCCGCTTCGCCCTGCACGGGTTCTGCAAGGACGCATGCCGTGCGGCGCGTGATGCGCTCTAACTCCCCGAAATCGTTGAATTCGATTGCCTGCACGTCGGGCAGCAGGGGCCGGAAAGCTCCTTTCCACTCCTCGCCTTCGGGAGCCCCCATCATGCTCATCGACCCGTGGGTCGACCCGTGGTAGGCACGCCGCATGGAGACCAGCTCCGTGCGTCCGGTATAGCGTTTGGCCAGCTTGAGCGCCCCTTCGACCGCTTCGGCGCCCGAATTGACGAAATAGAGACTCGACAACCCGCCCGAAAGCAGCGACGCCACCTTTGCGGCATACTCCACCTGCGGCGTTTCGACCAGCTCGCCGTAGACCATGACGTGCATGTAACGCGCGGCCTGTTCCTGTACGGCCTTCACGACGGCAGGATTGCAGTGCCCGACGTTGCTCACCGATACTCCGGCGACCAGGTCGTAATAGCGTTTTCCTTCGGGCGTATAGAAGAACGACCCTTCGGCGCGCGCCACCTCGACCAGCATCGGGGACGGCGAGGTCTGGCCGACATGGGCCAGGAATTGTTTTCTGAGGATGGTATTCATGGTAGGTTTCCGAATTTGCGGGCGAGAATTCCCTTGGCGTCCTTCACGCTGGACATCATCCAGCGGTAGAGCACTTCGGCCTGCCGCGCCTCGTCCATGCGCCAGTCGCCGACCGTGAGCCGTACCCGTTCCGAGAGCATGTAGATCAGGATTGCGGCCGATGCCGAAACATTCAGGCTTTCGACCATGCCGCACATCGGGATGCGCAGGAATTCGTCGGCCCCGGCAATGACCTCGTCCGATATTCCGGCGTGCTCGGTGCCGAAGACCAGTGCGAACGGCCCGCGCGTGACGTCGAAAGTCTCGGGCGTCACATCCTCGCGGTGGGGTGTCGTCGCCACGATGCGGTACCCGTCCCGGCGCAGTGCGGCGAGCGCCCCAGCGGTTGAGCTATGGCGCCGCACGTCGACCCATTGGTCGGTGCCGCGGGCGATATCGGGATTGGGGTCGAATCTGCAGAGTGTCTCGACGGTGTGCATCTCCTGTATGCCGAAGGCTTCGCAATGGCGGATCAGCGCCGCTGCATTCTGTCCGTGGAACATGTTTTCCGCCAGTACGGTCATGTAGCGCGTACGCATGGCGACCGTGCGGCGAAGTACCTCATTGCGTTCGGGTGTCATGAACTCCGCAAGGCTGGCCGTACGCGCGCCATACCAGGCGGTGTCCCTATTTGCGGTATTTTTCATCTTCATCGAGGATTTTCAGGTAACTCTCGTAGCGGGCATAGGCGATTTTCCCCTCCCTGACCGCTTCGACCACGGCGCACCCCGGCTCGTGAGTGTGGGTGCAGTTGTAGAAGCGGCACTCAGGGGCGACGCGCATCATCTCCGGAAAATAGTGCCACAGCTCGGCATCGTCGATGTCGATCAGCCCGAACCCCTTGATGCCGGGCGTGTCGATCACCGCCCCGCCCCCGGCCAGCGGGTACATCGTCGAGAAGGTCGTGGTATGACGCCCTTTATGGTGGCTGTCGGAGATCTCCCCCGTACGGATGTCGAGCGACGGGTCGATGGCATGTATGAGCGTCGATTTTCCAACGCCCGAGTTCCCCGACAACAGCGTCACGCGGCCTTCGAGCAGTTCGCAGACCGCTTCGACGCCGACACCTTCCGTGGCCGAAACCTCCAGCACGCGGTATCCGGCACCTTCGTATACGGCGCGGAATTCCGCCATGGCTGACGGATCCTGCAGGTCGGCTTTCGAAAGTGCGATCGTTACGGGCACCTTGTAGGCCTCGCAGGTCACCAGGAAGCGGTCTACGAACTCCGTGGCCGTTTCCGGGGCCCGCAATGTCGCCAGCAGCAATGCCTGGTCGATGTTTGCGGCGATGATATGGGACTCCTTCGACAGGTTCGAAGCCCTGCGGATCACATAGTTGCGGCGGGGGCAGATGTCGCAGATGACGTAGTCGCCCCCGTCGTCGGACTCGCAGGTGACCTGGTCACCCACCACCACCGGGTTGGTCGACCGGATGCCTTTTAGACGCAGGCGCCCGCGGATGCGGCAGCGGACGGCCTCCCCGTCGTGCAGCACCTCGTACCAACTCCCTGTGGCGCGTATCACCACGCCTGTGAACCGTTTTCCCATCGGCTATTCTTCGTCCTGCTCCCGCGCCTGCCGCGGCACCTGTTCGCCGACCCATTCCAGGAACGGGAAAATACGCTCGGAGAGGCGCATGACGGGTTTGTAACTTTTTGATTTCTCGATCGTACGGGCCCCTATCAGGGTGTAGTCCTCGTTCAGCGTGTCGAACGCCGAAAACAGGACGCTCAGCAGCAGCATGTATTTCAAAACGGATACGGCGATGCCCAGTACGATATCGGCTATCCCGAACCCCGCAAAGTGGCACAACTTGCGTACCAGCCGTCCTGCGATGGCTACCAGCAGGACGACCGCCAGGAGCACCACGACGAATCCTCCGGCAGCTGAAATCGTCTCGTCAAGCTTGAGCCAGGCGCCGACTTCGGCACCATAACGTGAAGCAACCCAGATGCCTGCGATGATTCCGGCCAACGAACATACCTGCATGACAAATCCTTGGCGCCAACCGTTCCAGACGGCTAACACCAGCATGAGGCAGACGATCAAATCGATAGTGTTCACAAATAGCTGTACCTTATTTTGTTTCGGTCGTAAATATACGATAAATTACCGAAAATGCCCAAAAAAAGAACCCTTCGGACGATAAGGCCGGGATATATAAATATAGGTATATCCCTTTTAGCGAATTACATCGCGCAGGCTCACACTCAGCGCATTACAAATGATACACATCGTTTTGACCGTAAGGTTCGTACGTCCCGCTTCGATACGGCTCAAATTGGATCTTTCCATGTCGCAACGGTATGCAAGTTCCTGTACCGTCAGACGTCGCTCCTTCCTCAACTCTCTGATCCTGGAAGAGATATAGGATATCTCCTCCTCGTAAACAACTCCCATTTCAAAAATTTGGATAAAAATTTTGTTGTGCAAATTTTTATATATATATTTGCACCATGCGTATCATATATGATACCAGCAACTATGGTGTCATAACTGGAAAATTTAATGCGTCAACTAATTATAAAGAATGCGTCACTTAATACAAATAACGTGTTTGATGGTCTGAAAAGTCTATGAAATACTACAAAAGGCAGACTCCGCGAATGAGAAATAGCAAGCGTCACTCTATTGATAAAACTAAATGCGTCAACACTAAAAAACAATTCCATTTCAATTCTTCATTACTATGAAAAAAAACTTATTCAGAAAATTTCTTGCACTGTTCCTCACGGGAACATTGTTAGCCGGTGTCGGTTGTAAAGACTACGACGACGATATCGACGACCTGAAAGGTCAGATCAACGACTTGAAAGGTCAAGTCGAGTTGAAGGCCGACGCTTCTGCCCTTCAAGTTGTTACCGACAAATTGAATGGGATAGATTTCTCGTCTTTCGTTACCAACAGCGGCCTCCAGACAGAACTCGACAAAAGGCTGGCAGACTATGCCAAGAAGTCGGATCTGAAAGATTGGCTGACTAGCGATGAGGTGTTAAAACTTATTCAGGCTCAGGGATATCAGACCAAAGATGAAGTCCAGAAGCTGATCGATGAGGCGACCAAGGGTCAGTTGACTGCCGCTGATGTCGAGAAGATCTTCGAGACGATGATCGCTTCGGAGGAAACCATGGGTAAACTGCAAGCCGGAATTCAGGAGATCATCAAGCAGGCTCTGATCAAGGGTGAGTATGTTACCGAGGAGCAGATGAGGCTCTTCGTCGAGGGTAAAGGTTACATCACCGGTGCCGATCAGCTGTCGGCGACTCAGATCAACCAGATCCTTACCGCTGTCGCCAATTCCGTATCTTCGGAGACGGCTACGGTCACCGATGCCATCAAGAAGGTTCTCGGCGACAACTTCGCTACCTATATGGCTAACTACCTCGACGACGAGACGGTTAAGGCCGAGATGGGTAAGGCCATCACCGATACGATCCTCAAAGAGCTGACCGATGCCAATGTAACCCTGAAGGCGGCTATCGAGTCGATGATTCAGGACGGTATCAACGACGAGCTCTATGATTCAGAAGGTAAGGCCATCTACCTGAAAGAAGCCGATCTGAAGGAGCGTTTCGAAAATTATGATGCGCAGATCAAGAATCTCTGGAGCGCTGTCGAGAATCTCGCCGGCCGCATCCAGTCGCTGGTTTATGTTCCCAAGAGCATCGATGGCATCGCCAACTTCGGCGGTATCGTTGTTACCGCAGGCTCGGAGACCATCCGTCTGACGACGGGCGCCAAGAGCGAGATGACCTTCCTTGTTTCGCCCAAAACGCTGGCTACGCAGCTCGCCGCTAAGCACAATGCTTCGAAGGATGTATTCTCGTTCGTTCCCGAAAAGGTTACGCGTGCCGAGGCACCCAAGTTCGAGATCGAAGGCGATGTTGTCGGCTCCGCTGACGGTAAGATCACGATGTTCGTAAGCACGGATTATACTTACCCCGCCGCAGCTCCTTCGGATGCTGCCGAGACCTATGCTATCGCGCTGAAAGTAACCAGCAAATCGTCGGTTGCTAAGGATGAGGATACTTCGGTCGATACCGGTATCGAATATACTACCGCTTACATTCCGACGGTAGGTGACGACTATAACGCTATCGCCAATATCGTTCTGGCCAAAGAAGAGGGCGAAGGCGATGCGAAAAAACTCGTCGAGATCCCCGCTAGCGGTGCCGAGTACGAGATGGTCTACAACCAGACAGAACCGCTCACGATGCTCAGCGAGTACTCGTTCGCCTACAAGATGGGCAATACGATCATTTCGCTCGATAAGGCTGCCGAGCAGGGTAACTGGGATGTCGAGCTTGATGCTAAGCCCGTATACACCCGCAGCAGTTGGACTGTTGCTTCGGGTATGACGAAGGTTGTTTTCGATCCCGCCGATCCGATGAAGGATGCTGCGGCCAAGAGCCAGCTCGTCAAGATCACGATCCAGGAAGGCGTTCCCGCCAACGTAGACAAAACGATCGTAGATGAGGTGACAACCGCTATCCACGCTGTCGGCGAGACGGAGAACGTTGCGACGAACGGCGCCGCTGCCTACACCGCAAAGACTACACTTACGCGCTTCCAGCTGCCTGCCATCGAAAACCTCAATGCCAGCGCTACATGGAATTACTCGATTTACTCGACGAATGGCGCTTATCTTATCCAGAACATCGTCTTTGATGCTGCCGGAGCTAATAAACTCACCAAGGCTCAGTACGATCAGTTCAAAGCATCGGTTCAAGCCGACAACACATGGACCGTCACCTACGGCGACGAAGCCGGAACGCTTAACCAGGGCATCCAGATTCAGTCTGTAAACCTCCCGACGATCAACACCAATGGCGACGCCAAGTTCTTCGACTATTGGATTGGTGGTTACAAGGGTGGTTCGGGTACGCTCGATATCGAGAAGACCGTAACTCTCGGTCAGGCCGAGGAGATTACGCTGAAGGGTAAGATCACCCTCACGGGTCTGCCTTCTGATCTCAAATACACGCTGAATATGCCCGAGGCCAAGATCAGCAATTATGGAGCACAGGTACTGACGGTAATCGCTCAGGAAAACTTTGCGGAAAAAGCCGTTTACGAACTGCTGCCCGAAGATCAGACCTTCTTCGCCGATGCCAGTGAATTCCTCGCTTTCATGCGTCAGAGCACCAACCCCGGCGAAATGAAGAACAACGAGCAGAAAAACGCCACGACGCAGGCTCTCGAAGCAGCCGTTCGTTACAATGGAATCGGTAAGGCAGGGACTAGTTACGACCGTCTGTGCGTAGACTTCCAGCGCAGCTATGTGGACTTCGACAATGCCGAGTCCTATACCTTCACGGCACCTGAGGGCGCTTGCTACACGATCGCCGATGCAGTCTTCTCGATCGCAATCGAAGGCAGTGTAACGATCAACAAGGATCAGGGCTTCTATCTGGCCAAGGGTACCAGCGTCAATGCCGAGGGCAACGTAGTAGTCATGGGTACGGCAGACAAGACCGGCAACAGCTTCACGGTCGAAACCATCACCCTGACCAATGCCTACAATGCGGCTTATCCCGACGGTACCGATGCTTCGAAGATCGGTCTGAAGTTCTCTCTGGCTGCAACGACGCCTACGGTAACTCCGGTACCGACGATTACCAACGGAACTAACGTTACGTCGGATGCATGGACGATGGATTGGAACGGCTGCGGTCTGAATTCCGTAGGAGTAGTTGCCGAGATGACTTACGAGGGGCTGCCCATCGCTTCGAAGACTTTCGAGGTTATCCTTACCAACCCGATCGACATCGCAAGCTGGGGTACAAACTTCAATGAGCTTGCAACGCCGATAGCTGTCAAGACGGCTGCAACTGTCAACGTTTACGAGAAGGTACTGGCCGCTAAAAACTACGGCAATCCGAAACATATGCTCCCGCGCGACATCTTCGGTAATGATTTGGTTGATGCAAGCGGCGTAACGACTTTCGCTACGGGTGCATACGGCTTCGAGGTTAAGTTCGGTGACGCATCGTATTCGAGCGTCGTATCTGGCACGGAGGACTTCTCGCGCTTCAAGTTCGATCCGGCCACCGGTGAAATGACTGTTGCTGCTTCCGACGACCTGCTGGGCGGTAAAGTAACAGCTCAGATTCAGGTAACCTTCACCTACAAGTATTCGCTGGATGCAACCAAGCAGTACGCAGAGAAGGAGTACCCGATGAACATCACGCTGACGTTCGAGAACAAAAAATAATTATTGAATCCCTTTCCCGCGGAATCCGGCGCTGCCTCGCAGCAGCGCCGGGAACCCGGGAAATACTCCCTAAGGCAGGGGTCGCACATCCCAAATTTTTTTGGTAACAACAACTCCCACTTTTCAAGTAAAACTCCTGCCTGTGGCAGACCGAAGAGGCGCGGTCTGCCGCTTTTTTTATGCCCGGAAGTTTCCCTGCGTTCTCTCGATCCGCATTGTGGGTTCGTTATCCTGGAGCCCGGTTTTTTCGGGGGGAGGTTTTTGTACGGCTCCCGTTTCTTGTGTGGTTCGCGGTTCTCGCGCGGATTGCGGCTTTCGGGCGATCGCTAGGCTGCAGGCACGGAATGCCCGGGCATCTTATGGAATATCCGTCGTTGCATCGGGCAGCGGCGGATATTCCTGCCTTTTACGGGCGGTTGTTTGGCCCATCTGGAGACTGATGGACGAAAAACAGCCGGGATCCTCGGATCCCGGCTGTTTCGCTATTCGGTTGGTGTGTCGTAAATTTTTCTTTTGCCCGTTATTTTGCCTTTGCGGCCTTTGCCGCCACAGCCTTGTCCAGTTCGATGATGAAATCCGAGAGGACGTTCATGTAGTTGATGAAAGCGTCGTAGGCCGAATCGTAGGGGTTGAAATAGGAGTGTACGTCACCGTCCGAGAGCCATTTGGTAGCCATGTAGTAGAAATGGTCGGAGGTCTGCATGAAACTCCACACATAGTCGAAGTCGGGGCTTTTCAGTGCCGCGATCTTCTCCTTCTGGGCGTAAAGCTTCGAGAACGCTTCGTTCTGCAACTCGTTGCCGAGCCATGCCGTCACGTCGCGCTCCTCGTCGGCCCACGACATCACGTGCGGACAGTGGAGTACTGCTACGGGCTGGTGTTTCTTGGCGGCTTCGGTGACGGTCGCGAACTCCAGACCGTTTTTCTTGGCGAGGATTGCCTTCGGCAGCGCGCGCATGAACTCGAAGATTCCCGTGTCGGCGGTCTGGTGTTCGCCGAAAGTTTCATAGTCCATGAAGAGGTTGATGACCTCGCCCGGAGTCTCGTCCGAAGCGAGCCATTTTACATATTTGTCCGCCGTCAGCGGCCATTCGTTCCAACTGCGGTTCGAGAAGCGGAAGGCGATGTCGTCCGAGAGTTTGTAGTTGCGCAGCAGCAGGCGCAGTTTCTGGTTGACGGCGTTGGCGTATACATAGTTGGGCGATTTCCAGCCCAGCACGTGCTTGGCACCTTCGGCCAGCATCGTACGGAAGCCCATTTCGGCCACTGCGGCGCCGATGTCGTCGGAGTAGATCAGCTCTGTGTTTCGGAAGGCGGTCGGTTTCACCCCGAATTCCTTTTTTATAAGTGCCGTGTGGAGTTTTACCTGTTCGGTGAAATCCTCCTTCGAAGCCAGCGAGGCCAGCGAGTGGGAGTAAGTCTCGGCGAGGAACTCTACGCAACCCGTGGCGGCCAGTTCCTTGAACGATTCGAGGACTTCGGGCGCATAGGTGCGGAACTGTTCGATGGCGATGCCCGTGATCGAGAACGAGCAGCGGAACTTACCCTTGTTTTCCCGGATGAGCTTCAGCAACAGGGCGTTCATCGGCAGGTAGCATTGCCGGGCGACTTTCTGCATGATGGAGCGGTTCAGCAGGTCGTCCAGATAGTTGTGATCCTTGCCCATGTTGAAGAAGCGGTACTTCTTCAGTCGCCAGGGCTGGTGTACCTGAAAATATAAGCAGACGGTTTTCATAGGGTAGCTATTTTATTGTTTTTTATTCTCTTCGATCACCGCTTCGTATACGGTTTTGATTTTGGCTGCGGCATCGTTCCATTTCAGGTTCGTGACCTCTTCCAGGCCTTTCGAGGCGAACATCCCCGCAAGCGCCGGGTACTGGATCAGCCCGTAGATGGCATCGGCCAGGGCATCGACATCCCAGTAGTCGACCTTCACGGCATAGTCGAGTACTTCGGCCACGCCGCTCTGCTTGGAGATGATCACCGGGACGTTCGAACGCATTGCCTCGAGGGGCGATATGCCGAACGGCTCCGAGACCGACGGCATGACGTAGACATCCGACAACTGGAACATCTTGTGTACGTCCTCGCCGCGCAGGAATCCGGTGAAGTGGAACCTGTCGGCGATACCCAGCCGCGCCACGCGGCGGATGACATGGTTCATCATGTCGCCCGAGCCGGCCATCACGAAACGTACGTTGGGGACTTTCTTCAGCACCTTGGCCGCGGCTTCGACGAAATAGTCGGGCCCTTTCTGGTAGGTGATACGCCCCAGGAACGTGACGATCTTGTCGTCCACGCCCCGTTCGGGCATTTTGCACTGGCCTGCGGCGAACCGCACGGCATTGTGTACCGTCACGACCTTGTCGGCCGGGACGCCGTAGCGGTTGATGACGATGTTGCGCGTGAGGTTCGAAACGGCGATCACCCGGTCTGCGGCATGCATGCCTGCACGTTCGATGGCGTAGACCTGCGTGTTGACGTTCTCGCCGCTGCGGTCGTATTCCGTGGCGTGCATGTGCACGAC
>OLGN01001453.1_pt1 | contig 13289 bp, 10 predicted proteins | sample 1605941 | NCBI WGS metagenome assembly OLGN01 (sample SAMN03283269) | human gut metagenome | biome: human-associated habitat; material: feces | host: Homo sapiens | place: USA | collected 2013
GGGAAACCGGACTGGCTGCCCGGCTTCCCTGTCCAAATTTATTGTAATAGGAGTGTAAATAAAAGAAAAAGGGGGGAATTGCCATGCCGCAAACACCGTTTCATGCCTATTACAAGGCCCGGCTTTTGGAACAACTGCCGGAAGCAGAACAGTTTATTCCGGTCTTTGCATCATCGGACATTGAAATCTATCCGTTCCAAATTGCAGCGGCCAGCTTTGCCCTGCGTTCCCCCTATCAGAAAGGTGCTGTCCTGTGCGATGAAGCCGGTATGGGCAAGAGCCACGAGGCCATGCTGGTCATCAATCAAAAGTGGCTGGAGGGATGCAGCCGGATTCTGCTGGTCATTCCCAATGCCGACCTGCTGCACCAGTGGACGGAAATGCTGGATCGATTCTATACCGTTCCCTATGTGGTTTTGACCAGCCGCAAAGAATGGCAGGCCCACAGCGCCCCCGACCATCCCAACGCCTTTATCCAGGATGCCATAGTCGTAACCACCTACGACTTTGCCGCCGACAACGAGGAGGCTGCAAAGGTGGTCAACTGGGACTTGACGGTATTTGAAGAGGCTAACGCCCTGTCCCCGGTCTACCAGGAGGACAACAAGCAGGCCAAGGCCCTCAAGCGGATCGCCGGTGATTCTTTCAAGCTGCTGCTGACCGGCACTCCCATTGAAAAGAACATCATGGACTTATACGGTCTGATCTGGTTCATCGACGAAACGCTGCTGCCGGGAGAAAAAGAGTTTCTGGCCCGGTATCTGCGCCGACCAGAGAACTACCCGGAACTCAGCGAACAGGTCAGCCGCTATTGTTTCCGTACCCTCCGTTCCCAGGCCAAGCACTACGCCAAGGTGACGGAACGTGTGCTGCTGACCGTGGAGTACACCCCCGGCAAGGCAGAGCGGCAGCTCTATGAGCTGCTGTACGCCTACATCAACCAGACGGAAAAGAGAGCCTTTCCCGAAATGAACCAATATGACCTGGCTCTGCGGTTACTTGGCCTGTTGGGTTCCTCTACGGCGGCAATTTTGCAAACCATCAAAGGTATCGTCAAGCGGCTCCAGGGGCTGGAAAACGCAGCGGACGAACTAAGCCAATGGCAAGAGATTCAAACCGTAGCCGAAAGCATTCCCCAGGATGCCAAGGCCGGTGAGCTGCTGACCGTTCTCAAACAGGGATTTTCCCTTATGAAGAAAACGGGAGCCAAACAGAAAGCGGTTATCTTCACCGAGAGCGTGGAAACCCAGAAGATGCTCCAGAATCTTCTTTCTGGCCGGTACCGCACTCTGGCCTACAACGGCAGCGCCGATTACTCCGTGATCCACCAGTTCAAGGAGGATGGCGAGGTGCTGATTTCTACCGATAACGGTGCCAAGGGCTTCAATCTGGAGGAGGCTGCTTTCATCATCCACTACGACTTGCTGTACAACACCTTAAAGCTGGAGCAGCGTATCGACCGCTGCCACCGGCTGGGTCAGGAAAACGATGTGCTGTCAGTGGCCTTCATCGACAAGAACAACTTTGCCGATGTTCGCAAGCTGGAGCTGGTCAACAAGCGGATGCTGGTGACAGACGGTGTCTTTGGTATTACCGATGACGTGCTGGGCGGTTTTACAGATGATGTAAAAGCAGCCTTTCCGGTCATTGCCCAGCGGTTGCGGCCCAGGGCGCAGATTGAGCAGGCATACCGCCACACCCTGAGTACCCACGAGGAAGATAACCGGCAGACCGTCTCCGCAGCGGAGGATATTCTGTTTACCACCTTCACCAAGGAACTGGCCGACAAGGTGAAGATCAATCCCAAGTATGTGAATCGCCGTGGACAGGAGCTGAACAACGACCTCTGGGAAATTACCAAATGGTTTTTTACTCGTTATAATGAAAAGAACGATGATTGCCGTTTTGTGATTGACGAATTCAACCGTACGATCACGGCCACGGAGTACCGGGAACTGCCGGTGCTGTTCTACTACTGGACGGGGAGCCGGAACCGGCCCTATCGCAGCCAGAAGATGTACGGCATGGCAAAAGACTTCAAACCCAAGGCCGGACAGATTACCCTGTCCAGTATCATAGGCCGTGGGATTCTCCACGAGCTGGAGTGTGCCAACGAGGGAGTGCTGACCATCCCGACGGTGCAGGCGCCGTGCCAGATAGCCCTTTATACTGTCACCCTGGTTTCAGGCTCCAGCCGCACAGAACACGCCGTACTGTGCGGTTTGACGGATAGCGGCAAGGCCCTGGACTATGCAGCTTGCCGCAGCATCTTTGACTTGCCGGTGGAGAGCAGCACGGAGGATGAGCGGAGATCCCCCCACTGGTTAAAAGGAACCAGCCGCCCCCACCCGCTGGATCGGCTGGTGCCGAGTGATAAGATGATGGCGGAGCAACTGGAGCGCCTTTCGCCTGCCCAGGCCGAGGAAATGGAGCGGATGAAGCAGCAAGTGTCCGCTGATAAGGCGGCATTGAGCCGAGAACTGAACACCCTGGACAGCCAGGTACAGCAGGCGCAAGCGGAGCTGGAGGCCGTCACCGGCGACCGGCTGAAACGTCTGGCTGCACAGAAGAAAATCAACCAGCTTCGGCAGGAATATATGAAGCACCAGGAGAGCCAGTTCTTTGACGCCATGCGGCTGGATATGGAGCTGGAAGAAAAAATGAAATCTTTTGCCGACAAAGAAAAGCTGACGGCAAGGGTGCAGAGAGAATTTGTGGTGGTGATTGATAAGAATGCGAAAGAAAATAACTGATTTTTACAACAAATATTCGGTTGCTTTTAATATAATCAGTTTTCTTGTGGCTATCGGAAGCATCTGCCTTACAATCTGGATTTCCAAACAGCCTGTGACACTTCCGCAGAAAGAGCTTAGTTGTATAACGACAAATAGCAAAAGTCTTGTACTGATGCTGGGAAACGATAGTAACTTGAAATTATTGTACGGAGAACGTGAGGTTTCAAAACCGTGCATAACTTCGATTGTAATTCAAAATACTGGAGCTTACCCAATAACAAATAGTGACTTTTTGCGGCCATTTATTATTGCTTTTGGGGAAACAGACGAGATATTATCGGTTAATATAGGCGATTGCTCCAATCAGTATATCAGGGAAGAAGTCGTCGAAAATAGTAGTTTTAGCAATCAGAAACTGACCATTGATAATTTTTTGCTTAATCCAGGAGAAATGTTTACGGTTGATATAATAAGTGATGGAGGTATCCCTCTTATTAACTTCGATTATCGCTTAGAGGGGATCAGCAAGTTAAATTTAATCAATAATCCCTCTAATCAGATCATTCTTACACGTAAAGAAAATCCTGTGAGTATTTTGCCGTTTTTAGTTCTACTGTGCTTGATTGTAGTAGCTGTAATTATCGTAATGGTAATTGTTATGAAGAAACTAAATAAGCGGGATGCAGCAATGTTTGACCGTTTAGAGGCAGCAATAAGGAAAGAAATGCAAGAGGAGAATCAGCATGAACAATCTGATTGATGGTTTATCCATGAACATAGAACAAACCAACCTGGACAAGCTGCGCTCGGTGTTCCCGGAGTGCGTCAGCGAGGGCAAGCTGGACATTGACAAGCTGCTTTCTCTGTGCGGCGAGTACATCGACAACGATTTTGAGAAGTACAAGTTTGAGTGGAAGGGCAAAGCGGACTGCCTGCGGCTGGCCCAGAAGCGTTCCACCGGCACTCTGCGTCCCTGTCCAGAGGAAAGCGTAGATTGGGACACCACCCAAAACCTTTACATCGAGGGTGACAACCTGGAGGTCTTGAAGCTGCTGCAAACGGCTTATTACCGCAAGGTGAAGATGATTTACATCGACCCGCCTTACAATACCGGCAACGATTTTGTCTATGCCGATGATTTTGCCGATCCCATGGCACGGTACAAGGAAGTAACCCAGCAGACCACCAAGAGCAACCCGGAAACCATGGGCCGCTACCACACCAACTGGCTCAATATGATGTACCCCCGTCTGAGGCTGGCGGCAAATCTCCTGCGGGATGATGGTGTGATTTTTATCTCTATTGATGATGTTGAGATAGATAATCTTAAAAAACTATGCAACGAGATTTTTGGTGAAGAAAATTTTGTGGCGCAGTTTATATGGCAGAGTAGGCAGAACAAAGATAATCGAAACATTACCGGTGTTTCAGTAGACCACGAGTATGTAGTGTGTTATACAAAGCAATTCGGACACCGGGTATTCCGTGGAACCGACAGAAAAACAGAACAATATAAGAATCCTGACAATGACCCCCGTGGCCCTTGGACAAGTGCTAACATGGTATCATACTCCGGATAGGCATAATGAAGCCTTTCCGCCACCTCACCGGATACCGCCCTGAACAATTGATGGCATAGAAATAATGCTTCCCATATGTTTTCATAGGAATCCATCCGGTAGGTGGACAAAAGTTTCTCCCACAAATCCTCGGATATATACCTTTCAATAAACTTATAGTTCTTGCCTACACTTAATTTAAAGCCTGTTTCGATGCCGACCTTCCATGATATCATTCTCAGCAGCTCATGGCGAACAATCTGATTAAAATGATCAATAGCAAATAAAATTTCCTTACGGCACAATCCTTTAATAACATAAGGTGTTACATTCCAAAATTCATTGCAGCAATCATCATACTCCCTTGCGCTTGGCTTTCTTACATGATAATCTATATCAGTCGGAACTATGTCCCTTTTAATTCTACAATCTTTATCAATTAGAACCTTTATTAATTTATCGCCCTTTAGGTAATTATCTAACTCTTCCAAGGGCAATAAGGTATCTTTATCTTCCTCTCTAAGATACTTAACTAGCCCCGGATAATTGCTTATCCTTACAGTTCGGATCAATTAGAATTAGCCGAAAACGGCGGCGAAGAAACGAACCACCGAGAAGCACCGCCGCATTGCCGAGCTTGATACCCTCATTGAACGACTGTATGCGGACCGGAAAAGGCGCGGTTGACCGCCTTGCCCTCAAAGGCTTAGGGGCATATCAACTATATATTGGGGCCGAGTGCCGTTACTTTAACACCGCCGCTAGCCATGAGCTTATGCTTCCTTTAGGACACTGTCCCAACAGACACTTTTTAAAGTATGCTGCACTAATCCTTATTTTTCACAGCATAGCGCAATGACAGACAGCCATGTTCTGCATTCTCTGTTCCCTGCAATTCCAAATTAACTTTTTCAGATAACAGAAGGTTATCAAATAGTTAGATGTCTAAAAAGCTTGTAGTTAAAGCTTTTTAGACATCTAAATCTAGGTACTAAAACAATTCATCCAGTAAAATATAATATTTTATTTTCTCCCAATCAGGCTTGATCCCCAGTAAGTCAAAAAATAGCTCGACATACTGTTCTTCCCCGATATCCTCCCTGATCGACCGGACGCAGAAGGCAATGTCATACCACTTGTCCGCCCTGCCGCTTCTCCCAAGATCAATAAAGCCACTTACTTTGCCATCTTTCACAAAGATGTTGCTGTCTCCCAGGTCGCCGTGGGAAAAGACAAGTTCCTCTTCGGGCTTTTCCGTCTTTAAAAAATCATACAGCTCGCGCGGATCTTTAAATGGAGTGTCTTCTTCCCAGTTTTCGCAATCCACATCGGCCAGATCGTTATTCAGTAAGTAATCCAATTCGGCTAAGCGGCTGTCTAAGCTATTCGTATAGGGACAATCCGATATGTCGATGGAGTGAAAGAGCCTGATGCACTCCGCATACAGCTCGATAATCTTTTCAGGGCTTTGTTCATCTTCATACTCTTCCGAGCAAAGGACGCCATCGGCCTCACTCATGAGCAGATTGCTCCAGCCATCATGCCGTTCAAAGTGCAGGACCTTTGGAACAGGCAGCTTTCCTTCCAGCCATAGCATCATGTCCTTTTCCCGTTCCACATCATAGGTGGTCCCTTTATACCGGCTGTCCGTCATTTTTAAATATAGGTTTTCATTTTCTCCCACCAGCTTATATACCTTAGCAGGAGACATTCCTTCCGTATCTTTTACGCAGCGGTATTTTTCGATCAGTTTTTTCAATTCCGGTGATATTCTCATTTTAGCCATTTATTATTTCCTTCCTCTTTTCTACAGTATTTAAAGATACCCCAAGAAGCTAATTATAACAAGACGAACTCCAATTCACTGTTCCTTGCATTCTAAAACCTTAAATACCAGAAAACAGCTTTTTCAAAGTTGTTTTCAAAGTTGGCGTATAACATAGTATCGACGGAGCCGATTTTGAAACCACAATTATGATAGAATTTACAAGCTATAAGGTTATTGTCCTGGGTTTCAAGCATTAGTCCATGCAAGTTTTTATGCTTTGCCCATTCTATAGATATATTGATAAGCGCGCTGCCTATGCCTTGCCCCCTGAAATCCTTACATACGGCGATATCTTCTATATAAGCGTACCGGTTCCAATTTTTTCGCAGTTTAACTTTTCCGACGCATTTATCGTCTTGGTAGTAAAGATATATTATCTTATCAGTATTGTCAATATATTCAAGGCAATCTGCCTCCTCATCCTCTTCATCCTCTTCGTCTTGGTAGGACTTGCTACTGCCGATGCTCGTCCAAATTTGCACTATGATTTAATCAATCCGGCAGATGGAAGAAACTACGGATGCCCCGAAAAAGGCTGGCGATATGATCGAAATACCATGAATCGGCTCATTCAAGAGGGCAGGATTATTTGGCCCGACAACCCAGATGGGCGGCCGCGCAAAAAATCATTTTTGAACGAGCTGTCAGACAATCTTCCTGGTTTTTCATCTGTTTTCAGCACTGGCGTTTATACAAATACTGCAACCAAGGAAATTGGAGGATTGTTTAATAAGTATTTATTTGATTTTCCAAAGCCAGTCGAGGTTATTAAGCAATTAGTTTCCCAAGTGTCTAACACGGATGACATCATCCTTGACTTCTTCTCCGGTTCTGCTACTACCGCCCATGCAGTGATGCAGCTCAACGCTGAGGACGGTGGAAATCGGCGCTTTATTCTGGTACAGCTTCCCGAACTGTGCGACGAAAAGAGCGAGGCATACAAGACCGGGTACAAGAATATCTGCGAGATCGGTAAGGAGCGAATCCGGCGGGCTGGTAAAATGCTAAAAGATGCGCTTGAAAGTTCCGGTTTGTTTGTTCGTGCAATGAAACGCCATCAAGATCAGCATGATTCACTTGAAGGATTTGCTTATGCGGAGTGGGAAGAAAGTCCAGAGGTAATCAATGCAAAAAAAGAAATGGCAGCAAAACTGGATGTGGGCTTCCGTGTTTTCAAGCTGGACACCTCCAATCTGGAAACCTGGGACGCCACCCCCATTGAGGACGAGCAGCTCGACCTGCTGTATCGGCGGATGAACAGCATGATTCATCGGGTGAAGCCGGAGCGCACCGACCTGGATATGATTTATGAAATCATGCTCAAACTGGGTGTGCCGCTGACCTACTCCGTGACACCGTTCTCCATCAATAACAAGACTGTCTATGGCGTGGGCGATGACTGCCTGCTGCTGGTCTGTCTGGCCGAGGATGTGCAGCCCGAGGACGTGGAGCAGATGACCGAATATGCCCCGGCAAAAATCATCATCTCCCGTGACAGCTTTGCTGACGATACCGCTATGGCTAATGCCTACTATATCCTGCGGGATCATGGGATTGAGCTGAAACTGGTGTGAGAAAGATATGAATAACACTCTAAAATGGTTTCATGTAATCACAAAAACCATTGTACATTGCTTACTTGGAACAATCGAATACATTGGTATTCCATTTTTACTTGCTTGTCTTTCTACATTCATTTCCCCTATCTCCAGCGGTAATACTTTGTGGCTTTGGATTGAGCGGATTGCTTTTTGCTTTACGATATACGAAGTAATTATTGTTGGTGTGCGAAAAATGCAGATTGACATACGCAAAGATGCACTATTAGCACTAAAAACCGCCTACGAACGAGCAGCCCTGTATTGTGAAACAGGAAATCAAGACATATATCGGAACTTAACTTCAAAAATAGATCAGGTGCTTGACAATGGGATACTAAATCAACTTGATGTTGTGCAGAGCTATAAAAATCTCAAGCTCTACATGGACAGCAAAAATATTGTTGGAATCAAATATGAGATTATCAATATTCAGCACTCCATTGAAGCAGATAATCTCTTATGGAACTATACCCTGTTCCTGCGGTTATTTAAGAGGTGAACAGGCATGAAACTGAAATTCAAGAATCAAGCCTTCCAAATGGATGCAGTCAACGCTGTGGTGGATTTGTTTGCCGGCCAGGAGAAAACACGGAGCACCTTCTCCGTCATGGAGGAAGCCCAGACCAATTTCTTAAATGAGCTGGGCCAGGGCAATGCTCTCTACATTGACCAGGAAACATTGACCGCCAATATGCACACCGTCCAGAAGCGGAATAACCTGCCCCTGACCCCCACAGCGGAAGGCTGCCAGTTCTGTATTGAGATGGAAACTGGCACCGGCAAGACCTACGTCTACACCAAGACCATCTTTGAGCTGAACCGCAAGTACGGATTCACCAAGTTTGTTATCGTGGTGCCGTCGGTGGCCATCCGGGAGGGCGTCTACAAATCCTTTCAGGTCACGCAGGAGCATTTCGGCCTGCAATACGACAACGTGCCATGCCGGTACTTCATCTACAACTCTGCCAAGCTGTCCGACGTGCGGCAATTTGCCACCAGTTCCAATATCGAAGTGATGATTATTAACATCGACGCTTTCAAGAAAGCGGAGAACATCATCAATCAAGCGCAGGATCGGCTCAACGGTGAAACGGCTATGGGCTTTATTCAGAACACACACCCTATCGTTATCATCGATGAACCCCAGAGCGTGGACAACACCCCCAAGGCCAAGGAAGCCATTGCCACGCTCAATCCCCTGTGTGTGCTGCGGTACTCCGCCACCCACCGAGAAAAAATCAATCTGCTTTACCGCCTGACTCCGGTAGACGCCTACCAGATGGGGCTGGTCAAGCAGATCGCCGTATCCTCCAATCAGGTTGCCGGTGGCTTCAATCAAGCCTATGTGCGGCTGCTTTCCGTCAGCAACGACAAGGGCTTTAAGGCCAGAGTAGAACTGGATGTGAAGGGCAAGACCGGAGCCGTGACCCGCAAGGCCATGACTGTCAAGCCGGGCGACGATTTATTCCTGCTGTCCGGCGGGCGGGAACTGTACGAAGGCTACACCGTTACCGGAATTGACTGCACTCCCGATTTTGAACATATCGAGTTTGGCAATACCCAGGAGGTCAAGCTGGGCAAGGCCATTGGAGACGTGGACGAGAACATCGTCAAGAAGGCGCAAATCCGGCGCACCATCGAAACCCACCTTGACAAAGAGCTGCGGTATCTGGACAAGGGGATCAAGGTACTGTCCCTGTTCTTCATCGATAAGGTGGACAAGTACCGCCACGAGGACGGCACACCCGGCATCTACGCCACTATGTTTGAGGAGTGCTATCAGGAGCTGATCGCAAAGCCCAAGTATGCGCTCCTCCGAGAGCGATTCACCACAGATGTGAGCAAGGTACATAACGGCTACTTCTCTCAGGACAAGAAAGGACGCCTGAAGGACACCAAGGGCGACACCCAGGCCGACGATGACACCTACAACACCATCATGCGGGACAAGGAGTGGCTTCTCAGCTTTGAGTGTCCGCTGCGGTTTATTTTCTCCCACTCGGCGCTGCGGGAAGGCTGGGACAACCCCAACGTGTTTCAGGTCTGCACCCTGATCGAGCAGAAGTCCACCTTTACCTGCCGCCAGAAGGTGGGCCGTGGCCTGCGCCTGTGCGTGAACCAGGACGGTGAACGCATCGAGGACAAGAATATCAATGTCCTTCACGTCATGGCCAACGAGAGCTTTTCCGAGTTTGCTTCCACCCTCCAGAAAGAGATCGAGGACGAAACTGGCGTCAAGTTTGGTGTACTCCAGCTCAGTTTGTTTGCTGGGATGACCTATCAGGAAGAAGTTACCCGTGAGCATACGATTGACAGAGAAGAGGCCCACGAGCTGGTAAAAACCTGGATGGACGACGGCTCCATTGACAAATGGATGGCCGACCCCGAAATGACGGCAGCGGAAGAAAAAATTACAGCGGAATTGGAATCAGGGAAAATCACCGAACCGCCCAGCCCCGTAACGGAAGTCATGCGCCAAATTAAAAACGGTGCGACCGCTGAACAGGCAGCAGAGGCAATTATTGGAATCACCAGTACAATCACTACCGTAGAGGAACATACCGTCACCCACGAGGAAGCTACGGAGCTGCTGGAGCATTTTGAGCAGAAGGGGTATATCACCAGCACCGGTAAGGTCAAGGATACCATGAAGAACGCTTTGAAGAACGGAACCCTTGACCTGCCGAAAAAATATGAAGCTGCCAGAGAGCGTTTTGAGCAGATTATCGCCAATGCCGACCGGAAGCCCCCGGTGCGGGATGCCTCCCGTGATGTGGTGGTACGGCTCAACAAACAGGTCATGCTCTCCCCGGAGTTCCTGGAGCTGTGGAGCAAGATCAAGCAGAAAACCGCCTACCGGGTGAGCATTGACACAGAGCAGCTGGTGAAGAACTGCGTCAAAGCCTTTCAGGAAATGCCCCATATCCCCAAAACCCGTCTGGTGTCCCAGACTGCCGATATTCACATCCAGCAGTCCGGGATCAGCCACATGGAACGGGAAATGCGGACGATGGAGATTGCCAACGATTATCAGGCCCTGCCGGACATCATCACCGCCATCAGCGATGAAACGCTGTTGACCCCGGCTACCGTCAATCGGATTCTGGTAGAGAGCGGACGGTGTGGCGATTTCCTCAACAATCCGGAGGCATTTCTGGAGCAAGCCGTAGAGCTAATCCGCAGCCACCGCCACGCCTTGGCTATCGACGGTATCCGTTATGTGAAGCTGGATGGCCAGGAATATTATGTGCAGGAAATCTTCGACACCACGGAGTTGCTTGCTAACCTGGATCGAAACGCCGTAAAGGTGGAACACAGCGTCTATGACTATGTGGTTTACGACAGCTCCACGGTAGAGAAGCCGGTGGCGGTGGCCCTGGACAACGACCCGGATGTGAAGATGTTCTTCAAGATTCCCAGCCGCTTCAAAATTGAAACCCCCATTGGCACGTACAACCCCGACTGGGCTGTGTATCTGAATAAGAACGGTGAGGAAAAGCTGTACTTCGTCCTGGAAACCAAGGGTGACACCAGCTTTATGCACCTGAAAACCAGTGAGCAGCTAAAAATCCACTGCGGCAAGGAGCATTTCAAAGCACTGGACGCAGGTGTGGAGCTGGAGACTGCAACCAGTTGGACGGAGCTGCGCAAGCGCATTTGACAGAGATAGAAAGAGCTTTTTATCTCACATCTCGTCCTTGATTCTTGCGCTTTCCCTTGTTGGAAATCTGCTGCTCCTTCTGCGTCTGGCGCACCATTCTCCGCACGGCCAGCCGCTCTGCATCCTCGTCCAGCATCCGGGACACCGCCTTTTTACTGTCAAACATCAGAAGTGGGCTGTACTTCTCAACGTAAACCTGCTGTGCCTGGTTCTCCGCTTCCTGTTCTTTGCCGGGGCGGATGGCCTGTCTTGCTTCATACAGCTGCACTGGGTCGAAGCCCTGGGCCTGCTCCCGAAGCCCGGCATACTCGTTCAGGGCAGCGTCCAACTCGGCGGAATATTTCTGTTCCTGTTCTTCCAGCCGTTTCAGGCTCTGCTCCATGGCAGCGATGTCTTTAGGAAATTTATCGGCGGCATCTTCCTCGGTATATGCCAGCGACGCCAGAAGCAGATTTTTCTCAGAACGCAATTCTTCCAAATCCTCTGTCAGTGCCGCAATTTTTGCGGCCAGCTCCCGGTGTCGGAATACATGGACAGCAGAGAGCGCCTTTTTCTCGGTAAGCAGGCTGCGGCGCTCCTTCGTCTTATCTCGGATGTCCTTTGCCAGCTGATTGTACTGTGTGAGGGCAGGGCGCAGCGTATTCAGCGAAGTGTTCAGGCGTTCCTTGCCCTTGCGGAGATACCCCAGCTGATAGCAGAACAGCAGCAGATTTTTACGCAGATTCTCCATGGCCTCGGCAAGTGCCGGGAGGGTATTTTTGACTGCCTGGGCCAGCTTTTTGACCTGTCCCCTCAGCTCCCGGAGCAGGGCATTGTCGGTCTTGATCTGCCGGTTCAGCTCGCACCGGTCAGAGATGATACCCTTTTTCTCCATGGCTCTGGCAACCACACCCTCATGGACCGTGGGCCGCTCCAGCAGACCACGCTCGGCATGGCTGCGGTGGTCGATGCGTTCCTCATGTCCGGTGCGCTCCAGATGGCGGTTTGCCACATCTGCCCATGCAGCCCGCCACAGAACAAGTTGCTCATCGCTGTTCCAGCGTTCCGTGATGGGATTCTGTCTGCCATATTTGGTACTTTTGGGATACTTGGATACCCGTTCATAATCCTGCGCCTGCGCTGCGGACGGGGCCATATACACCTTCTTTTTGCCCACTTTGTACTGGTACTGTTTTTCCCAGCCGTCGGCCTGCGCCTGTTTGAACTCAGCGGCGGTAAAGCCCCGTTCCTCGCCGTCTTTGACACAGAGATATTCTTTCTCAGTCTTGTACTGCCATTTTCCCTTTTCATCCAGCGGGCGCACCGTCAGCAGGATATGGGCATGGGGATTGTGTCCGGGAGGATACGGGTCATGGATGGCAGCATCGGCGCACATTCCGTCTGCCACAAATTGCTCCTTGATGAAATCTTGCAGGAGCTGGATTTGTTCCTCCCGGCTCAGTTCTATGGGCAGCGCCGCCACAAATTCACGGGCGAGGCGACTGTCCTTTGCTGTTTCGGTTTCCTCCACGGCGTTCCACAGGGTTTCCCGATCCTGCCACTCTGCGGGGGCCGTGGCTGGCAGAAAAACCTGCCGCCACCCAAGGCCCTGTTTGCGGGTGTAGTCGTGCTGCACCCCGTCATACTCGTTGAGCATCCGGGAACAGCTCAGATAGGCCGCAGCAGCCACAGCGGAGCGCCCGGCTCCACGGCTGACCATCTTGGCCTCCAAATGATAAATCGCCATAAATCACCTTGTCCTTTCTGAAAGGGGTGCCCCGAAACAGGGCACCCTTGTTTTCGCTCAGTGCGTCGTGAAATACGACGCACCACCAGCAGGGGCGGAACGATTCGTTCCACCCCTGTATCTGTGTCAAGCTGCCGGTGGCAGGTTGACACAGGCAGACGGCGGGATGGGGTGGCAAT
>OLGN01001459.1_pt1 | contig 13254 bp, 8 predicted proteins | sample 1605941 | NCBI WGS metagenome assembly OLGN01 (sample SAMN03283269) | human gut metagenome | biome: human-associated habitat; material: feces | host: Homo sapiens | place: USA | collected 2013
TTATATCATCTCATTATGAGATTGTATATTTCTTTTGCATTACATTTATATTACATTTCAATTACTTATAAAAAATTCATAATCTCTTTAATATAACTTTTATTATATAATTTTTATTGAAATAAACACATATCTTTTACTTATAGTTACTACAGCTTATCTATTTTAAAAAATTTAGACAAATTTTTCTAATTGCTAAGTACCTCATCTAACACCTTTGCTAAATACTTCATACTAATTAAGCATTGGTCTAGTGTATTTCCTGTTGCACCTACTTCTATTAAACTTGCTGCTTTTGATACTTGTTGATTATATCCCGACTCTCGTAATATTATTGGCTTAAACAAACCTGGATACATCTCATTTGCTTTTTGTTGTACTTTTATAGCAAATTTCAGATTTTGTTGCCACTTAGGGTGTGGTATACTACTTCCATTTCCCCCTACAACAAACATTATTTGTGCTGCATATTCATCTCCTATTTTTACTGTAGGCGCATATTTATTGTCTCCTACAGCATCTCTATGTACATCTATAACTATGTCTGTGTTTTTATTTTCCTCAAGTAATTTTGTTACTGTATTTAAAGAACTTGTATATGAGCCTGTATATGATGGATAATCATGATAGTTTTCGTCATGTATTATATTATATCCATATGATTTTAATTGTTCTGTTAATTCCCTTCCTACACGTATTACACTAAAATTTTTATCTGTGGTTCTAAAATTTCCTGTTTGTTTATATTGATATTTTTCACTTGCTGTATAGCTTTCACATGAATGTGTTTGATAAATTATAATATTATTTTTATTTATTTCTAATTTGCTTGGATCTAATACTTCATTTGTTAATTTATAATCTGTTTCATTTCTTATTTTCACTCCATAATATTCTTGTGAATATCTTGGACTTACATTTGATTCTAATACTTCTGTTTTTAATCCTGTTTCTGCATGTTCTATATTTTCAGACGGCTTATTGTTAATTTCATTACTATTTTCCCCGTTATTTCCTACATTATTTGTATTTACATCTTCTGCATCTTTTTCTGCCATTTGCTTATTATTTTTATCTGAATTTAAATTATCTATTACTCCTAAATTTACACTTAAAATATCTTCTATTGTTTTATTTTCTTTTGGGCTACTACTATTTTCTTTATTATTTATTTGTGATATTGCAGGTATACTTATATCTAAACATGACAAAAAATTTTGCCAATTATTTTCTAATCCTAATTGTTTATTATCTTCATTTCGATTTTCATTTGTACCTTTGCTTTCGCTTTGATTTTCTCTTTTCACTTCACTTGAACTTTTATTTATATCTTTACTGTTATTTTCACTAATAACTTCCGCTTCACTACTTTTTTCTATACTGCTATTGTTTTCTTTATTATTTTTTACACTTAAAAAATATCTAGTAAGTCCTACTACAATAGTAATTATTATAGTTATTTTTACTAGATATTTTATAATGTCTTTTAAACTAATTACTGCCATATTAATCATATTAATATATTTCTCCTTTGTCCAAGTTCTTATATACTAATATATGCCAGTACATTTTAAATTATGACAAACTAATAAATTTAATCTTATACATAACCTGTTTTAATTATTATTAACAATACAAAAACAATAAATGTAATATTTTTAGTGAGACAAGGTCTTTAAATTTGTGCATACAAATTTAAAGTAGCAGTGCGTCCGCAGTCGAATTAAAAATACTACATTTATTGTTGTAATACATTAACATAATATTATTGTTCAGGTTTCATAAAATTTCTATTTCGTTTATTTTGAAATATATAAAGTAATATTTTTATTGGTTTATTATACTTACAATTTCTTCTACATTTATGTTTTTACCATCTTCTAATATATTAGCTTTTTTCTCTTCTCCTGTAATCATATTTTTTACGTTAATTACACCAGAGTTTATCTCATCTTCTCCTACTATTATTACATATGGAATTTGTAATTTATCTGCATATTTTAATTTTGCTTTTAGCTTTTTATCATTTAAATATATTTCTGTGTTTATGTTTTTTTCTCTTAAAGAATTAGCTAGTATTATTGGTTTTGATAAATCATCTACCATTGGAATTACTAATACATCTGACATAGAAGCCTTTTCGGCTTTTATAAGTCCTAATTCATTTAATTTATAAAATAGTCTTGTTAAACCTATAGAAATTCCTACTCCTGGAAGCTTTTTGTCTGTGTAATATTCTGCTAAGTTTTCGTATCTTCCTCCAGAACATACACTTCCAAGTTCTCTATAATCATTTAAAAATGTTTCATAAACTGTTCCTGTGTAATAGTCTAGTCCTCTCGCAATTGTTAAATCCACTTTAAAATGTGTATCTGGAACTCCAAATATTCTAATATATTTTACAACACTTATTAATTCTTCTAATCCCAATTTAAATGTTTCATTTTCTATATTTAAGTCTTGTAGTTTTTGTAATTTTTCATCTGTTGTTCCATCTATTTCTATAAAATTAATAATTTTTTCTATTGCTTCTTTGCTTACACCTATTTTTTCCAAATCTGCTATTACTGCATCTTTTCCTATTTTTTCGATTTTATCAATTATTCTTAAAATTTCTACCGAATTGTCCTTTTGATTTATATATTCAAATAATCCATTTAATATTTTTCTATTATTAATTCTAATTGTAAATTCTTCAAATCCAAGTTCTTTTATTAAGTTATATATAACACTTGGAATTTCTGCATCATTTATAGTACTTAGCTCTCCATCTCCAATAATGTCTATATCACATTGATAAAACTCACGAAATCTTCCTTTTTGAGCTTTTTCTCCCCTATATACTTTTCCAATTTGATATCTTCTAAAAGGAAAACTTAAATTTCCATAATTCTTAGCAACATATTTAGAAAGAGGCACTGTTAAGTCAAACCTCATTGCAATGTCTGTATCTCCCTTTTGAAATTGATAAATCTGCTTTTCAGTTTCTCCTCCCGCTTTTGCAAGTAATATTTCTGATAGTTCTAATATAGGTGTATCTAATGGTAAAAATCCAAATTTTTGATATGTTTTTTCTATTTTTTGTTTCATTTGCTCAAATAATATTTGTTCGTTTGGTAGTAATTCCATAAATCCTGGTAATGTTCTTGGTTCTATCATAATCTTCATCCCTTTCTATTTAGCTTTATATTCTAAAATAATCTTTATCAAAAAATATATACATTATATCTATTTTTTAGGTGTTTATTTAAACTTAAACATTTAATAAAATTTTTTAATATTTGAGTTCACCTATATTAGTTTAATTCTCATTAATCAAGCCTAGGTTTTAAGTCAAAGTATATAGGTTTTTCTTCATATACAATAGTAGACTTTCCATGTCCTGGATAAATTATTGTATCATCTGGTAATACTAATATTTTTTTAGTAATAGAATTCATTATATCTTCTAAACTGCTTGTTGGCAAATCTGTTCTTCCCCAAGTACCTCTAAATATTGTATCTCCTGTAAATATGCACTTTTCTTTTTCACAATATAGTGAGCTTCCACCTTTTGTATGCCCAGGTGTATGAATTACTTTAAGCTCTATGTCTCCAACATGTAATAAATCTCCATCATCTACCCTAGAATCTGCTTCTATTTGTATATGATTTATTCCAATATAATCTGTTAAACTAATATTTTGGTTATATAAACCTTCTACATCATATCTATGAATTAATATGGTTCCACCTTTTGCATCTCTTACTTGTTTTAATGCACTTATATGGTCTCCATGGCAATGTGTTAAATATAAATATTTTACTTTTGCCTCTAAAATATCCAACATCTCTATTACTTTTTCTGGATTTCCACCTGGGTCTATAACCATAGTTTCTTTTGTATTTTCATCTTGAATTATATAGCAATTTGTTTTTTCTGGTATTCCACCATTTACTCTTATTATTTTTAGTATCATTTTAATAACTTCCTTCGTAATCTTTTATTAAAAATAAGTAATCATTATTATTTATTTTCTATTCTTTATTTTTTTCTCTTAACTTCATACACGCTATCTACTTTTCTTAAAGTTTTTAAAACTTTGTTTAATTCTTCTATATTTTCAACCTCAACAGTAACTTCTGCAATAACTATTTTTTCCTTTGTAGTTCTTGCGTTAATTGCAATTAGCTTTGTTTTTATGCTATTTACAGCTGTAATAATATCTGCAAGAATACCAGTCCTGTCATTTGCATAAATTTCTATTGTAACATCATATGCTTTCTCTTCACTCTTGCTCCATTCAACATCTATCATTCTGTTTTCTTCTGAAATAAGTGATTTTATATTTGTACAGTCTTTTCTATGTATAGAAACTCCTCTACCTTTTGTAATATACCCTACTATATCATCTCCAGGCACTGGATTGCAACATTTAGATAATTTAACTAAGCAATTGTCTATACCTTTTACTATAACTCCTGCATTATATTTTTTATCTTCATGTGGTTTTTGACTTGTAAGCTCTTCTATTTTCTTTTCTATGTTTGCCTCGTTATGTTCTTTTTTATACTCTTCTAATATTCTTGTAACAACTTTACCTGCTGTTATTCCTCCAAATCCAATACTTGCATACATATCGTCTGTATTATTAAATTTGTACCTATTTAATGCAGCTTGAACAAACTCTGGCTTAAATATTTCAGTATGACTTAATCCTAATTTCTTAAATTCTTTATCTACTGCATCTTTTCCTTTTTCTATATTTTCCTCTCTTTGGTTTTTCTTAAACCAAGAAAGTATTTTATTTTTAGCAGTAGAACTTGCCACAAATTTAAGCCAATCCCTACTTGGACCTTTAGATTGGTCTGATGTTAATATCTCTACAATATCACCACTCTTTAGTTTTGTTACAATAGGCATCATTTTACTATTTACTTTACAACCAATCATTTTATTTCCTATTGCTTCATGTATTGTATAAGCGAAATCAATTGGTGTACTTCCTTTTGGTAGTGCTTTTATTTGTCCCTTTGGAGTAAACACATAAACCTCATCTTCAAAAAGTTCTGTTTTTAAAGTTTTCATAAACTCGTCTGGGTCTTGTAAATCTTTTTGCCATTCTAAAGTTTCTCTTAGCCAAGATAATTTATCATCTGTTACTACAACATTTGCTTTTTTATGTGTTCTAAAGCTTGCTTCTTTATAAGCCCAATGTGCAGCAATACCAAATTCTGCAACTCTATGCATATCCCATGTACGAATTTGTACTTCAAATGGTGTTCCTTTTGGTCCAATTAATGTTGTATGTAAAGATTGGTACATATTAGGTTTTGGTACAGAAATATAGTCTTTAAATCTACCTGGCATTGGGTTATACAATTCATGTACGACTCCTAATGCTGCATAACAGTCTTTAACAGAATTTACAATAATTCTTAAAGCAAATAAGTCATATACTTGGTCAAGTGTAATGTTATCCCTTTTCATTTTGTTGTAAATACTGTATAAGTGTTTTGCTCTTCCTGTTACTTCTCCTTCAATTTTTTGCTTTTTTAATGCTGTCTTTATTTGTTCCATTATTTGGTCAATAAACTTTAATCTTTCTTCTCTTTTTTTATTTATACCTTCAACTAACTCTCTATACTCCTCTGGATATAAATATTTAAAAGATAAGTCTTCAAGCTCCCACTTTAAAGAATACATACCCAAACGATTTGCAAGAGGAGCATATAAAACCATAGTCTCTCTTGCATTTGCTATTTGTCTATCTCTTGAAAGAAATTTAAGAGTTCTCATATTATGAAGTCTATCTGAAAGTTTTATTAAAATTACTCTTATATCTTTTCCCATAGCCAAAAACATTTTTCTATAATTTTCTACTTGCTGTTCTTCTATGGTTGCATACTCTAATTTACTTAATTTTGTTACCCCATCAACCATATTTGCAATTTCTTCGCCAAATTTTTCTATAATGTCCTTTTTGGTAATATTTGTGTCCTCCACAACATCATGAAGAAGTGCAGCACAAATTGTACTGTCGTCTAATCCAAGTGTTGCTAATATATAAGCAACTTGAACAGGGTGAATTATGTATGGTTCACCAGACTTTCTAAGTTGTCCTTCATGTTGAGATTTAGCCAAATCATATGCTCTGCTAATAAGTTTTGTGTCTATTTTTCTATTATGCTTTTTCATTTCTTTTATTACGTCATCCAACGTATATTCTTTTACTTCTGACATAAAATCACTTCCTTATGCTATAGCTTTTACTTTTATCTACTTATTTATATAGCTTTTCTTATATCTTTTATTGTAATTTGAACATTCTCATTTCCATTAAATGCGTTAACATCTATTGTTCCTACAATATCTACTCTATCTTCTATTTTATACTGCTCTGTCAAGTCCCCCATATTAAATCCTATTGAATCTATAAAAAAATTATCTTGTTTTAGTAAAATTTTCAAATGCTTTCCTTCTGATAGAGATCTAATTGAGACTATTTTTAAGTTTTCTATTAAAAACAGTGGCATTTTATTTTGCTCTCCAAATGGCTCTAATTGATGCAGTTCTTTTACATTTTCTATGCTAATATCTTTTAATTCTACCTTTCTTTCTATATTAATTACTGGAACTATCTCAGATATATCTTTTCTTTCTGTATATTCTATAAAAGCTTTCTTGAAATTTTCAAATTTATCTTTTTTTATTGTAATTCCAACCGCCATTGAATGTCCACCAAATTTTTCTAAATACTCTGAACATTCCATTAATGCTTCGTGTAAATCAAAACCTGGTATACTTCTTCCAGAACCTTTGCCTTCATCTCCATCAAAACATATTAATATACTTGGTTTAAAATACTCGTCTGTAATTTTTGAAGAAACAATTCCTGCCACTCCATGATGCCATCCTTCTTTACCAATTACTATAGCAGGTTTATCTTTTTCCATTATAATTTCTTGTACTGCTTCGTCATATATTTTTCTTTCTACTTGCTGTCTTGCTGAATTATATTCGTTCATTTTTTCTGCAAGCTTTTTTGTAGTTTCCCTATTATTAGCCAAAAATAGTTCTAAAGCTTCATCTGCATGTCCTAACCTACCACATGCATTTATTCTTGGAGATAGTCCAAAAGAAACTGTTGTAGAGTCTATTTTCTTGAATCCACACAAATCTATTAAAGTTTTTAAACCAATATTGTTTGTCCTTTCTACTAACATAAGCCCAAGTTTTGCAATTACTCTATTTTCGTCTACAAGTGGTACAATATCCGAAATTGTTCCAATCGCTGCTATGTCTAAAAATTTTAAATATTCTTTTTCTGGCAATTTCCAATCTGTTGCTAAAGCTTGCATTAATTTAAAAGCTACTCCACAACCTGCTAACTGGTTAAAAGGATATTTATTATCCTTTCTTTTTGCATCTATTACTGCAATACATTTTGGAATTTCCTCACCTGGTTCATGATGATCTGTTACTATAACATCTATTCCTATTTCTTTAGCATACTCAATTTCTTCTATTCCTGTAATTCCACAATCTACTGTTATAATTAGTGTAGTATCAGAATATGAAATTTCCCTTATTGCATTTTTGTTTAGTCCATACCCTTCTTCAAGTCTATTTGGAATATAAGTGTTAACATCTATATTAGAATTTGAAAAAAAGTTTTTAAGTAATGTAATACTTGTAATTCCATCTACATCATAATCTCCATAAATTGTTATCTTTTCTTTATTTTCTATTGCTTTATTTATTCTTTTTACCGCCTTTTCCATATCTGGCAAAAGAAATGGATTGTAAAAATCCATTCTTGTTGGATGTAGAAATTTAGCTACTTCTTCGTCTGTTTTTATTTCTTTGCGTACTAAAATACTAGCTAATAAATTACTTATTTTATATTTTTTTGCAAATTGTTCTACTTCTTCATTATTAACTTTGTTTACTTCCCACTTTTTTACCATATGCTCTCCTATTTTACTTGCTGTTTCATTCTTAAATATCCTAACTCTTCCCATCTGTTATATGCTAAATTTAACCTAAATAAAACCTTGGGCTTAGCACCTGCTCTGTTTTTGTCAACTACACATGCATAATACCTAACATCTGGGTCTGTGTATTTCTTTAAATTGAAATATTTTGTATCTACTTCTTTTAGTGAATACTCATAATCATCATATGTTTCTTTATTAATTTGTTTAATTAAACAAAGTGTATCTAAAACTTCTTTTACAGTCCTGCTAACTGCTAAATCGTTAACATCTAAGTTTATTGGTAATGTTGTACTTTCTGTTAATTGTAATGTAGAATAAATAAACATATTAAAATTCTGAGCCAAATTTGAAAGTATTGTAGCCGTTTTCTTTATTTCTTCTCCTTTACCAATATTTGCAGTGTCTGTTTTTAATGTGTCATAAAATACATACTCTATTTTTTCTTTGTAATAAAAATTCATTATAACTTTTTTAAGTTCGTCATTCGTATGGTCTGTAATGTTTATAAAATAAATAGAATTGTCAATTTCTTTATTTGCCCATTCTACAGCTTTTATTGTCTTGTTAAATTCTGTCGAAATTTCTGTTAATCTTTTAACAAAATCTTCTTGACTTTCGTTTTCTTCTTTTACAACAAAACCATCTTCATCTACTTTTACTTTTTTAGTGTCATCTGGTCTAAACTTAAATTCTAAAAGTTCTCCTTCTGTTTTACTTATTTCTTGACCATGAAGCTTTTGTATTTCTGGATTATTTATTATTGTTGTAATTAAACATAGTTTCATTTTGTCTTCTGACATTTCATTTGATATAATTAAAACCTTTTTCTTGTGGACAAATGCCGTATATGCTGCTAAGTTTATTGTAAATCTACTTTTACCAGAGTTGGAAGGCATTGCAAATGCCATGGTTTCTCCCTTTCTTAATCCTTTAAATACACCTGAAAGAATAGGAAATGGAAATTCTAAGCCATTTGTTAAAGTATTGTCTCCCATTTCTAAAAAGCTTGTTAAATCTTTATTTAAAACAGCCTGTTTAAATTTTCCTGTAACCGTTACTTGATTTACCGCACTTTCTACTTCTTCCACAGACATAGACTTATATAAAACATAATTTATTATTTCTACTATTTTGTCTTGATTTTCCTTTATTGGATTTTCCAAATAGCTCTTTCTTAATGTAAATAATTTTTTAAGTTCTATATAAGTTTCTTCTATACTATAATTACTATCCATATATTCTGCCATTAAGTCGTCTTTAAGTTCTCGTATCTCGTTATTGTATTTTGGCAAATTAAATCCATCTTTAGCAATTTCTGGAGTGTATTTACTTCCTTCTGTAAATAAAACACTTTTATAAATCTCTGTACATTTATCATCTTCAAAATAACATTGTTTTTTTGTTACATAATATTTTGCTATTAACTTAGGATTTGTTAGTAATAATCCTAAATATATATGTTCTAGTGTTTCATTTTTTAGTTGTTTAGGATATATTCCAGTAGTATCTTCTTCCTCTTGAATTTCCTCTTCATTATCATCTATATTATTTATTTCATCTGCATTGTTTGAGTTTTCATTTTCTTCTTCGTCTTTTTCCTCTTCACTTTCTTCTGTGTCTACATCTTTATCTTCGTTTTCAGCCACATTGCTACTTTCTTCGTCATCGTTTATTTCATTAGCTTCGTTTTCGCTTTTTTCATTATTATTTTGAATATCCAACTTATTTTTCTTTTTCTCTTTTTTGTTATTTGAGTTATCTTCTGTATCTTTTACACTTACTTCACTACTTTTGTCATCATCACTAAAATTATCTGTATCATATCTTTCAGTTTCTTCTGAATAATTATCTTCTTCATCTTTATATGCTTTTAATTTCTTAAATAAAGGATCTTCCGAAAATTCGTCATAATCATCATAATCATTACCATAATTGTCGTCATAATTTTCATCATTATTATACCCGTCTTCTTTATTATCTTCTTTTTGGCTTTCTGTATTGGCTTCTTCTTTCACTTCGTCATTTGTAAAAAAGTCATCATCTGGTACATCTGCTGCATTTTTATATAATGTATTACTATCTTTATTTTTCTTTTCTACATTACTATTTTTAATTTTCTCAATTCTGTCTAAAGCCTTTTTAAAATTCTTTTTACGTATATCTTGTTTAATTTTTTCCACTTCTGCTTTGTTTTCATCTGTTACTTTTAACTTTTGCAAACTTTCAAATAATTTTACAGCATAATTATCCATATATTTACTTCTCCTCTTTTGACTTTTTATGATTATATAACATATTTTTTTTCAATTCAATATTAGAGCAAAAGAAAAAATCTTTTTATTGTGCCCACGTCAAAGAAAGAGAGACTTTAAAATTTTAAAGTTCTCTCTTCCCTTCTATGCTTTGAAACAAATTAGTGTAATTTTGGACATCCCCTTTTGCAAGATTTGTGTATGAGTTCTTTTCGTTGAAAATGAGTGTTAAAATATAACTGTGCAATCCAAAATTTTATTTTTGAATTTACACAAAACTATTTACAGTCCCTCCTCCCTAAAGTATAATTAAGACAGGACGGAACGAAGAGTCGCTGTAAGCATTACCATTGCTACCGTTGAAACAAAAAATTCCTGCACTAGCAGCACTGTTGTAATTTCCTCCACGATGAAAGAAAGGATAACTCGTGTTAGTAAAGATAGAGTAATTGCCGTACCATGATGTACTTCCGCTACCGCTTGTGCTTGTCTCGTATACTGTATCTCCATATTTACTAGAATTTTCATTATAATTATTTTCATAACTATCAGAACTTGCTTTACTATACACGCTCTTTGTTTTTGATTCTCCATTTACTAAGCTTTCCCCATTACTTAAACTATTATTTCCATTATTTACATATGCTGCTACATATTCATATGCTCCTCCGCTCATATCATATACTCCATGTACTGTTCCTGTTGTACTTTGTCCTACATTACTTACATATGAATTTTTACTTCCTCCTCCAGTATAATATGAACTATTATCATTTATTGTTACTTCTGCATTTTTTCCGTATTTACTCTTACTTAAGTATACTACTGCTCCCCATTCGTCGTTTTTCATCATATGACTATTTAGATTTGCATTGCTCAATGTATTACTGTCATAGTTTAAGCAATTTATATATATATATCATTTACTGTTATACTTCTCCAACTTTGTACTCCTGGTTCTACTTTTATTTTTCCACCACTATTACTTGCTTCAAATTTTGCTACCCATAGGCCACTTACTGCTTGTCCATAATTAAACGCTGGATGAATATTCCAATTTCCTTGTCCACTTGCATTATTAAAACTAGTTCTTCCTGTACTTGTCTCATTTGTTAATCCTTTCATAAATTCTACTTCTATATTTCCTGCACTGCTACTATGGTATCCACTTGTTATACTATATGCATATCTTGGTATCCATACCCACATACTTCCATCTGACGTCTTCGCATTTGCCCATTTCTTTGCTGTATAATCATACCATTCTGGGTCATTTCCTGTTGTTTCTATCCAAGTACTTCCATTCCATTTTATCGGTGTCATTCCTTCCCCTATATTTGGTGTATTTATTCCTTTATCTTCATTATAACTCCCATCACTTGGTAATGTTGACTCTGGTGGTCTTGGTTCTTCTTCATTTTCTCCTATTTCATTTAGCATATTATTTAAATATCCTGCTACTACATTCATTTGCTCTTGTTCATTTATTACAGACTGATTTGTTTTTCCTGCAGCCTCTTTTGCCTTTGCTATTATTCCATTTTCACTAAACACTAGACTTATTGTTATTCCTGCTAATATTAAAAGTACAACAATTGTTACTACCAACGCTATTAGCGTTATTCCGCTTATTCTTCTTGTTTGTTTATTTAAATTTTTATCTCTCAAATTGTTAAGTTTTAGCTCTTCTGCACACATCATTGTTTGTTCTTTCTTTTTTATTTCTGTTCTCATGTTCTTCCTCCCTATTATTTCTTTTGTTATTATTTCAAAAGATTTATTTATTAATCATATTTTTATTATCTCGTTTGATTTTATGTATCTTCTATATAATTAAAAAATATAGAACAATTTGTTGTTTTATATTTTTTATTATGTTTAAAAATGAATTTTCACATCTTTATTAACTAAACATTTATAACTAAATATATCTTTACCCGAATATATAAATGCATTCAGCTAATCAAACCGTTTGTTCATATCCCATGTTTTTAGTACTATTTCTATTTGTGTGCATTTTAATATCATATTTTTTTATGGTTACATTAAAGTGCAACCAAGACTGGGCGGAATGAATCATTACTATAATTATCAACATTAAAGTAAAAATAAAATATTCCAGCAAATAAGCAATCACTGTAACCTCCGCCTCTCTTCAAAAAAGGTCCATCTTCATAAGGAAAATCTGAAAAATCATTATACCATGATTCATTTTTTATTTCATAACCGCTAGATGTTTCATACATTGCATCGCCATACTTACTAGAATTCGCATTATAATTATCAAGTTGTGTATCTTGACTTCCTCTTATATATACATTCTTCATTTTTGCATCGCCATTTACTAAACTTGCACCCTGTTGCATTAAACTAATATTTCCATTATCTAAGTATCCTGCTACATATTCCCATGCTCCGCCATTCATATCATAGATTCCATGTACAGTTCCTGTTGTACTTGCTCTTACTCCTTGTGTGCTTGTATATTCTGTAGTTGTCCCCACATCTGTGTCAGCAGTGGCACTATTTCCCGCTGACCCGGTTATATAACTACTATTATTATTTATCCATACTTCTTCGTTTTCTTTTCCATATTTACTTTTACTTAAATATGCTGCTGCTCCCCATTCATCATTTTTCATCATATGGCTATTTAATGTACTATTATATTCTTTACATACTGTATACATATTTCCTATATTTATATATCTCCAACTTGCTACTCCTGGTTTTACTTGTAATGTTTTTGTTGTTACATTGTCTCCACTATCACTATTACTATTTCCTTCTTTACTGCTTGCTTCGAATTTTGCTACCCATAGGCCGCTTACTGTACTTCCATACGTAAACGCTGGATGGATATTCCATTTTCCTTGTCCACTTACATTATCAAAGCTCTTTCTTCCTGTACTTGTCTCGTTTGTTAACCCTTTCATGAACTCTACTTCTATTGTTCCTGCATTACTACTATGATATCCACTTGTTATACTATATGCATATCTTGGTATCCATACCCACATAC
>OLGN01001479.1_pt1 | contig 13096 bp, 10 predicted proteins | sample 1605941 | NCBI WGS metagenome assembly OLGN01 (sample SAMN03283269) | human gut metagenome | biome: human-associated habitat; material: feces | host: Homo sapiens | place: USA | collected 2013
AAGAAGCATATTATTATTTCCACTTCTTATGGACGAAACAACAGGTGGTATAGTAGCATCAGCAGAAGCAGATGAGCAAAAGACGCAATGTGGAAGATATGCATATTGCTGGACAAGAGATGCAGTGTTTATATGTTCTGCACTTGACGAAATAGGAATGACAAAAGAAGTAGAAAAATTTTATAAAATATTTTGTAAAAATACTCAAAGTAAAAATGGAATGTGGGAACAAAGATTTTATACAGATGGAAACTTAGCACCTTGTTGGGGATACCAAATAGATGAAACAGCTAGTGTAATTTATGGTGTGTACGAACATTATAAAATAACAAAAGAGGAGAAATTTATAAAAGACACATTTAAAATGTGTGACAAAGCAGTAAGATTTTTAGAAAGATACATGGACAATATTTTGGGTACTAAGGACGAAAGTGATATAGTAAAAAAAGAAATAGAAGAAACATATCATACAGAAGATAGAGAAAAATTACCATTGAGTTATGATTTATGGGAAATGAATGAAGGAGTCCATTTATATTCTTTAGCAAGCATAAATGCTGCATATAATGCAATGCTTAAAATATATGAAATAATAGAACCAGAATATAAAGAAAATAGATTAAAATTAGAAAATATACATAAAAATATAGTTAGAATAAAAAAACAATTAGAAGTAATGCAAAAATATGTAAGCCAAAATTTATATAATGAAAAGACTAAAACATTAAAAAGAAATATAGAAGATGACAAAACAGACATAAGCGTTTTAGGTAGTGTATATCCATTTGAAATGTTTGGACCAAAAGAGAAAAAAGTATTAAATACAATAGAAAAAATAAATTTAACTTTACGTACATATACAGGAGGCTATTTACGTTTTGAACAAGATAGTTACCGTGGTGGAAAAAATCCATGGCCAATATCAACACTATGGATGGCAATGTATTACCAAAAAGCAGGAGACAACAAAAAAGCAAAAGAATGTATAGAATTTGTAGTAAAGAGTTGTAACAAGCATGGTTTACTTGGAGAACAAGTAGACAATGGTTCACTAGAACCAAATTGGGTAATAGGTTTAGGTTGGTCTCATGCAATGTTTATATTAGCACTTGGAGAATAGGGATAATTCCCTATTTTCTAAAACTTAGAAATTGGGACTTGCCTCTAGATTTAAGGAGGAAAAGATGGCAAAAACAAGTACAATTTTTGTATGTAGTAATTGTGGGTATGAGTCAGGAAAATGGTTAGGCAAGTGCCCAGCATGTAATGAATGGAATAGTTTTTATGAAGAAAAGCTATCAAAAAGTACAGGTGGAAGTATAACAAAAGAGAAAAAAATAGTTACTCCTAAGAAATTAAATGAAGTTATAGGGGCTGAAGCTGCTAGAGTTAAGACAGGAATTGGAGAACTAGATAGGGTACTTGGGGGAGGACTAGTTAAAGGTTCTCTTGTTTTGGTTGGAGGAGAACCAGGTATTGGTAAATCTACTTTAATTTTGCAGCTTTGTAATAGTATGAGTGGTGATGGTAAAGTTTTATATGTCTCTGGAGAGGAATCGGCAGAACAAATAAAGATTAGAGCAGACAGACTCGGAATTAATAATAGTGATATATTATTTTTAGGTGAAACGGATATAGATGTTATAGAAAATAATATTTTAGACATTAACCCAAAGTTAGTTATTATAGATTCAATTCAAACTATGTATTCAGAAGATATTACATCTGCTGCAGGAACTGTTAGTCAGGTAAGAGAAATTACATCTAGAATTATGAGAGTTTGTAAAAGTAATGAAATTACAACAATTATAATAGGACATGTTACAAAAGATGGAAATATTGCAGGTCCAAGAGTTTTGGAACATATGGTAGATACAGTTTTGTATTTAGAAGGGGAAAGATATTTTTCTTATAGAATTTTAAGAGGAGTTAAAAATCGTTTTGGGTCTACTAATGAGGTAGGAATGTTTGAGATGCAAAGTGAAGGAATGAAAGAAATTACAAATCCATCATCTGTGTTAATTTCAGAAAGAAAAGACAATCCACCAGGTTCTGTAATTGTAGCTGCAATGGAAGGAACAAGACCTTTACTTATAGAACTTCAAGCATTAACAACATTAAGTGTTTATGGACTTCCAAGAAGGACAGCAAATGGAATTGATTATAATAGGCTTACACTTTTAATTGCAGTGCTAGAGAAAAAACTTGGATTTGCACTTGGAAATCAAGATGTCTATTTAAACGTAGTAAGTGGTATAAAAATTTCAGAACCAGCTGTTGACTTAGGAATTATTATTTCTTGTGCATCGAGTTTTAAGAATATAAGTATTCCAACAGATACAGTAGTAATTGGTGAAGTTGGCTTAACAGGAGAAGTAAGGGCAGTTAACTTAATAGATAAAAGATTAAAAGAAGCAGAAAAACTTGGATTTAAAACTTGTATAATTCCAGAAAGTAACAAAAAACTATTGAAAGAAAGTTATAAATTAGATATAATAGGCGTTAGTAATATAAAAGAGGCAATTCAAGCAGTAGGATTAAGATAAGGTTTGAAAATTATATGTAATAAAATATGGTAAAGACATTGCTGGAATGGTAAAAGGAGGTTTTAATGGCAACTAAGAACGACGAAATAACAGAAATTTTGAAGCTAATAGCTCCAGGAACACCTATAAGAGATGGACTTGAAAATATTTTAAAAGCTAAAACACGGAGGACTTATTGCAGTTGGAGATAAAAAAGAAGTTTTAGATTTAGTAGATGGAGGTTTTAAGTTAGACATCGACTATTCACCAGCTAGATTATACGAGCTTGCAAAAATGGATGGTGCAATTGTTTTAAGTGCAGATTTTAAGAAAATTTTATTTGCAAATGCACAATTAATACCAGATTCAAGTGTTTCTACATCAGAAACAGGTACAAGACATAGGACTGCAGAGCGTACAGCTAGGCAAACAGGTTCTTTGGTAATAAGTATATCTCAAAGAAGAGGAATTATTACAATATTTAAAGGAAACATAAGGTATGTATTAGAAGAAACTTCACAAGTAATTTCTAAAGCAAGTCAAGCACTTCAAACTGTTGAAAAATACAAAAAAGTATTTGATAATAAGCTTAGCATATTAAACGAATATGAGTTTAATGATATTGTTACTTTAGAAAATGTTATTATAGCAGTTCAACGTGCAGAAATGGCAATGAGAATTATAGATGAAGTTAGAAAAGCTATTTATGAGCTTGGAAATGAAGGAAGACTTGTTGAAATGCAACTTGAAGAACTTACAGGAGATATGGATAAAGAAGAGTTATTTATAATAAAAGATTACATAGCACCAGGAAAGAAAAGAACAGCAGAAAAAGTATTAGATGACATAAAAAATCTTAGTAGAGATGATTTGTTAAAGCCAGATAAAATAGCCACAGCACTTGGATACGAAGATTTTGACAATTATGACGAAGTTGGTGTTTACACAAGAGGTTACAGAATATTAAATAAAATTCCAAGAATGCCAAGTAACATTGTAGACAATTTAGTAAAATCTTTTAAATCATTTCAACATATATTAGCAGCAGAAATACCACAGTTAGATGATGTAGAGGGAATTGGAGAGGTAAGAGCAAGAACAATAAAACAATCTTTAAGAAGAATGCAAGATCAATTTGTTTTTGACAATTTAGTATTATAAAATTATGAAAAAAAGTTTATATTAAATAATTGCATTAAAAATAATAATAAAATATAAATATATAACATAAAAATAAAAGAAAGAGGAAATAAAATGAAGATATTTTTAAGAATTTTATTAATAATAGGAATAATTATAGCAATATTAGGAATTGGCTTTGTAGGATATGGTTTTTATAAAAAATTAACAGTAGAAGAAAAAAATCCAATAGCTACAATGGAAGTAGAAGGTTTTGGAACAATAAAAATAGAGTTATATCCAGATATGGCTCCAAATACTGTAACAAACTTTATTAGATTAGCTAATAGAGGTGTTTATGATGGATTAACATTTCATAGAGTAGTTCCAGATTTTATGATTCAAGGTGGAGATAAAGCAGGAAATGGTACAGGTACACCAAAATTAAGTGATTTAGAAGATAATGTTTCAGAAGATAAAGAATATTGTATACCAGGAGAATTTATAGCAAATGGATATACAAAAAACACTTTAAAACATGAGAAAGGTGTTATATCTATGGCAAGATCAGACTACAGCCAAACAGATGCATCTTTAGTAGATGAAGGATATAACTCAGCAGGTTCACAATTTTTTATAATGACAGAAAACAACACTTCTTTAGATGGATTATATGCTGCATTTGGTAGAGTTATAGAAGGAATGGACATTGTAGAAAAAATAGAAAATGTAAAAGTTACATATAGAAGTAGTGACTTAAAAGAAGGACAAGAAGCACCAAAAGATAAAGATGGAAACAAATTAGATGCAGATAGACCAATAAATCCACCAGTAATTAAAAGCTTAAGAGTAGAAACATATGGAATAGATTATGGAGTTCCAGAAACAAATGATGTATTTGACTACTATACATGGTTAATGAATACATATTATGGACAGGGAGCATAAATAATAAAGGAGGATACTCATGAACTTAGCAAATAAACTTACAATTTTTAGAATAATTCTAGTTCCTATAATTGTAATAATACCATTTTTTAATATAAGCGGAAGCTTATGGGGTGTGCCATTAACATATATAATTATGGATATAATATTTATAATTGGGTCATGCACAGACAAATTAGATGGATACATAGCAAGAAGTAGGAATCAAATAACTACATTTGGAAAATTTCTAGATCCAATAGCAGATAAAATTTTAGTTATAACAGCAATGATTTTACTTGTTCAATATAAAGGTTTGCCAGCATGGATACCAGTAATTGTAATAGCAAGGGAGTTTTTGGTTTCTGGTTATAGACTTATTGCAGTAGAAAAATCTGGAAAGGTTGTTGCAGCAAGTATATGGGGAAAACTTAAAACAGCAACACAAATGGTAGCAATAGCTTTATTATTTATAGATGCTAATCCATTTGGTGCAATATTTAGTGGTAACCTAGCAGGTGCTACATTTGCATTTAACTTAGTAACAACAGTTTTAATGAGTATTTCTATTATAGCAACTATTTTTTCTGGAATAGATTATTTAAAAAATGGAAAAGATTTATTTAAAGACAAATAATATAAAAATGCAATTTATATTATTATTGCAACTTTGAAGGAAAGGTAAAAAATGCCTCTCCTTTTATATTGTAAAATTACGATAATATTATTATAAATCATATAAAATTAAGAGTGGTTTTATTATTTATAATAGATTATAAAGGAAGTGTAGAAATGGATTTTGAACAAGCGAAAAAGAGAGTAGATGAGTTAAAACCTTTATTAAAATATTATACAAAGAAATATTTTGACGATGAGCAGGTTGTTAGTGATTATGAATATGATATGCTAATGAAAGAGCTAAAAGGAATAGAAAAAGAATATCCAGAATTAATTACAAAAGATTCTCCAACACAAAAAGTTGGAGCAAGTATAAAAAAAGGTTTTGAAAAAGTTACACATGAAGTTCCATTACAAAGCCTTCAAGATGTATTCTCTTTTGAGGAAGTAATAGAATTTGATGAGCGTATGAAAAAAGCATCAGCAGAATATAACCTTCCATTAGATTATGTTGTGGAAACAAAAATAGATGGGCTTTCTTCTGCAATAGAATATAAAAATGGAATTTTGGTAAGAGGGGCAACACGTGGAGATGGAATAGTTGGAGAAGATGTAACAGATAACTTAAAAACTATAAAAACAATACCTAAGAAATTAGCGGAACCAATAGATATAACAGTTCGTGGAGAAGTTTTTATAGGTAAAGACGACTTTGAAAAATTAAATGAAGACAGACTTATGGAAGAAGAAGGTCAATTTGCTAATGCTAGAAATGCAGCAGCAGGTTCATTAAGACAATTAGATAGTAAGATAACAGAAAAAAGGCCATTAGATATTTATATATTTAATGTCCAAAAAAGTGATACAATAGAATTTAAAACTCATTATGAAAGTTTGCTATATCTAGAAGAATTAGGGTTTAATGTAAATCCAGTTAAAGTTTTATGCAAAGATATAAAAGAAGTAATAGAAGAAATTAAAAAAATTGGAGAAAATAGGGACAAGCTTACATTTGGAATAGATGGAGCAGTTGTAAAAGTAAATAATTTAGAATTAAGAGAAAAAGTAGGTACAACATATAAAACTCCTAGATGGGCTGTTGCATATAAATATCCACCAGAGAAAAAACAAACTATTGTAAAAGACATAGTGTGTCAAGTCGGCAGAACAGGAGCAATAACTCCAATGGCAATATTAGAACCAGTTTTTGTAGCTGGCTCAAAAATATCTAAAACAACACTTCACAATGGTGACTATATAAAGGAAAAAGATATAAGAGTAGGAGATACAGTAGTAATTCAAAAAGCAGGAGATGTTATTCCAGAGGTAATAGATGTAATAAAAGAAAAAAGAACTGGAGAAGAAAAGCCTTTTGAAATGCCTACAGTATGCCCAGTTTGTGGAGGAGAAGCAGTAAGAGAAGAGGGAGAAGCAGTATTAAGATGTATAGGTATAGAGTGTCCAGCTAAACTATATAGAAGCATAATTCACTTTGCATCAAAAGATGCAATGGATATAAATGGTTTAGGAGATGCTATTATAGAAGAATTAATAAATAGAGGCTTGATTTCAAATATTCCAGATATATATAGTTTAACATTTGAAGACATAGCTTCATTAAAAAAGAATGGTAAAAAATTTGCTCAGAACTTATTAGATGCAATAAACGAAAGCAAAGAACGAGATTTATATAGATTAATAAATGCTTTAGGAATAAGACATGTTGGAGTAAAACTTGCAAAATCAATAGCAAAAAAATATAAAACAATTGATGCTTTAATGAATGCGACTTTTGAAGAATTATGTTTAAAAGAAGATGTTGGAGAAATTACAGCAAACAGTATATATGAATTTTTTAGGCAAGACCAAACAATTGATTTAATAGCAAAACTAAAAAAAGCAGGAGTTAATATGAAACTTTTACAAGACAAAAACGTTATAACAGACGAAAAATTTGCAGGAAAAACTTTTGTATTAACAGGAACATTAGAAACAATGTCAAGAGAGCAAGCAAGTGAACTAATAGAAAGACATGGTGGAAAAACTTCAAGTTCAGTTTCTAAAAAAACAGATTATGTTTTAGCAGGAGAAGAGGCAGGTAGCAAACTAAAGAAAGCCCAAGACTTAGGAATTACTATAATAAATGAACAGCAATTTAAAGAAATGATTGGAGATTAGGGACAGATCACTAAACATTTACGTTTCTAATTGCAAATTATAATAAAAAAGAGTAGTATTTTTCAGTTCAACTGCGGACGCACGGCTACTTAAAATTTGTATAAACACAAATTTTAAGACCTTGTTTCACTAAAAATACTACTCTTTTTTATAAATTCTATATAATTAAATTTGTTTTTTGTAAACTTGCAAAGTGTGATTTATCCCTAATTTCCGACTATAGCAGGAGCAATGAGGCAGACAAAAGAAAGAATTATAAAACTTATTCCTGCTATTTTATTTTTGTTTTCTTTAATTTCGTATATTCCATAAATAAGTAGTCTCAAGAAGATATATAAGGAAAGAAGAATAATAACTATTAACATATAATAAATTCCTCCAATAAAATTATCTATTTGTAGTTATTTTTTAATATTTTAGTACCTTTTTAATTTTTAATACTTTTAGTGTTTTGATATTTTAGAATTCTTAGAATTTTCAAATTTTAAAAATTTTTAGAACTTTTAAATTTTTAATGTTTTTTCTATTTTTAATATTTATTTTAAGTTTCTATTAATAACTGTCCGGATTTTAATTCACTATTTACATTAATATCAAAAAAAGCATTTTTATATTTTTCTAGCCATTTATAGTCTATCCAATTGTTCCAAGTAACAAATTGGTGTATAGCAGTTTTTCCCAAACCAGCAATGTCTGCTTTCAATTCTTTAGATGTTTTATATAAATATTCTGTCATATTTTGCTTTATATATATATTAACAGCATCTTCAATTTTTCTTATGTTTTCTTCAGAAAAGTAATTTACATTTTCACTCATAGAAATTAATTGACATGAAATATTAAAATCTAGAATAATAAATGGGTTACCATTTACTATTTTAATTTTTTTCTTTACAGGTGAATTTGTACTTAAGCGCAAATCTATTGTGTCAGAAACATTTAATGGATTAGGAATTGTTATATTACAATAATGTAAATTATTACTTGCTAAAAGATGACAAATAGTTTCTATATTATTTAGTTCTCCAACAAGTTTATCTTCAATGAAAACTGCAAGTCCAGTATTTTCTATTCCAGGATCTTCAGAATTTATTGGAGCTTGACCAGCAGTATATTTGCCGGATTCCTGTTCAGAGTTAGCACTAGAATGTGATGCTTCAGTGTTTACAGCACCTAAAATTGCAGAGGCATTTTTTCTAGTATTTTGTATATCATAAAAAAATTGACTAATAGAAATATTTTGGGTATAACCAGTGTATTCACTAGAGCTAGGAATTGTTTCATAGTACCTGGCAGATAGCTTTTCTAATTTGGAGCTAGCACTTTGTAAAAACTCACGCGCATAACATTTAGAAACCACAATGTTAGCAGTTGGGCGTATTTGTACAGAATTTATTAATGTATATATAACATCAGAAACACCAGTTGCGGCAAATTCTTCAGAAAATACTATAACTCTTGTATGTGCTAAGTTTATTCTTTTACTTAAATAATTGTTAATTAAATTCATTCCGTCATTTATATCACTACATTCTACAGAGTAAACTATAGCTTCAGAAGATTGGGAAGAGCCAGAACCACTAGAAGCTTCGTTTGTTGAAGAAAATTGAATACTTAATTGCATAGAAGAGTTTTTCCCAACATCAATTCCAATTGCAATTGCATATGCAAGTTTATCTATATTATTGGAATAAGATGTACGTGAAAAAATTGCTACAAGTATAAGTAAGATAACTGCAATAATTATAAAAAGTTTATTTAGAGTTTTATTTTCCATTAATATAATTTTCCATTGTATAATAAAGAACATATAAAATGTCTTATTATACGCTCCTTGTATATATTTAGGTTTTTAAAAGGTTACCTATAAACCTTAGTACAAGTACTTATATAGCTATTTAAAGTAGTTCATAGCGTATTTAAAATGATTTTATATAGTTATTTCAAGTTTTTATATAATATTTCAATTATTTGTATAGTTATTTCAAGTTTTTATATAATGTTTTAATTATTTATATAATTATTTTAAGTATTTCTATTTTCATATAAGTTTTCGCTTGGCATATCTTTTATTTCATTATTAATTAAGTTATTTTTTCTGTTTACAAATTTGTACTTAATATTTGCAAGTATTAAAATTATAAAACTTGAGAAAATTGCAACAATTATATTGGTATATTTAAAAACCACATCTTCTAGAAAACGTATCATAAATATGTTATTTGGAATTAGTGTCGCTGCATATGTTAGTGCTGCAAATGCTAAAACAACTGGAAATTCTTTTTTAGTATTAGTTAATTTTCTAAATATTATAACTATAAAAAATAAAACTACAGAAATATAAGAAAGAAGTGCAAGTATCCAACTAAATACAAATATACCGTCAATTCGTTGAAAAACTTGCCAATAGCTAATATCTCTAGATTCCACATATAAAGAGGAAATTTCATTTATGTTTTCTATATAAGGAAATGAAAGTACCAAAGAAGAAACACTTCCTATTATTAGAATTCCAATTAAAATTGTAGAAACAATGGATATTTTCTTAAAATTTCTACTATCTTTAAGCATTGGCATAATAAAATATAAAATTGCAAGACCACTATAAGCAAAAATATTAGAAGCACCAGTTATAAAAGTTTCTTTTGCTCCAAAACCTAAAATAGGAAAAATTCTGTCTAAAGAAAAGTCCTGAATATTTGAAAAAGCTATAACTAAAATAATAATTCCAGCAATTGGCGCAATTATAGAATTACATTTTATAATTGCAGAACTTCCATATTTATATACAAAAACAATACTAGCAATAATTAATAGTGTTAGTACACTAATAGATACATTTTCAAAATATATAATTTCTAGGTCTTGAACAATAATTCTAACAGTAGTAGAAAGAATAAGAAGAAAGTATAGTATATAAACTATTCCTACTATAAATTTTAAAACTTTTCCACCTAAAAATTCCGAAATATCTACAATGTCTTTTCCTTTAAAATTATTAAATAATTTAGTTACAATAAAAACAAGTATAATTGTAACTAAAAAAACATAAAACATATTTAAAATAGTTCCTGTACCTGTTTCAGCAATTAAGGTTCTGGGAGTTCCTAAAACTAAATGGTTTATTACAATAATTAAAATAAGTGCAATAGCTTGAAAATTGCCGATTTGTTTAATTTCCATTATTACCTCCTATTTTATATTTCCATTTCATACTAATACGAGCTTCTTTTTGTGGTCTTTTAGTATTTAAAAAGTCAGGACGTTTTTCTCTATTCCAAAAAGGTGGCATAAAATAGGCTTTGTTATTCTTACTTGTAGCAGGTACAAATGGAGCTAAATATGAAACTCCAAATGATTTTAAAGAACATAAAAGTACTAAATGACTGAAAAGTACAATTCCTATGCCTAAAAAGCCTGCAAGAAAACCAGCAATAATGTATAAAAACCTAACTATTCTTAAGTGAAAACTTAAATAAAAGTCTGGAATAGCAAAAGATGTAATACCAGTTATGGCTACAATAATTATTAAAATTGGGCTTACAATGCTTGCTTCTACAGCTGCCTGACCAAGGATAAGAGCACCTATAATTCCTATAGTAGTACCAATAGGAGAAGGAACTCTTAAACTTGCTTCTCTTATTAATTCAAAAGATATTTCCATTGCTAAAATTTCTACAATTATAGGAAATGGAACAGATTCTCTTGATGCAACAATAGCAAATAATAATTCTGTAGGTATAATTTCTTGATGGAAATTTGTAATTGCAACATATAAACCTGGAAGTAACAAAGTAATAAAAAAAGCTACTAATCTTACAAATTTAAGCAAGTTAGCATATTGAAATTTAAGATTTGGGTCTTCAGCAGAAGAAAGAAAGTCCACAAAAACACAAGGCATTATTAAAACATATGGACTTCCATTTACTATAACTACAACTCTTCCTGAAAGAAGATGATTTGCTGCTTTATCTGGTCTTTCTGTTGAAAGCATTTGAGGAAGACTACATTTACTATTATCTTCAATTAACTGTTCTAATTGACCAGAAGAAATAATAGAGTCAATATCCAAATTATTTAATCTATATTTTACTTCTGCAACTAAATCGTCATTTGCAATATCTTTCATGTAACAAACAGCACATTGTGTTTTGGTTACTTTACCAATACTAAGACTTTCTATAACTAAATTTTCATTATTTACAAATCTACGTATCATAGAAGTATTTGTACGAATTGCTTCTGTAAAAGCTTCTTGTGCACCACGTATAACTGTTTCGTTTTTTGGAGAGTCTACACTTCTTTGTTTAAACCCCTTAGCATCTATACTAAAAGCAGTATCTATAGTATCTACAAAAAGTAGACAATTTCCTATATTTACATCTGATAAAATATCACTAAACGATTGTTTCTTTTTAACAGAATTTTGAGGAACAAGAGAATTATAAATATAATCAACTAAGTCAAACTTTTTTACTTTTCTAACAGTAATATTGTTAGAAATCGCTTCAGATACAACTTTTACTTCATTACCATCATAACTGTTAGCTTTATTCTTTAGCATTAAAGGCTCTAAAACAAAGTCATTAATAATTTTTGTATCAACCATTCCATCAATGTAAATTAAAAATGCATTGTATTGTTTATTTCTAGCATTTAAAGTAAATTCACGAATAGAAATGTCACTATTAATTAAAGTATTATATTTTACCTTTAAAAAATCTAAATTTATACTTAAACTAGGAAAAACATTTTTTGGATCTTTTTCAGAATTAATTCCATCTATTTTAATATTTGAAGAATTAGTTTCACTTGGCGTTTTATTAGTTTTTGTTAGGATATTTTCACTTGAGTTTGTTTCCGTATTTTCGCTATTTTCTATTTCGTTTTCAGGCAAAGTAAAATCGTAATACTCTTCATTATTAGGATAGAATGTATTTTTTAGTAAAGTAAAAAGTTTATTCATAAAATTATTATGGTATTTTTGAAAAAATAAATTACCATGACTCCTTTCTATGAAAAATATAAAATATAAAATTTATAATTTATATTTTATAATTTATAATTTTATACAATTTCCATAAACTTGTTTTAAAAATATTTTTACCTAAAAAATAAAAAATATGTAAAAAGATTTTTAAAAGGTTATTAAAAATAAAATTTTCAAAAATATATTTAAACAAATATAAGGTATTGTATGTTAAAAATATTAATTAAAGATTGTCTTATTTAAATAGATTCCTATTTGAAGATTGTTTTTCTAAATAAAATGTTATTTGAAGATTATGTTTTGTAAAACAAAATATAATTATTACAGATTAAATAGTGTAATACAATTGTAAAAATGTTGTAAACAAAAAGTAAAATATGTAGTATTTACAAATACCTTATTTGAAAGTATAATAATTTTGGAATTGTATAATTTGTCGAAACTTATACATAATAAATATGGAAATTAAAGATAAATAAATTAAGTAGTTTTAAAAAGGTTAAGAAGTAAAAATAGAAAATAAAAAGTTATAAATAAAAAGAAAAAATAAAAACGGAGAGTGAAGAAATGAAAAACAAAGGTGTAACATTAATATCATTAGTAGTGACGATAATAGTATTGTTAATATTAGCAGGAATAACAATAGGAACAATATTTAATGACAATGGAATAATAAAGAAAGCCCAAGAAGCAGCAAATGCAACAGAAGAGGCAGCAAAAAATGACCAAGCAGCAATAA
>OLGN01001495.1_pt1 | contig 12972 bp, 11 predicted proteins | sample 1605941 | NCBI WGS metagenome assembly OLGN01 (sample SAMN03283269) | human gut metagenome | biome: human-associated habitat; material: feces | host: Homo sapiens | place: USA | collected 2013
CCATTTATTAATATAAATATTTAATAAATTTTTGGATTTTTTTATTTCAGATAAATTAGCTTCTGTAATAAATATATTTATATTGCTATTTTCTATAATATTTTTTGTATAATCAAAAAAACATTCTGCCGAATTATCAATAATAATTATTTCATAATTTGCCTTTAATTCATTAATAATATTATAGATTTTTTCACTACTAATTTTATATTTTGAATCAAATAATAAATTAATTCCAGAAATTAAATCTATTTTATTTGTTATTTTAATTGTTAATTCTTTTATATTAATTTTATTATTTATTAAATTATTATTTTTTAATTTTTCTCTTATTATTTTAGAGTATTTTTTTAAACCTAAAATTGTATGTAAACTATTATTTAAAACATCAAAATCAATAATTAATATTTTCTTTTTTGAATAAATATATGAATTTGCTAAATTAACTGTAAAAATACTTTTTCCTACTCCTGCTGCTCCTAGAACAGATATAACTTCACAATTTTCACTTTTATTATATTTTTTTAATATATTATTTGGAATATATTTATAAAATTTATTTTTAATTTTATTTAGTATTTTAAATTTATTTAATATTAATAATTTATTTGTTTTTTTATTATTTATTTTTTCTGTTGATTTTTCTTTATTATTATTTTTTTTATTTTCTTCTTTTATTATTTCTTTATTTTGTATATTATTAATATTTTTATTTTCTAATATTATTTTTTTTAATGAATTAATTTCTTCAATTAATTTATCTGTGTCGTTTTCTTCATTAATAATATCTAAAATTTCTTTTATTTCTACTTTATTATTATAAAATATTTTTTTTACTCCAATAGAAATTAAATTATCATATTCTTTTTTATTTTCATTAGTTAAAATAATTATTATTTTTATATTTTTATTTATTTCATTTATTTTTCTTATTAAATTTATTAATAATTCTTCTCCTATTAATATATCACTCAAAATTATATAATTGACTTCAATATTCTTTTCTAATATTTCTATTACTCCATCTTTATATTGTATATCATTTCCTATAACTTCTATATTTTTTTCTTTTTTTAATTCATTATTTATTATAGGATTTGCTATAGCTGTTATAACTGTTTTCATACTATTTTCTCCCTTCTATTATCTCTTTTTCAAAATCTGCTGATTCTACATTTGTTAGTATATGTTCACTGCCTACAAACATTAAGCATTCTCCTCTTTTTAATGACTTTATTTCTATTTTCTCTTTTTCAGATAAATTAGAATATTTTTCTAATACTTTTATATTTTCTTCTTCTAGTGAAAAAAATGTTTTTATTTCCGAATTATTTAATATACTTCTTCCATATGTTCCATCTTCTAAGCTAAATAGATCTGCAACATCTTGTGTTATAGCCACTCCACTTCCTCCATATTTTCTTATAGTTTTAAATATTTTATAAATAAAACTTGCTACATCTTTATTTGAAGTTACTCCTATTAATCTCCATATTTCGTCTAAGTAAATAGCTTTTTTTATTTTTCTATCTTTCTTAATTAAATCCCAAAACAAGTCGATGCAGACCCACATTGCATATTTTAAGTTTTCTTCTCCTAATTCGTATATATCTGCTACAATCAATTTATTGTTTATAACTACATTTGTATAATTATTGAAAAATCTTAATGAACCTTTTACAAATGGAATTAATTTTGTTTTAAATATTTTTGTTTTGCTATCGTTTAAAATATTATAAAAATCTTCTAATATTGGCATATCATATGTATCTTTAAATACTGGCTTTATATTTATTTTATCTTTATTATTTTTATATAAAGTACTATCATCAAATGTTATCCCTTTTATTTTATACACTTCTATTAGCTTTTCTTCTAATAAAGCTTTTTCTTCTTCATTAATATTTCCGAATATTAGATTAAAAAAACCAATTAATTTACTTATTTTATTTGCTAAGTAGCCTTGTTCTCCTTCTTCTAAGCTCTCTTCTCTTATGTCAAATATATTTATATATGAGTCTGAACTATGTCCTAATTTTAATAATAATCCATTTAAATTCTTACAAAGATTATTATATTCTCTTTCTGGATCTATAATATATTGTTCTATGCCTAATAATCTGCATCTTAAAATTAATAATTTTGTATAAAATGACTTTCCTGCTCCGGCTTGTTCCAAAAATACATATATTTGCGTTTTTATATTTATTTTTGTCATATCTATCAATAAAAACTAATGAATTATTATAAATATTTGTACCTATGAATATGCCAGTTTCATCAAAAATAGCAGAAGAAATAAATGGATATGTAGCTACCAAACCACTAGTTAAAATATTTCTTTTAGAAGCCTCTTTTACATCTGTATTGTTATCCATAAGAGGCAATATACTTTTAAATCCTTGTTCTTGCCTAAAATACGCTCTTATAGTTTGCATTCCTTTACTTTGTAAAATTCCCTCTATTTTATTTAATAAGTATTCTAATTCTTTTTCATCTGTGGAAAATGTATTTACATATATGTATAAAAAGTATAAATCCTCATTATTTACTTGCATTTCTTTTCTTATATATTTAGCATCATTATATGTAAAAGCTGCAATATCAATATCTTGCCTATTTTGATTTTTACCTTTTAAGTCTACTCCTACATTTCCTATATGATATGTTAAATTTCTTATTGTTTTATATGAATCTTGCTTTTCATAAAAAATAGATATATTAATATTTATATTAGTATCTATTAAAGACTTTAAAATTAATTCCGATTGCTCTCGGTTATAATTAGTTACTAATATAACAGAAAAAAACATATTATCTATTTCTATGTATTTTGGATTATTTAAATTAATATATGATGGGCTTAAATAATCTTTATTTGAAAAAGTTCCTTCTAAGAAATTAAATTTTTCTTCTGTTTGAATTTTTTTATTTTTAGAATTAAAAATAATATATTTCCTCCTCATTGAATAAAATTTTACATTAGATTTAAATTAATTCTTGTTTTGAAAAAAGAAAATAAAATTTCTAAAATGCTTTTTGTATTATTGTAACTTGTTACCACGTTTCCACATCTTGACAAACAATCTTTTATTTTAAAATATTGTTCGTTTAATTCTTCTATAGCATAATTTTCAATATTCGTATCTTTTTCATTATTACTTACATATTTTAATATAATATAAAAATTTTTTGATGATGACTTTTTATCATGATTAAGAGATTTGATATAATTAATATATTTTTGGGATATTTCTTTTATATTTTGAGAATCTTCTAATTTATTTATTTCTTTTATATGTTTATTTAAGTCTTCTTTTTTACTCTGGATTAATATTTGGAAATTAAAATCACAAGATTTTAAAAATATTTTGTAAGAATTTAAAATAGATTCTTTTTCTAATTCAGACTTTAGATTAAAATTAATTGGTTTTACATTTAAAATTTTTACATATGTTATCTTATTAATTTTTATAATACCATTATCTAAAATTTTCTCAAACGGTAGCCATTCTTGTACTGAAAGTTTCTTTTTATTAATAATTTTACCTCCTTGTGTATATAATATGTACTTTTTTTACATAAGTCAAGTTTTTTTGATAGACATTTTTCGACATATTTTTCTTTTATTATTATTTTACAAATATTTTTATTATTTTTAAATTAAATAAAAATATTTTTTTATTTTTTATGAATAATTTTTTTAATTTATAACATAATAAGATTATAAGGTTTATATTAGTTGAAATAAGAGTAATATAAGATTAGTTTATGGTTTTATATTGTTCGAGCAAAGATGATTAATAGTTTTATTTTAGATTATTAATTGTCGGCGATGAGAGTATATTTTTTGTATTTAAGCTGTACTTATTCTGTTTTTCTCTTTAATTTTTAATTCTTTATCCTCTATTCATTGTATGGTTGAAAATATGTAAAATATATTCAAAGTTACGAGTGTTCTTATATTTGCTAATGATTGTTATTAGTCCCTATGGGATGAATATAGTTATTATGAATATATTTGCATTCAAGCAAATGATTAATATTTTAGGTTAATAGCTTATTTATATAGTAATATATATTAGGTTAGATATTTGGAATATTAGTTTTAGCTGAAGATTAATATGGGCTTTATGATAATAGCCGAGATGAATATTTCAGTCTCGGCTATTAAAATATTAAATAACATAAAATTATTTTTTTATTTAACATTTTTTATAAATTTTTGTTGTAGTTTTCCACAAGTTGTTCTTTTATTGTGGATATTTATTATTTTTTTATTATTTCTCATTAATTATTTATAGAAAATTTTTAAATGTCTAAGTTTCTAACATATTTAGCATTTTCTTCTATAAATTGTCTTCTTGGACCAATTTCGTCTCCCATAAGCATTGTAAATGTTTCATCTGCCTTTTGTGCATCTTCAAGTTTTACTTTTATTAAAATTCTACTTTCTGGGTTCATTGTTGTATCCCATAATTGTTCTGGATTCATTTCTCCTAAACCTTTATATCTTTGTATTCCTACACTATCTCTTGCAATTCCTTTTTCTGCTAAGTCTTTAAATGCTTTATCTAAATCTTCGTCTGTATAACAGTAAATATCTTGCATTCCTTTTTTAGACAATTTATATAGTGGTGGTTGAGCTAAATATACATTTCCATTTTCTATTAATGGTCTCATATATCTAAAGAAGAATGTTAATAATAATGTTCTAATATGAGCACCATCAACATCGGCATCTGCCATTATTATTACTTTACCATATCTTATTTTGGTAATATCAAAGTCATTTCCTATTCCTGCTCCTACTGCTAATATAACTGGTTGTAACTTTTCGTTATTATATATTTTATCTGCTCTTGACTTTTCTACATTAAGCATTTTTCCCCATAGAGGAAGTATTGCTTGGAATTTTCTATCTCTTCCTTGTTTTGCACTACCACCTGCAGAATCTCCCTCTACTATATATATTTCACATTCTTCGGAATTTTTGCTACTACAATCTGCTAGCTTTCCTGGTAAAGTTGTAGATTCTAAAGCAGATTTTCTTCTTACTAATTCTCTTGCTTTTCTAGCAGCCTCTCTTGCTCTAGAAGCACTAATGCATTTTTCAAGTATTGCTTTTGCTACTGAAGGATTTTCTTCTAAAAATGTTGATAATGAGTCATTTACTAAATTAGAAACAATTCCAGTAACATTACTATTCCCAAGTTTTGTCTTAGTTTGTCCTTCAAATTGTGGTTCTTTTACTTTTACAGAAACTACTGCTGTAATTCCCTCTCTTATGTCTTCTCCTTGTAGATTACTATCTTTTTCTTTTAATATGTTATGTCCTCTTGCATAATCATTAAATGCCTTTGTTAGTCCTCTTTTAAAGCCTTCTAAGTGTGTTCCACCTTCTATAGTGTTAATATTATTAACAAATGTTAATATATTTTCCGAATAAGAAGTTGTATATTGAATAGCTATTTCTGTAGGTACTTCTCCATCTTTTTCTATATAAATTGGTTTTGCATTTATTTTTTCTTTACTTTTATTTAAATATTCAACGAAAGATTTTACTCCGCCTTCAAAAAGAAACTCAGATTTTTTATTTGGTTCTTCTCTTAAATCTTCTATTACAATTTTTAATCCTTTTGTTAAAAATGCAACTTCTCTAAATCTTTCTTCTAGTGTATTAAAATCATAATTTAATGTTTCGAAAATTGTTCCATCTGCGAAAAATCTAACTTTTGTACCTGTTTTATTAGAATCTCCTATTCTTTTTAATGATTCAACAGTTTTTCCTCTATTAAACTTCATTTGGTAAATTCCGCCATCTCTTTGAATTGTAACTTCTGTCCATTCTGACAATGCATTAACAACAGATGCACCAACACCATGAAGTCCTCCAGATACTTTATATCCACTATCTCCACCAAATTTTCCACCAGCATGTAATTTAGTATAAACAGTTTCTGCTGCTGATATTTTTGTTTTTGGATGAACATCTACTGGTATTCCTCTACCATTATCTTCTACAGATATAATGTTTCCTTGTTCTATTTTTATATTTATTTGTGTACAATAACCAGCTAAAGCTTCATCCACGCAGTTATCTACAATTTCATATACTAAATGGTGTAATCCTCTTATAGAAACACTACCTATATACATACCAGGTCTTTTTCTTACTGCTTCTAATCCTTCCAATACTTGTATTTGTTCTGCATTATACTCATGTTCAAATTTTTCCATTAATTATTTCCTCCTTAGCCTTAGCTTAAAAATACTTATTTTTACTAAATAAACTATTAACTTACTTTTAAGTTACATCTTCTAGCAATTGTTCTAGAAGATATACTTGTTACATATCCTTTTAAAATACTATTTTTTTCACATAATATTAATGTTTTTTTCTTATCTTCTGCTACATCTATAATATTATCACTAATTCCTATATTTTTGCAAATATCTTTTAAATCATTTTTTCTAGTTAAAGCTCTAATATCTAAAATTACTAATATATTATCCGAATTTATTACACTTTCTTTTCCTATATGTACATACATTAATAAATTTCTCCTTTTTTTACATTAAATAATTTATAATCTAATTTATTTAATTCTAATTTATCTGTACATGTTATTATTACTTGTGTATTCTTTATATTATTTAAAAAATTATTTCTTCTTTTTTCATCCAATTCAGACATAAAATCATCTAATAATAAAATTGGATATTCTCCTATTTCTTCATATATAACTTGTAATTCTGATAATTTTAAAGTAAGAATAACCGTTCTATTTTGACCTTGTGAACCATATATATTTACTTCTTTTTCATTTATATATACTACAAAATCATCTCTGTGTATTCCTTTAGTTGTGTAACCTTTTATAATATCTAATTTTGTTCTTTCTTTTAGTAATTTTAAATATCCTTCTTTATTAGAACAATCTGATAAATATTTTATTTCTATTTTTTCATTTCCATCTGTTATATTTTTATGAATATTATTTATTTTACTTTTTAGTTTTTCTATAAATTCATATCTATATTCAAAAATTTTTATTGCATATTCTGCTAATTTTTCATTCCATATATCTAACATTTCAGTACTAACATTTTGTTCTTTTATTTGTCTTAAATAATTATTTCTTTGTTCTATAGTTTTTAAATATTGATTTAAAACATATACATAATTAGGTCTTAATTGGCCAATCATCATGTCTAAAAATCTTCTTCTTTTTGCTGGTCCATCTTTTAAAATATTTATATCATCTGGAGTAAAAATTACTAAATTAATATTTCCTAAAAGTTCGCTTAATTTTTTTAATTTTACTCCATTTAATTTTACTTCTTTTTTATTTGATATATTTATTTGAATTTTTCCTTCTCTATCACTTTTCTTATAAAAAGTAGAAACATTTAAAAATTCTTTATCAAGTTTTATTAATTCTTTTTCTTTACTTGTTCTAAAAGATTTTCCAAAAGCAGATAAAAATATAGCTTCTAAAATATTAGTTTTTCCTTGTGCATTATCTCCATAAATTACATTTATGTTTTTATTAAATTCTACTATCTGTTCTTCATAATTTCTAAAATTATTTAAAATTACTTTTTCTATATACATTTTTTGTCCTTATTGTTTTTAAGTTTAAATTATTCTTTCATTCTAATAGGTAAAATCATGTATGTATAATCTCCTTCTTCAACAGGTTTTATAATACATGGTGAAATACTTGTCCCAAAATTTACAAATATCTCTTGATCATCTATTGCTCTTAATGCATCTAAGAAATATTTTGGATTGAATCCTGCTTCTAAATTTTGTCCTTCTGTTGTTACATACATTTCTTCTTTAGCATCTCCTGTTTGATTTGTACAAGAAATTGTTACTTTTCCTATATCTATTGTTACTTTAACAGGATATTTTTTTTCTTTTTCTATACTAGATGATGATATTAAACTTACTCTCTCAAAGCAATCTTGTATAGAATTTTTATCTACTCTTATTCTTGTTTCCCATGTTGATGGAATAACACTTGAATAATTTAAAAATTCTCCATCTAATAATCTAGTAACTATTTTGCAATTTTCCATTTCAAATAATGCTTGGTTTTTAGCAACTCCTATTTTAATAGTATCAAATGAGTCTAAAATTATTTTATTTATTTCATTTAAACTTCTTCCAGGAATTACTGCTGCAAAATCATTTACTTGTTGTTGTAACATTTTAGTTTTCCATGCTAATCTAAATCCATCTACTGCTACTACGTTTAATCTATTGTTTTTTATTTCAAATAAACAACCTGTAAATATAGGTCTATTTTCTTCTGTACTAACAGCAAAAATTGTTTTTCTTATCATTTCCTTTAAAGAGTTTTGTTCTATTTCTAAAGAATTCTCTATATTTATTTTTGGTAATTCAGGAAATTCTTCTGGATTCATTGTTGCCAATTTATATAAAGAACCTTCACATTCTATTACTAATAAATTATTTTCATTTAAAGTAATTTTTATATCTGAATCTGGTAATTTTCTTATTATTTCACTAAACATTATACTATTAACAACTGTACTTCCTTGTTCTTGAACATTACAATTAATAATATATTCTATACCTAATTCTAAATCATATGTTGTAAATTTAACTTCGTTATCATTTGTTTGAATTAATATTCCTTCTAATATAGGCATTGTTGTTCTAACAGCAACTGCTTTTGTTACGGAATTAATAGCTTTAAGGATATTATCCTTTTCACAAACAAATTTCATTTTAATTCAACTCCTTTTATTATAATAATTAATATATATTTAGTAGTAGTAATAGTAGGTCATGTGGATTTAGTGGAAAACTATTGCAAGTGTCTATTTCCTTAAGTTAGACCTTGTGGATAACTCTGTGGATAAGTGGATAAGTTATTTACACTTTCATTTTTTAGTTGGGTATAAATTAGATATCAACAAGTTATTTACACGAAATTCACATATGCATGTGGATATCTAATGTACCATTTCCGTAGGAAGAGATGCATTACTTTTTTCAAACAGATGCTCTTCCAAACAGAATTTTTAAAAAATGTATTTACTTATTATTATCACTGGAAGTGATTAAGTTTTTCACACTATCCACAACCATTTTTAAATTGTTATCTTGTTTCATATCTTTTTCAATTTTATTGCATGCATGTAGTACTGTTGAATGATCTCTTTTTCCAAAACAAGAGCCGATTGCATTTGTTGACATCTGTGCAATGTTTCTACATAAATACATTGCAATTTGTCTCGGAAGAGCAATATCATTTGAACGTCTAGAACCTTTTAAGTCATTAACAGTTATATTAAAATATTTTGCAACAGTTTCTTGAATCAAGTCATATGAAAGTACTTTTTCCTTATTTGTTACAACATCATTAATTGCTCTTTCTGCCATTTCCATAGTTATTGGAGCTTGAGTTAAAGAAGATGTTGCAATTAATCTATTTAAAGTTCCTTCCAATTCTCTAATATTAGAATCTATTTTTGTAGCAATATTAGATAATATGTCATCATCTATATAAATATTATCTAATTGAGCTTTCTTTTTTAATATTGCAAAACGTGTTTCATAATCTGGATTGGAGATGTCTGCAATTAATCCCCATTCAAAACGAGACTTAAGTCTATCTTCTAATAATTGAATATCTTTTGGTGGTCTATCACTAGATATAATAATTTGCTTTCCACTACCATGCAAACTATTAAATGTGTGGAAAAATTCTTCTTGTATTCTTTCTTTTCCTGCTATAAATTGAATATCATCAATTAATAATACATCTATATTTCTATATTTATTTTTAAATTGTTCTGTTTTTGAGTCTTTTATAGCATTTATTAATTGATTTGTAAATTTTTCAGAATCTACATATAACACATTTAATGTTTTATTATTTTTTAATACTTCATTTCCTATAGCATGCATTAAGTGAGTTTTTCCAAGACCAGAACCTCCATATACAAAAAGTGGATTATAAGATTTTGCAGGAGCTTCTGCAACAGCTAAAGCTGCAGCATGAGCAAACCTGTTGTTATTTCCAACAACAAATGTGTCAAATGTATATTTAGGGTTAAGATTAGAATTTGGATTTACATAAGAAGTTGTTGATTGCTCGAAATGAGTAGCTTCCTCTATTGGAGCACTATCATCCGATTTTAAAACAACATTAATGTCCCATTCCTTATTTGTTAGAAATCTAAATGTGTTTTTAAATAAATCATAGTATCTGGACATTATAGAATCTTTTTGAAAAACTGTATTTGCAACTAATACAATATTACCATTCTCAGCACTTTCGATTTCTAAATCTTTAATCCATGTTTCATAAGATATTTTAGTTACTTCATCTTTTAAAAGATCTTTTGCTTTTGTTAGAAGTTCATTTAGGTCTGTTTGCATTTGTTTTTCAGTCCTTCCAAAAAAATTAAAAAATTTTGTAGGAAAATAAGTTATCCACATAGTTATCCACATATGTGGATAACTACGGAAGAACGCAAGTTGGTAAATAAATTACACACTAAAAACTTCTCTTTCCCTTTGTCACTATATCATATCAAAAAGAAATCAAAATAGTCAATACAAATAAAAAAAATAATTAATTTTAAGCGGTAGTATTGACATAAAAGAAAACTTGCGATATAATTAGTGAGCTATAAAACGAAAAATAATTACGGTTTTCATAGATACAGGGAGGTGCGAAAAAATGAAAAGAACATTCCAACCAAAAAAGAGACAAGAACAAAAAGAACACGGATTCATGAAAAGAATGAAAACAAGAGCAGGAAGAAATGTATTAAAAGCAAGACGTGCAAAAGGAAGAAAAAAAATAAGTGCGTAAAGGAAGGGCCACGTATAGAAAAGTATGTGGTCTTTATTTGTAATACATAGCTACCTAGGGAATAAAGGAATGATTAAAATGAGGAAGATAGATACATTAAAAAAAAATTACGAATTTAAAACAGTACTCACAAAAGGAAAATTTTATAAAGGTGAGTTTATTACAATGTATCTATATAAAAATGGGCAAGAAAAAAATAGATTAGGAATTGCCATTAGTAGAAAAATTGCAAAAGCAACGAAAAGAAATCGTTTAAAAAGACTAATAAGAGAGAGTTTCCGCTTGCATAAAGAAGAATTAAAAAAAGGATATTCTATTGTTTTTGTTTGGAATAAAAAGAAAAAAGTAGAAAAATATCATTGCAAGCAGATAGAAGAAGATATGCTACGCTTATTCCAAAGAGCAAAAATAAGAAAAGGAAAAGTAGAATGAGAAAAATAGGTATTTTCTTAATAAAAATCTATCAAAAAACATTATCTCCTATGTTACATGTGTTAGGAGTAGAATGCAAATATTATCCTACTTGTTCGGAATATACAAAGCAAGCGATAGAAAAATATGGTTTCTTAAAAGGATGCTTTTTAGGAGGAAAAAGAATTTTAAAATGTAATCCTTTTTCAAAAGGTGGGTATGATCCATTAAAATAAGAAAGTAGAGGAAACAAATGGGTTTTATATCAGAAATATTTGGTTATTTATTGAATTTTTTATATAATATATTTCAGAATTATGGTATTGCCATTATTGTTTTTTCTGTTATATTAAGAATTATTTTAATTCCATTAACAGTAAAACAACAAACTACTATGAGAAAATCATCTAAAATACAGGCAAAAATGCAGGAATTACAACAAAAATATAAAAATAATCCAGAAAAACTAAACCAAGAAATGATGGAATTGTACAAAACAGAAAAAATGAATCCGTTTAGCGGATGCTTTAGTTCCATTATTCAATTGTTAATTATTTTATCTGTCTTTTGGCTAGTAAGTCAACCGCTTACTTATATGAAAAAGGTGGATCCACAGGTAATAGAAAATTATAAAACAGAAATACAACAAGAAAATGGTTCTAGTTCTTCTTATTATCCTGAAATAGAAATTATTGAGAAAAAGGGAGCAGAGGACGAAAATGTATATATTAATATGGATTTCTTAGGAATTGATTTGAGCAAAGTACCAACAGCAAGTCTTAACGATTGGAGAGTATACATTATACCAGTTTTATATGTCATAACTTCTTTCATTTCTATAAAAATGACAACAAGTGCACAAAAGAAAGCAATGAAGAAGAAAGAAATTGTAATAGAGAATGGAGAAACAAAACAACCGGATGAGCTAGATAGCATGCAGCAAATGAACAATACTATGCTTTATATGATGCCGATTATGTCTATCTCTATTGCTATTGTTGCTCCTTTAGGTCTAGCTTTATATTGGTTAGTAAGCAATGTACTAATGATAATTGAGAGATTAATAATTGATAAGGTTATGACAAATAAGGAGGAACAAGAAAATGGATAAAATTATAGCTCAAGGAAAAACGACCAATGAGGCCATTGAAAACGGATTAAAGGAATTAAAAGTAAGTAGAAATCAAGTAGAAATTAAAGTATTAGAAAAAGAAGATAAAAGAAGTTTTTTTAGTATTTTAACACCAAGAGTAGTAAAAGTAGAGTTAACGCTAAAAGAAACAGATAAAAAAACAGTAAATAAGGTAAAAGAATATGATAGAAATATAGATGAAATACAAGAAGCAAAAGGTCAAGTAGAAGAATTTTTAAATACTTTTTTACCACAAATGGATAGTTCTCTAAGTTATGAAAGTAAAGTAGAAGATTATACGATTATGATAGAAATAAAAGGAAATTTGGCAGGAACTTTAATAGGTTATAGGGGAGAAACCTTAAATGCAATGCAAAATATTTTATCTGCTATAGCCAATAAAAAAGCATCTGGAAAAATAAAATTAACCTTAGATATAGAAAATTATAGAGAAAAAAGAAAAAAAGTATTAGAAGACTTAGCAGATAAAGTTTCAAAAACTGTATTAAGAACAGGAAAATCTATTACATTAGAGCCTATGACGGCATATGAAAGAAAAATTATTCA
>OLGN01001506.1_pt1 | contig 12875 bp, 7 predicted proteins | sample 1605941 | NCBI WGS metagenome assembly OLGN01 (sample SAMN03283269) | human gut metagenome | biome: human-associated habitat; material: feces | host: Homo sapiens | place: USA | collected 2013
GAATGCACGCTATGCGTAAGCATAGCATAAGCATCACGCAATCGTCTCCGTAGTTTCAATTTACCAGATTTTCGCTCGAAACGCCTTGCGGTCTTATGTCTATATCATCGGCGAAAAGTTACCCGATCGCCTGCTATTTTCTGAAATACAATTGCAAAGTTAATCAATTATTGCCATTTACAGCCATACTCCGGTCAGTTTTCTTCATTCAATCCATACTCTACCAATTTATTATACAGCGTTGTCCTGCCGATACCCAGTATCTTTGCAGCCATTTTCTTGTTACCGGCTGCTTGTTTCAAAGCACGCAGGATACGTCCTCTTTCTTCATCCCCGCTCTTCAATGTAAAACAAGCGGAAGTAGCGGACGGTTCATTGTCAAGTTCCAAATCGGCTTCGGTTATCATATCGCCTTCTGATTGCAGGACTGCCGTCTGTATCTTCTGTTTCAACTCGCGCACGTTGCCCGGCCACGCATGGGCGAGCAGGGCATTACGGGCAGATGCGGCAAACCCTTTTACTTCACGTTCCAACTCACGGTTTGCCATTTCACGGAAGAACTCGGCCAATGGCATGATGTCTTCCGGGCAGTCGCGCAAGGGCGGCATGGTTATCACATACTCCTGCAAGCGATAGAGCAAATCCTGCCGGAACCGCTTTTCCGTTACGGCTTTCTGCAAATCCTCGTTGGTTGCAGCCACTATCCTCACGTTGGCTGTTTTGTCCTCCTTTGCACCGACGGGACGGTAACGGCGTTCCTGTATGGCGCGGAGCAGCATCTGTTGCATCTCCATTGTTAGGTTGCCCACTTCGTCAAGGAACAGCGTGCCGCCATCCGCTTCCAGAAAATACCCCGTCTTGTTTGCTTCGGCACCAGTAAACGCACCCTTGACGTGTCCGAAGAAGGCGGATTGTATCAATGACGGGGACAAGGCTCCGCAGTCCACTGCCACAAAAGGTTTATCGGCAAGTTTGCTTTGTTGGTGTATATGTTGTGCGATATGTTCCTTGCCCGTACCGTTCTCGCCCAGTATCAGCACGCTCATCCGGGTGGTGGCTACAAGGCGCACACGTTTCTTGATTTTCTGATAGGCTTCGCCCTGCCGGACGAATATCGGAATGTTCCATTGTAGTCGCTTTTCATGTTCTTTTTGCAGGGTGCGGATAAGCGGTATCAGTTTATCCTCCAACAACTGTTTCTGTATGTAATCCTTTGAGCCGAGCTTCATACTTTCCACTGCCGTATGCACCTCCCCGTAATTGGTCATAACGATAAACACCTGCTGTTTGTCGTTGGCACGCATCCACCGTAACAACTCTATGCTTTCACCGTCGGGGAGGCGTAGGTCGGCAACGACAATATCATCCACCTCTGACTTTGCCAATAGTTTCTTGGCAGTGGCAAGATTATATGCCGACATAGTATCGAAGCTGTCTTTCTTCAGCAGGTTGCAGACATAATCGTTATAGACGGGGTTGTCCTCAATCACAAATACTTTCATCCGACAACCTCCTTTCCTTTTGCGCAAGTTCTATGATAACTGTTCCCATACGAAGCATGGCATCCACGCATTTCCGCAATTCCATTTCGGAACATTCAGATTCTTGATGCAGCAGTTCATACAGGTTCCACAAGGGTTTGTCAGCACGGATAACAGCCCATGAACTTCGCTGACGGTGCATCCATTCGTCCAACGCCTTGCGGTCATTCCTCTCCATGATTTCCCGGACAGCCTGCATATCCTTTTCTGTTTCGGTTATCAAACGGTCGAGCATCGCCCGTTTGTCACCATATGCAAGCAGAGAGGACAAGTCGGGAAGTTCATCCTTGTCCGTACTTGTCAAAAGGCATTTGTCTGATACAGCAACCAGTTCGGAAATGGAAAATGGCTTGAACAGGCAGGCGGTAAATCCATTTTCCAACAGCTCCTCTTCGCTGCAACTGCCGGAGGCGGTCGCCACGACAATGGGAATCTCTTTCGAGTTGCTGACACTTGACGAGCGTAACAACTCCAACACCTCATAGCCGTTAATCTCCGGCATTTTCATATCGGTTATCATGAGGTCGTATGTGTGCTGCCGCATGGCTTCCATTGCATCGCCAATAGTGGTGAACGTGTCGCAATGCACACCTATACCAGCATACATTTCCTTTGTCATGGATAATACCATCGGATTGTCGTCCAATACGATGACAGAATAAGGTCTTTCTATATGAGCCAGACTTTCTGCGGCTGTCTGTTCTTCAATACCAATATCGGCAGTGTTCATTGGCAACTCCACAGTAAAACGACTGCCTTCTCCTTTTTCGCTTTCCAAGCGTATAGTGCCGCCAAGCATCCCGACTATCTGTTTCACAATGCTTAACCCCAATCCGAAACCGTCTTGCGTGGCGGCGTTGGAAAGCCGCTCGAACGCTCCGAACACTCGCTGTTGTTCTTCCGCACTCATGCCGGTTCCGGTGTCCTCTACTACAAGGGTCAGCCTATTGCCGTCATAGCTTATGACAAGTGAAACGCTTCCGGCATTCGTGAACTTGACGGCATTGCCCAGCAGGTTGTCGCATATCTGTATGATGCGCTCCTTGTCGCCATTCAGGATAATACCCTCCGGGCACTCGATGGTAAGTTTAAGATCTTTTGCTTCTGCTTGTTGCGTAAACTCCGTTTGCAACAGCTCCGCGATGTTTTCCAAACGAAACGGACGGACATTCGCCTGTTCCTTGCCGCTGTCCAAGCGGAAGAAGTCAAGCAGGGAGTTGAGCATGTCGGTCATTCTCTTGGAGGCTTGCAGGATATTGTCCGCATAACCGCTTATCTTTTCTTCTTCGTTGTCCTGCATCAGTTCCGCATATCCATGTATGGCAGTCAGTGGTGTGCGTAGCTCGTGGGTGATGGTGTGCATCGCTTTCTTGCGTGAGGCTATCAACGATTCGTTTTGTTTTACTGACTTTTGCAGTTGCCCGATTAAATCTGTTGTCTTACGTTTGTACTGCTTGATGCGGGTGGCATAGCGGTGAATGATGATGTATGAAATAATGAGCAACAGCAGCATGACACCCGTTATGATACCTACCTGCAAGAACGACTTTTCACGCATAGCGGATATTTCCGCCTCACGTTCCTGCAAGTCAGCCTGCACCTTGTGGTCCATCTGCTGGATAAGGGTTTGCAGTTGGCGGTTCAGTTCCGCATTGCGGCTGGCAAGGCTGTCGGCATATTCCGACAGACGATGGCTTTGGGCACGTTGTTGCGCTATCATATCACGGTTCAGTGTGTAAAGCATCGTGGTGGTCGTCGTCGGAGGTGCTTCCTGTTTCTTGCCGAACAACCCGAGAAAACCTTTCCTCCTCTGTTTCTTCGGCTCTTCCTGCCTGCTCGTTTGCACTATCACCGGCACCTGCTTGGCTATCCGGCGGTTGATGTCCGCCTGTTGTTCCAGAGCCTCCATGATGGCGCACAGCCGCTTTTCCTTGTCCTCCAGCAAGTGGCGCACGCTGTCTATGCGCACCGATTCGTAATGGCTCTTGAAGCGGCAAAGCATACTATCCACCGTCATCCGTTGCCGCCGGTATGCCGCCACATCCTTATCGTCCCATTCCAGCACCGACTCGCCCAAAAGAGACAACTCCACCACACCCACATACGCATCGTGTGTTTCCTTGCGGAAGCGGTTGATTTCACGGTTCTCCCGTTCCAGCAACTCCAAGTCGCGCCATTCTCCGAGCCACGTGCAGATGATGCCGCCCACCAGCAGGACTATCAACAGATAGCCTGCGGCAAGCAGCTTGCGGAAATGCTTGGTAGTGGTAACGAATTGTTCGCTCATTTGCTGTTTGTGTAAATACCGTTATTCAACATACGCATATAGGTCGTGGAACTTCGCAGGTTCATGGATGAGAATGGCGGCCATGCTACCGATGACCGCCATAAGTATGGCATAGCCGAAAAATATTTTATATCGCAGCGACACTGTTTGTTGATGAAAAATATAATTGGTTAACTAAATATCAATATCACAGGATAGTGATCCCCACCCTTCATATGATATCTTAGTACACATGTTCTTAGCTGTAATCTGCTATCGATAAGGAAATAATCTAATTCTCGACCTGAAATATGTGTTGGCATACCACAACATGCAAAATTAGCACTATTTCCCGGCCTACTCCTGGTACCTGTGTAAATATTCTGATAATTCGCTTGGAGTCATATTCATGTCCCCACCAATAATAAATGGGTGATTTGCGGATGATACCAATTTATTTATATCTATAGCACCACATCCGGATTGGCAATGAATGGTATAAATTTCAAGGCCTCTATAATTAAGACCAATAGACCACCGACCTGTTCCTGACTGCGCATAAGAATAGGAAGGGCTAAAATTTATATCTGCAATGACACCAGTATTACACCGTGTGTTCCATCACGTCCTCCTTTTTTTATTGGGGTTATACTTCGGTTAATGTTCGTTGCGGGCGGAACATTTCCGCCCGCAACGGCTTACTGCTTCCTCAAGGTAGGCAATGCTCCTTTAAGTTCGTAACGCCACTCTGAGCCTGCGGTCTGCAAGGCGGTGTTCATGGCATCAACGGCTTTCTGCCAGGTAACGCCAGTGCCGTCCACCTTCGTGGCTTCGGTGCTTTTCTTATTGTAGCCGATACCTTGTTCATGATTGTTCTTCCAATAGCAGGCGGTCACGGTGGTGTAGTTATTTCCCAAAAAGCCGCCGATATGTACATAGCCAGTGCTACTACCCGTACTGGTTACGTTGCCCGTGGCATAGCAGGCAAGGAGACTGATTCCGTCGTTGAATCCCACCAGACCGCCGCCAGAGATATTCTGTCTGGGGTCTATTTCTATGGTCACGTTGCCTGTGGCATAGCAAGCGGTCAAGGTGGCACCAAAATTCGTCTGACCTGCCACGCCGCCGACATTGAGCGTTCCCTTCACTGTGGCAGAGGAACTGCATCCGGTGATGGAACCGCCTATTTGAGCACCCACCACACCGCCGACATACACCGTGCCGCTGACGCTGCCCGACACCGAGCAGTTTTCAATGGTGCCCCAGCTATATCCTACCACGCCGCCAATACTGCCGCCATATATTTGATTGCTTGTTATCTGTACGCCCTCCATCACCACGTTCTTCACCGTACCAGCTCTATTGAGCCAGCCGAACAGACCCGCATATTCGTCATTTGTCGTAAAGGTCAGCCCCGTAATGGTATGGCCGCCACCGTCGAAGGTGCCTTTGTATGAGTTGTCGTAGTCTGTGCCTATCGGTGTCCAGTCTTTGCCTGTGAGGTCAATGTCAGTGTCGAGGGTAATGTTAATGTCGCTCTTACCTCCGTTCACTAATTCGGCTATATTCATCAGGCCGTTGGTGTTATAGACCGTGTAGGTCTTGGTGTTGCTGTCGTAGATGTAGCCCAAATCCTCGGCTGCGCCGCTCTCGCCGCCGCCGTCAGCCCAGCTGCCGATGGTGCAACCCTCTAACGTCAGGCCGGTGGCGTTCACCTTAACGGTATATTTATAGCGGCTGCCCGCTTCTAATACGACGTTGTTCTGCGGACGGAAGTAGAAGGTGCCGCCGCCGAGTTCCACCTTGACGAACGGTTTGCCTGCCGCAATGGTCTGCGGGGCGGTTAGTGCCTCGTAGGTGTTGCCGCTTGCGTTGTAGGTCTTGATGGCGGTCGGGTTGCCGTTATCGGCGGACAGGCTCACGAGGCTCACCGTGGCACCAGCGACGCTCGTGAATCCCGTGCCGGGCTTCAGTTCGATTGTCACGCGTGCCGTGCGGTGGGTAAATTCAAGAGTCGGGTTGTTAAATTCCACCTTCCGGTTCTCAGCAGAGATGAAGTCGCTGTTCTGGAAGTCAGCCAATTTGCTTTGGTCTTCGGCCACCTTCACGGCAGGCATCTGTGTGATGTCGGCATTGTTGAAGGGCCACCATGCCGATACGGTAATCGGGTCGCGGCTGGTCCAGTAGTACGGGTCGTTCTCGCGTGAAAGCGTGGCACTCTTGAAATCGGTAGAAGCCGTAACGGTGTATTCCTTTACCGCATCGCCCATCTTGAGTGCCACGGAAGTGACGCCCTGCCAGTCGCCGTCCACAGCGGCACGGGTGGAAGAGGCTGCCAGCGGCGTTGCTTCTACGGACAGTCCGGTGGCACGGATGAATACAGGGTATTCACCTTCGGGCAGACGGTTATCGCCAGCAAGTTCGTCCTGCGTGCAGGCGGCAAGGGCGAACAGCAGTGCGGTGGCTGCGGGGATAAATAATCTATGTCTCATAATTCTTCATTCTAATCGATTAATTATTAAAATCCTACAGGTCAGCACCCACATCTCCACCGTCTATATCGTTCCACTTTGCAATGGTGGCTTCGCTGACTTCAAGGACTTTGTTGCGTACCTTGACGGTATAGGTGTAGTTGTTGCCCGCCAGCAGTGCGCCTTCGGGCACGGTGAGTGTGGCATGATATTCCTGACCTTTGTAATTCACAACCAACGGCAGGGATGCAACTGTCTGCGGGAAGAGGATGATCGATGACGTGAGAACGCCGTCTGCCAAATTCATGGCCAGTTCTCCGGTCTGTGCCCCGTTGTCTGCGGTGGCAATACCGTCGGCCGTGTTGAACGTACCAGTGAGTAACAATCCGGCCAGCGTGTAACGTTCAGGCTTGACCACGCTGAAATTCACGCCGTCGCCCGCCTCGAAGGTAAGGGTTATCTGGCTCATGCGGTGGTGGAAGGAGTTGTCTTCACCGCCTTTGGCGGTTTTGTCGGTGAAGCTTACTACCGGGTTGCTTTTGTCTCCCGTGGCTCCTGAAGCAAAGAGGAAGTCGATGGCAGGCTGGTTCTGCTGCGCCGTGGCATCGGTCGTGGCTGCGAGGATACCTCCCGCCGCGTTGTACGGATAGTAGGCGCGGAAAGTATGGGTCTTTGTATCTTCGATATAGATGACCTTTCCTTCTGCCTCAAATTTCCCGTTCTTCAGGATGAAAGGCACGTTGCCGTACTGGGAATCGTTGCCGATGTCGGTGATGCCGATACGGTCGCCGGCAGTCCAGGTGGTTCCGCTGGCGCGGGTGGCGGGGGCGATGTCGGCGGTAAACTGGGCGGCCACGGGGTCACCGTTCAGGTTCTCGTTGTCGTTGTTGCAGGCTGCCAGTGCGAGGGCGAGCATCGCAAGTGCAAAAAATCTTGTCTTCATTATATCTGTCATTTTATTAGTTACAAATCGGCATTTACATCATCACCTTTCACTTCTTCCCAGCCGTTGATTTCGGCTCCGTCCACTTCCATGCCTTCGGGAGTCTCAACCAGCGTTCCGCCGAGGGTCAGCGATTCGCCCTTTCCGGTGTTGAAATCCTTGAGGGCTTCCGTGAGGTCGCTTTTCAGCGTGGTGGGGCTCGGGTTGCCGTCAGCATAGCGGATTTCACCCGTCAGCAGTTGTTCCGTGCCGGTCACACCCAGCAACCGCACCGTGGCTTTCCACTTGCCGGCATCGTCACCTTCGGTTATCTTGGTGAAGGGCAGCACGACGTTTGAAGCGGCTCCGTAGGTATCGGTAGCGAAATCGAGAGTTCTGGCTGCACCCGTCAGATGGGCAACAATCTCCGTGATGCGTCCGGCGGCATCCCCCGTCGGTTTGATGATAAGCGTCAGTTCGCGTACCTGCTGCTTCATTGCGGCGGTCAGCGGATAGTCCTTGTCTTTCTCGATGCTCACCTGTTTCGTATAGGTGAAGAACCATCCCGGGGCATTGTTCACAAAGGCATCCGTTCCTGCCCGGTTTCCCGTGGCTGCGGCAATGGTGGCGGTGGTACCATTTACCATGATTCCTTCAGCAGGGTTCCACACCGCAAGGGTGTAGCTGCCCGGAGCAAACAGATGGTTGGGGGCATGGGTGGCGGAAGTCTCCGTACCCGTATAGTCACCCATGGTGACCGTCCACGTGGCAGGTATGTCGATACCCTCACCGCGGGCCGACCAGTCGGCTGTCACCGCAATCTTCCCGCTGTCGGGGTGTGGCGTGTCATAGAGCGTGTCCTTCACGCAGGAAGAGAGCAGCACGGCGGCTGCCATTCCCATCATATTTATATATTGTCTTGCTTTCATATTCTATTCCTCCGTGTTAGAATAACTTCCATACCAATGTCACACCGGCATTGATGGGGCCCCACCAGTCCTTTGTTTCGTTGCCGCGGCGTACACGTACACCGTCGATGACTTCATATTTTTCGAAATCGGCATTCAGGTAGCCCAGACCGAGGTTGAAATCAAGAGCCAGTGCCTTGTTCAGCCGCAGCTGATAGCCGGCGGTGATGCCGCCACCCATCAGGTCGCCCTGCTTGCCTGCTTCGGAAAGCTTGTAGTTGAACTGTCCAGCCTTGAACATCGCGCCCAGATGCCAGGCTTTCTTCTCACCCATATAGTAACGTACTTCCGGAGCCACTTCCCAGAGTGCATAGCGGCGGTCTTTGTCACTCCAGCTCCAAGAAGTCCACGAGCCGTTTACGGCAATGCCCCACGATGGACAGATGCGCCATTCAAGTCCTAAATCTGGTGTCAAGGTAGCCCAGCGCAGCAGGTTGGCACGCAGGGAGAGATGATAATCAGTTGTGATTTTGGTTTCCGACAGCGTGTCGGCAAGTGTATTTTGTTGAGCGGTTTTCTCGGCTTCTGCCTTTTCAGCGGCAAGTCGGGCTTCTTCCGCCTTGCGCTGCTCTTCGGCAAGCCGTTCCTGCTCGGCACGCTTCTCGGTTTCTAAGCGTTCGGCTTCCGCCTTGCGTCGTGCTTCTGCTTCCGCATCCGTCACGGCTGTTTCCTTTACCGGTACCGTCAGGCGCACGGTGACAAAATCACCCTCTGTCACATGATTGCGGGTAATGAAGTTTTCTTCCTTGATTTTCGCTCGTGTAATCAGTTCTGATTTCACACGGTTGGCACGAATCTTCGCTGTTGCAAGGTTCTTGACTTCACTGCTCTGCGAATTGCAATATCCGTCAACCAATAGCGGCAGTTTGCCGTCAAGAATTGTTGCTTTGTTGTTTTCGATACATTCCAACAGGCGGGCAAGTTCCGTGTCATTGCCATTCCAAGGCACGTAGAACATGTCCTTCTGCGTAACGAACCGGAAGGTGTAGGTCGTGTCTGCTTTCTGCTGCGCAATGACAGGAAAAGTTAGCGTCATCAGCCACAGAAACAGGGTAAGAAAAGTGATTTTTCTGCTCATATAAACTTGAATTCATTATCTTTGTCATCTCCAAAGGTAATAAATGCCATTCAGCGCCCAAAATATTACAAAAACTTTTTTTGCTAAAACACAGCGTTTTATAAAAATTGTCGTTTGAGCACTTTTCAAATTGTCGTTTGAGCACTTTTTTTGTCGAATTAGCACTTTTTTGTCGCTTGAGCACTTTTTGAAAATGAGCTTCTGAGACCTTTTTCATCGGCTTTTTACCACACAAATTATTCCAGATTTGCTTTTTTCCACTTGGCAGGCGTACATCCTTCCTTCTTGGTAAATAATTTGATAAAGTTACTGCGGGAAAGAAAACCGGAAGACTCAGCCAGCTTCTGTATATTGATCTCCGGATGCTCCTTCAGTATGTTTTTCGCATACTCCAACCGGAGACTGGTTATCCATTCGCGGAATGTCATTTTATACGTAGTCTTGATATAAGCGGAAAGATAGGTACGGTTCGTATGAAGTATTTCGGACAGTTCTTTTATGGTAAGTCCCTGCTGGACATAGCCGTCTGTCTTTATCCAGTTGGCCACTTTCTCTATAATTTCTGTATAGGACACTGGAACTTCTTTCTCAGAAACTATTTTAGGTTCTGTTTCTGTATCTGTCAGAAGTTCTTCTTCAGACTGTATATCTTGCTCAAAAGCATTTTCCACCTGTTCATAGAACAGCAGGTAGTTCTGATAGCTGTAGAAAAGATAGCTGTAGAACGGTATTGACGACAAAATCCAGATAAAAACATATTTGTCTGGCAGAAATGTCAGCAATCCGCATCCGACACCGAAGATAACAGCCCAATAAGTGAATATGGAAAGCCATTCGATATATGTGCCTATATCATCCGCCTGAGTTTCATTGAAAATCCGAATGGCTCTACGATATGCAATTATGACTCTGCGAGCTAAAACGATTCCAAAAACGACTAACCATACAGCTAAAGCAAATAAAGAGATTTTTTGCATGATTCCGCTTGGCAACAGGAACAACACAACTCCGGAAAGAGTTGAAAATATAATCCATAAAATGATATGTGTCCACACACGCCGTTTGGTAATGTAAAAACGATCAAGCAACATTATCAATGCCGAACTGAACAGAGAATAGCACAGGAAGTATGTGGACATGTTCATCAATATGGCAGAATCCGCATTTTTGAATCGGATACCAAAGAAGAAATGTACCGAATAATTTGCCGAAAGCAGCAGCATAGCTATACCCATAATCTGTCGGGAGCGGAGATAATTCTTGAAAATTTTCTTTTCAGGAGTCTTTGCAAACAAAAAATAAAAGCCGAAGAATAACATCAACGGCAGTGCGGTATAAAGTGAAAAACTGTATATAGATGGCTCCATTGTTATGCTTATTTGATTTTGATACAAAGTTACGTCTTTTTCTTCACAAATAGACACATAATCTATGATTTAACGTTATAGATTCGGTCATATTAGATTGAAAAATTATTAGAATTAAAGCCAGTGGTGAAAAATTCAACCACTGGCTTTTTCTGTCAAGACTTCGATATTAAAGTTTTACACCTTTGGATTCCGATAAACCGGGTCTCCCTATAATTAAATGACTGCGTACAAAGTCCACGTGCGGGCTTTCCGGCTGTTGTTCCGTCTGTTTTTTCTCGTTGCCTTGCCGGTTCTCTTCTGTGTTTTCCTGAGCCGGAGCCAGCTCAAGCTGTATCTTGCGGTCCAGTGCGGCGAGTTCGGACTTCAGCTGTTTCAGCTCGTCCTCCTTCTTCCACACCTTGCCCGCTATCTCCTGCAACTGCGGAATCTCCTTTTCCAGCACTTCGTTCTTAGACTTGTACTGGTCGATGATGGTCGGAATCCTCTCCAATGCGTTCAGAAAGTTTCGTGCGGCAGCAATCGGGTCTGCCATCGCCAGATGCCCGTTGTTGTAGGTGTACTTGTAGTTACCCTCCACCACGAAGCGGTTGTCAGTGAACTCCAGACTTTCTTTGAGTGTCCTCTCGCTGACCACCTTTATCGGAAAGCCGTAAAGTTCCCCGACAGCCTTGTACAGTCCACCAGTCGTGGCGTTCTTGGCGATTTCCTGCAAACGCTTACCGATGACCTTCTCATCCGTTGAATCCACGCCGTCCACCTTGACAAGATTAAGGCGGCTGCCTTCCTTATCAGTCTGCACAACGGAAAGAAAACGGTTCCAGTCTTCCGTCATGGCTTCGATGAAAGCCGTGTTGTTGCGCAGTTCTCCCGTCTTGGATTCCAGCTTGAACTCCGAATCGCGCTTGCCCTTGTTGAACGACTTGCGTTCCCCTTCGAGCGAGGCGATACGCTTCTCTAATTTCGCCTTATCCAAAAGGTCGGTATTGCCGGAGAGCAACGCCATATACTCCGAGAAGTTCATACCCGATTTTTCGTCCATTGCTCCCTCGTCGATGGTACGTGCGCCCATCGCTCCACTTTTGAGCTGCGATATGAACGTCTGCTTGCAGTGCAGCAGATTGAACTTGTAGCTGTCCAGCGACTTTTCCACCGCGTAGATGATGACATCCACGTTGTTCTCGGCAAAATGCTTGGCAATCTCGTTCCCGGCTCTAACACCCCGTCCGTCACGCTGTTGCAGGTCGGACGGTCGCCACGGTGTATCAAGGTGATGGATGGCGACGCATCTTTTCTGCGCATTCACGCCCGTTCCGAGCATACTTGTGGAGCCGAACAGCACTCGCACTGTCCCTGCGTTCATGGCATCTATCACCGCCTTACGAGCCTTATCCGTCTTACACTCCTGAATGAAGCGCACCTCACTTGCCGGTATGCCGTAATCCTCCACCAACTTGCGTTTTATCTCGCTGTACACGTTCCATCCTTCCCCCGGCTGGTATGTCCCCAAGTCGGAGAACACGAACTGCGTACCCTTGTGCGTCTCGTACTTGTGGTAATACTCTGCAATCATCTTGGCACAATGGCTTGCCTTGTTGTCGGGATGGTCCTCGTAGTTCGGGTCTATCATGCGCATATCAAGAGCCATCTTTCTCGCGTAGTCGGTGGCGATGAGCATCTTCGCCTTTTCCTCCGTTTCCGACAGGGGTAACCTGCCAAGCAGAGTGGCATCGCCGGTTTTGGCAAACTGCATCAGCTTCTGTATGAAGTCCTCCTGCTCCGGTGTGGGCGGTATGTGGTGCAGTATCTCATTCTTGTTTGGTCTGTCCACACCTACATCCTCCGCCGTGCGGTAGTCGGTAATCTCGTTGTAGAAGGCGGCAAGCTCCGGCACCTTGATGAAATAGCGAAAACGCTCCTTCTGAACGATATTGTTCGTTACGTTGAACTCAAAATCGGTCGTCTTTTTGGCGAAGATGGCAGCCCAAGCATCGAAACAGCGGATGTCCTGCCGTTCCAGTTCGTTGGGGCGCAGGTATTTGAAGAGCAGGTACAGTTCCGTCAGACTGTTGGAAATGGTCGTGCCCGAAAGGAACGTAGCCCCCAAGTCCTTGCCCGTGCGTTCCTGTATGGTACGGATGGCAAAGAGCATATTCAGGGCCTTCTGGCTTCCTTCCGAGTTTCCCAATCCCGCCACACGGTCATGACGGGTGTTGAAAGTCAAGTTCTTGAATTGGTGGCTCTCGTCAATGAAGATGTGGT